>Ga0115844_100047_pt2 | contig 19759 bp, 18 predicted proteins | sample InSIn1gowninarea_FD_83858 | JGI IMG/M metagenome (GOLD analysis project Ga0115844, IMG submission 83858) | reverse complement strand
TATTTTTTTAAATTTAATATTTTTTTGGGGTCATGATAAAATATTTCATGCCATTATTTCGAGATGTTGAAATTTAGCTTTTGAAAAAGAAAGTCTTTTTCCAGAATCAACCCTTTTCATTTTGAGGGTGTTTTTTGGATAATTTTTGCGCAAAAAATTGGTCTTCACCGCCATTTTTAAAACATGTTGAAAATTTACCCAAGAAAAGAAAATGTGTTATTTCAACATCAACACTTTTCACTTTTAGCACTGTTTTTGATGTTTTTTCGGGGTTTTTTGGCCAGAGTTCCCGTTTCAAAGTTTACATTGTTAACTGTTTCCGCTTTTAATATGGAATTATTTTTGGGTCATTTCCATTCGAAATCGATTCCCAAAAAGAAACAAAACGAAACCGGTTTGGGAAACCTATGGCTGTTGCTGCCTTTGTCACCAAAAGGTTGGGGCTTTGACCAACGTTGACCGCATAACCAGGGGTGTTTGATTCGCTGTAGGATCGATGTTTCTCCATGCTTGTACATTCTAGTTTTCGTTGCTATCCCTTGCTTTGGCTTGCCTATCATGCCACATGTTAGATGATAAACCATTTACAGGATGTTGTGACTTCCTGTAACCCTTTTATTAAAAATTCCTAATTTCTAACATAAAAATTCATAAATTAACTTTAATGCAAACTAATAACTATAATACTATTACTTAATCAATTTCAATGGGTAAAAAGGGCTCTATGAAGGAAAAAGGCAAACAAATGATGTGTTTTACGAAGAAAAGGGATGGTAATGGAATGATACCAACAGATGGTTTTAATGAAGAGATTTCTAGACTCAAAGTATGTTTAGAAGAGAAGAATGTGATCATTGATACTCTGCAATTTCAACTTACTGAAAAAGAAAAATTTCTTGAGAAGTTAGAACGTGAAATTGTTGGTCTTAGAAAAGAGATTGAGAAAACAAAGGCTCTTAATCTTAAATTTGTTAAAGTATCTGAAACTCTGGATGAGATTATCAATGTGCATCGTTCTCGTCTAATCAAGACATGTCTGGGGTATAATGGAGAAGCATCTCAAGCATCCACCTCAAAAAGTTATCTTGATGCAGCAAGGAGGAATGAGCAAAAGCTCAATGGAGATCACCAGGTAAAACAAGGACAATTTACATCAAGAATAAACAAAGACTACCAGGTAAATGAGGGGCAATCCACCTTAAGGATGAACAAAAGCTACAACCAGCCACAGGTAAAATATTCTCAATTTTCCTCAAGGATGGATGACAATAGAAACTACAATCATTTGGCTGGTAGAGTTGATAATCGTAGGAGTTTCTTCAATGGCCGATGTTTCTCTTGCCATAACTTTGGCCACAAAGCAGCCCAATGTGTTGCCTATAAGACAATCTTGACTAGAGAAGCTCAAAAACAAAGAAGTATGACTGGGATCATGAAAAGAACCTATAACAACTTTTCCGCCCTTGAAAATGAAATTGAATGCTCTATTTGTAATAACTTCAGTCATGAAGATTCTGAATGCAAGAGCAGGTTTCGGTAGACAACTCAGAAGGAACAAGCCCCAAGTGCCAAAACATGGAGAATGAAGGAACCGCAACCAGATAGATGTGGGATAGTGTTTCATGCAGAAGGACAGGAAAATCAATGGTACATCGACAGTGGATGTTCGAAGCATATGACAGGTGATAAAGAAAAAAATCAATCATATAGTGCTTTAGAAAAAGGAAAGAAAGTTTCTTTCGGAAATGATACCCCTGCAGTCATAAAAGGAAAAGGCACTGTTCAGTTGAAAGAAAAAGTCAAAGCTGGAAATGTTTTGTATGTTGCTGGCTTGAAGCATAATCTACTGAGTGTCAGTTAGATGTGTGATCAAGGAACTGAGGTAATTTTTCAATCAAATGGATGTAGTGTTCGTGATCTTGGTACAAGAAAAACAATGATCAAAGGCATAAGAACTCCAAATAATTTATACATATTTGAAGAAGGACAATAACAATGCTATCTGAGAAAGAATGATGAACACTGGTTATGGCACCGGAGCTTGGGGCATCTAAGCTTTTCACAAATAAGGAAAGCATGCAAATACTAGGAAGTTCGTGGTCTTCCAAACATCAGAATTCCAGACAATACAATATGCAAATCATGTCAGTTTGCTAAGCAAACCAGAACTACCTTCCCTAAGAAGGAAAGATTAGCGAGTAGGCCTCTTGAACTAGTCCATACAGATATATGTGGTCCATATAGGACAAAGTCACCTCGAGGAGAAGAACACTTTATATTATTCATTGACAACTTCTCCAGGATGGTTTGGATAGGACTTTTGAAGCACAAAGACGAAGCATTCGAAAAATTCAAATCGTTCAAAGCCTTGGAAAAAAAGGAATCAGATCACAAAATTAAGTGCCTTAGGTTTAATAGAGGTGGGGAGCTCACCTCAATGAACTTTTCAATTTCTGTGAAGAACATGGAATAAAAAGGGAATTCTCTACGGCTAGGACTCCTCAGCAAAATGGAGTGGTGGAAAGGATGAATAGAACGGTTCAAAAAATGGCTCATGCTATGCTTGATGAGTCTGGAACACCCGCAACCTTCCGGGGTGAAGAGGCATTTTCTGCGGTTGTTATTCTCAACAAAAAAAATGTCCGAGTAAACAACACTCAAACTCCTCATGAGCTCTGGTATGGTGAGACTCCTTCGGTAAAACATTTCAAAAAATTTTGGAAGCAAATGCCATATTAAGAATAATGATGAACATCTTGGCAAGTTTGAACCTAGAGCAGATGAAGGCATTCTCCTTGGTTATTCTCCCCACAAAAAAGCATATAAGTGTTACAATAAAAGACTTGGAAGAATTGTTGACAACATTGATGTAGTGATTGATGAAGAAGGAAACATTCCTAGGCAAGTAAGTTATGAAAATATCGAAGAGGATAAAGACTACCCTTCAAATCAGATTGATGATGAAGAAGAACCTCAAGAGGCACTAGAGGAACATGTAAGGATAGAAGAGAAGACTCCATCTAGGTACGTTCAGAAGAATCATCTAGAATCTCATATTTTGGGGCAGAAAAAGGCAGGTGTACAAACAAGAAGAAAAATTGCATAAGCCTCAAACTATTTGGAATTTCTCTCCTCCACTGAACCACAAAATGTAAAAGAGGCGTGCAAAGATGAATGCTGGGTCAAGGAAATGGATGAAGAACTTGAGCAGATTGAAAAGAATAACACTTGGGAGTTGGTTCCTAGACCAAAAGATAAGAATTTCATAGGGACAAAAAGGATCTTTAAAAACAAGTTGAATGAAAATGGAGAAGTGATTAGAAACAAGGCCAGACTTGTTTGTAAAGGGTATGCTCAACAAGAAGGTATAGACTTTGAAGAAACTTTTTCTCCCATTGCTAGACTTGAGGCCATCTGAATGTTCCTTGCTCTCTCAAGCTTTCGGAAGTTCAAAGTATTTCAAATGGACGTGAAATCAACCTTTCTGAATGGAGACTTAGAAGAAGAAGTGTACATTGAGCAACCAGATGGTTTCATTCTTGGGAATGATCCAAATCTTGTATGCAGACTAAAAAAGGCTCTCTATGGTCTTAAACAGGCTCCAAGGGCTTGGTACTACCGTTTGGACAAATATCTTCATCAACAAGGTTTTTCAAAAGGATCAGCAGATAGCAATCTTTATATAAAAATTGATGACAAATTTCTAATACTTGTTATGTATGTAGATGATATTATCTTTGGCAGCAATGAAGAAGCTATGAGTCAAAGCTTTGCCTTGGTGATGCAAAAAGAATTCGAAATGTATTTGCTTGGAGAACTGACATATTTTCTTGGATTGCAAATCCAACAAAATGAAGGCAATATCTTTTTGTCTCAAACCAAGTATCTCAAGAAGATCTTGAAGAAATATGGCATGGAAGATGCAAAACTAGCATGTACCCCTATGGTTACAGGATGCAGCCTCAGTGAAAATGATGAATCAGCAGCAGTGCATCAACCAACCTATAGATCCATGATTGGAAGTCTAATTTATTTGACAGGTACTCGACCAGACATCATGCATGCAGTGGGAATAGTTGGAAGATTTCAGGCAAATCCTAAGGAAACCCATCTTTAGGTAGTAAAGAGAATATTCAAGTATCTTCAAGGAACTCAAAACTATGGCTTATGGTATCCTAGAGATACATATCTCACTCTACATGCTTATACAAATGCAGATTGGGCTGGAAGCGTGGATGACAGAAAGAGCACAAGTGGTGGAGCATTCTTGATGGGTTCCAGATTAGTATCTTGGTTCAACAAGAAACAGAGTTCGGTTTCTTTATCTACAGCTGAAGCAGAATATGTGGCTACTGCATCTTGCTGCACTCAACTCCTTTGGATGATGCAAACCTTGCAGGGCTTTCAAATCACTTGTACACCACCTATCTCTATCTTATGCGATAATACAAGTGCAATCAAAATTTCAAGGAACCCAGTCATGCATTCAAAGACCAAACACATATCGATCAAGTACCACTTTCTTCCGGAACAAGTGTTGGAACAAAAGGTCAAGTTGGAATATGTTCCCTCTAAGGAACAAGTTGCTGATATACTCACCAAACCACTACCCAGGGAAACTTTTGAATACCTCAGACAGAAGCTGGGAGTAGTTGATGCATCATCTTGCTGTTAAATCTTGATTGTTTCAGAGAAAAATGGGTGTACGCGAGTTGCTTGAGGAGGATCCACGTACACACGTCGGTTTGTGCAGAGAGAGTCGTGTATATGGAGGATTGATGGATATCAGTAGGGACAGGCTCTGGTTGAAGATAGTATGATATGGGTCTGACAGAGACCATCTGGCATAGGTTCAGGGGGAGCATGAACATCACACTTCAGCAAAGTAGAGACTTCAACATGTACTCAGAGGAAGCATGGACAAAGTGGTACACAAAGGGGGAGCTCATTCAGAGATTATCAGCAGGTACTCTAGGAAAGAGATTATCTTGGTCTGCCCTTTGCCCTTGATGTCAAAGGGGGAGAGTGATTGGTTGTTGTTGCCATCAAGTCCAAAGGGGGAGATTATTGGCATTATGATACATATGTTGTACTTGATGGCAACCCACTTATCTCAGATGATAAATTATAGTGCAGCAAAGTTCACACACTTTCATGAAGATAAAAGTTTCTTTCATGTAGAGAAAATTTCACGCACTTTCATGAAGATAAAAGTTTCTTTCATGTAGAGAAAAGTTCACTTACTTTCAAGAAGATAAAAGTTTCTTTCATGTAGAGAAAAGTTCACGCACTTTCATGCAGAGAAAAGGTTCTTTCATGTAGAGAAAAGTTCACGCACTTTCATGCAGAGAAAAGTTTCTTTCATATAGAGAAAAGTTCACGCACTTTCATGCAGAGAAAGGTTCCTTTCATGAAGAGAAAAGTTCATGCACTTTCGTGGTTGGCTCATGGTATTAGTTCGACATTTTTTGATCCTATGGTTTTTTTCCGTGGTATTGCATCCAAAAGTGTTGATCTCACACACTTTCATGGTTGGTTCATGGTATTAGTCCGACAATTTTTGATCCTATGGTTTTGGTCCGTGGTATTGCATCTAAAAGTGTTGATCTCACGTACTTTCATGGTTGGTTCATGGTATTAGTCCAACAGTTTTTTTGATCCTATGGTTTTGGACCGTGGTATTGTGGAAGGCCTAGGACTATAAAAGAGGAAGGAGATCATTTGGCAAAGCATCATCTGAATGAATTGAATATCTAATAAGTGCTAGATATGAAATATTTGTGATTGGGGTTATGGTGCAGATCTGGATCTGAATGAAGGAGGAACCTTAGCGCATAAAGAAGGATAAGTTCTATTGATGGGTCATAATCTTTAAGCTTGAATAATAGTATCTTTGTATGATTTTTATCTGTTATATGAGGTGCATACTTGATCTATAAATCTGACAATCTAGGTTAATTAGTGTCTGAATATTTGAAAGAATGAATTATCCTTTATAAATCTATACACAGGTTCAGTGAAGTGAAAGCGTGTATACACACTGGTTCAGTGAATGAAAACAACATATACGTAGGTTGGTCCAAACACAGGAGCGTATGCACGCAGGTTTCAAGTTGTTGAAGTAGCATATATCTTTTAAATTATGATCTAGCTACCTCTGTTTATTGTTGCAGTATTCTGGGTTCAGAATTTGGTGTGTGGTTACTGTTACTGTGTTTTGGGTACAACTGTCAGAGAAGTGTTTACTTGATTCAGTGCTAATTGAGGAAAAGGAGATTGTTTGATGCAGATATACTTGATGATTGATTGATGTTCATGGATCCAGTCTGAACATTTATGAAACGAGGTCCCTAGAAGAAAGAGAAGGTTGTAGCTTTCAGTAGGCCAGCACCTACGTACTAGTATCTTGGCTAGTATAAGAGCTAAGGGGCTTGTAGCTTCCTTCCAGGAGAAGCTGGAAAAAGAGAGAGGGTTGTAGCTTTTTGCAGGTTGCAGCCTACGTACTGGTAAAGGACTGCACCAGTACATTGTAAAAGGAAGTTTCTAATTAAAGGAAGATAGAGACAAATTGCAGCAGGTGCTTTTCACCCACAGTGAGTTTCCACCTTATATCTTGTGTTCTTGTGTGTGACTGTCTACTGCTATGTTTTACAGTTCTAGTTACTATTTATTTGACTCAGATACACAGATTAATAATCAACATCTGAAAGATAAAGTAAATTATAAGTTTGCATTATATACGCGGGTTTCCTTCTACATATTTGCGTATATACGCGGTTTTTACTAACTGAAGTAGCATATATGATCTAGGTTTGAAAAAGAAAACAATTTGACTTGATAACACCGATTCACCCCCCCTCTCAATATTATTTCCAACATAGGCTATCACTCTGTGCTAGACGTGCTTCACTATATATAATTGGCCTCGTTGCTACTGCAGGTTGAACATCTTCCTGAAATATTTAAATCCCAAAAATTTCTTTTTATGTTGGCCTCAACTGATTCTACAATTCACAAGATGAAACACCAAGAAATTGACAAGCTTGTCACCTTCCATTGATAAATTTCATATATCCTAATTAGGCTCAAATCTTATGCCTCAACCACAGGCCTTCCAAATTTATAAATAAAAATGTTGATGCGATCTTTAATGGATTTGAGCCCTTGCAATATTTAATATGGCATTTACTTGAGAATCTAAAGGAAGGAACTTGTCTAAGGTCTACATTAAATCGAAACCATCATCATCAAATTAGATTTGTAGATCTGGAAAAAAAACTTAGGTGAAGAAACGCCTGCTCTGAAAGCACTGATCTGGATCTTGTGGGAGGCCTCCAAGATCTAAAATATTGAAATGGATCTTAGGGGAGGCCCCCAAGATCTAAAAGATTGAAATGGATCTTCAGGGAGGCCCACAAGACCTTAGTAATTTCCGCACTAGGAAAAGAACGAAAGCAAACCCAAACCAAAAAATATATCAATAACTAACTTTTATTAGAGCAACATATGATTGTTGCCACTACATTATGTTGGATGATCTATCCTCTTACAAAAAGAGGTTCGTTATTTATAAAAGAAAAATTAGTTACATTACCATGGGTAAATACCATGGACAGGTTTCCATTTGGATCATTACCATGGGTGGGAAAATATCATGGGAAGATTTCCATTCGGATCAAACAATCACCAAGGAAATGGTATAAAAGATTTGATAATTATGTAATGGGACTTGGATTCATAAGGAGAGAAACAAATCATCGTGTATATTTCAAATTAGTTGGTGATCATATTACTCATTTTGCCTTGTATGTGGACAATATATTGCTGATTGGAAATGACGGGGAAATCGTCTAGGAAGTGAAAATTTGTTGTCCTCTAAATTTGGCATGAAGGATATCAATGCTGAAATTTCATTTTGTTCATGGAAATCATAAGATATTTGAAAACAAGAAACATTGGTTAAATTAGAGGAAGTATTTTGTGAAAATATTGCAGAGGCCCTAATATGTAAGAATGTAAAATGGTAAAGGTTCATATTCCTATAGGTGTAAATATTTTTTCATATTAGTGCTTGAAGACATGGGAAGAGGAAGAGGACATGTCTTGTGTTCCATATGCTAGTGTAGTTGGATTTTTGATGTATGTAATAGTTTGTACTAGATTTAACATTGCACATGCAATGGGATCATTAAGAAAGTTTATGTCAAAACTACGGAAGGATAATTAGACAAAAATAAAGAGGGTTTTTAGGTGTTTCATGGCACTAATAGCTATGGATTGTGCTATTCAGGAAGAGCATGATTGTACAAAGTGTTAGAAATACATGGCTTTGTTGATGAAAAATAGGCTAGAGATTTGAATCGTAGAAGATCTAAAAGTGGGTATGTGTTTAATGTATTTGGAGGGGAAATAAGTTGGGTGAGAAAGAGACAACTTGTAGTGGCACTTTTGAATACATAAGATGAATACCTGATATCCTTATCTGTAGACTTTTGTGGATATCCCATTGGACAATTTGTCATAACAAATCTAATAAATTATACTTCAAAATACAAAATCTATACTATGAGGGTTTATTTCTCTTAATTAGATTTACGGATCTATAAATCATTGTTTATTGTATATGCATGTAAATTATAATTTATGTAGAAACGAGATAAAAATGAAATAAAAACTCACAAATCATGATTTGATGCAAGATATAACCTGGGAAACCATTTCGGGAGAAAACCCAATTGAAAGGTGAGGCCACTCTCCTCTCTTTCTTTGAATAGAAAATATCATGGGCTAATACAATGCAAAAATTCTCTTTTTGTGCTCTTCCCATATCCATCTCATCTTCTCTTATCGTCAATGGAATAAATGCAATTGAAAATAATGGAAACCATTTTCCTTCCAATGGTCCGATTATAAAACAACTCGATAACCTATTAGTGGTTAGTTTTGAATACCTCAACTCTTAACTAGAGTTATAATATGAAATATTATATATCACGAGGCTAGAACCTTTTCCTTGAGAAATAGGGGTTCATTTGGCACCCTATTGAATTATGGTGGCCAAAAAAGGAAGGTCAACGTCTGAGTGGCATAACTTTTGCATACAAACGTTAATTGAGGCAATTCTTGCACCATCGGAAAAGGTACCTATGTGTATAATAGGAATAAAAGGTTTTCACTAAGGAAACAAAGTTTTACCCCCCAAAAAACACTGTTCGATGCCTCAAAATTCTCTTGGAAGGTTTCATACCCTAATTTTCCAAATTGCCTAACTAGGCCTGGTTAATAAAAATAGTCCTATGAGTTGATTCCTCCACATTTTTCCACTCTAAAAGCATCGAGATGGATGAAAAAAAAACAAAGATCCATTCTAGATCACACCTACCCATTTTTGGAGGCTTTTGTTCCCAAAAACCTTCTACTAAATGAGGTGAGAAATTTTTTCTCCACCTTCTCTCGAGAATACCATTTAGCCTTGCCAAGACGCTATCCTTTCAAGTCAATCTTCCAAAGGCCATGATAGCCATATCTTGTAGTTATATACCTCTTCTTTCAGAAATATATCATATGTCAACTCTGCCTAAGCATCTGGTGCCAAATTTTCTACAGAAGGTAGGACCTGTTCCTCTTGGTGATTTAGCATGGAAGTCTCATAGAGTTTCAGATTCTCTACTTTCACAACTGAGTAAATGCACATGTATAAGGGTATAATGAGGCTATAGTTATTGCTTACAATATTTTCTAGTATCTCAAAGTTACTATACCATATATATTTGGTTTTCTTACCAAGATCCTATAACTTCTCCTTGCTCAACTATAACCATGCTTTGACCCCCACCTTGAATGGATTCTTCATTCTGTGTCGATCATGCTTGACCGTGAATTTTTCCCATGACTTTTGTAGTGTATCCTGTACTTGTATATGGACTTGCTTGATCTTTTCTACAAATATTTTTTTCCCTTAAGGCATCCTTTGTAAGATTCTCCCTCACTCCTTGTTGCCATATGCAATATCCAAAGGTGGAGAAGGAAAATATCCAAAACAAGTTTCAAATGGGGACTTAACAGTAGAAGTGTGGAGTAATTTATTATAAGAGTGTTTTATATATACCATATCTTCATCCCAGGTCTTTGGATTGTTTTGATTGTAACCCCTCAAAAGCTACACCAAAGTCTTGTTGACTAATCCTGTTTGCCTATCTATCTAAGGATGTAATGCTACAAACCTATTCAACTTTGTGTCCATCTTCTCCCACAATATAGTCCAAAATGCATTGAGAAATTTTGTGTCCCTTTCTGAAATGATCCTCCCTGGTATCCTAAAGTACACCTTTACTTGTCCAAATAACACGTTTGTTGCTTCTTAACCAGTAATGATAATTTTAAAATCCATTAGAATATACATCTTGTTGAACCCATTAACCTCCAACAAAGTCCATGGAAATACTTTCCAAACCATGAAAGAATAAAAGTAAGAGATGATATAGGCCATCTTTCCTGTTACTATCCTTGTTGGTTGTTACATCCTGTCCACAACCCCACATTTTGTATGTATAACTTAATAAAAATAGGACCCTTAGCACTTTGAATTTTGTTTTAAGCCTTTAAAAAAACCACTTAATATTACACTTTTAATGCTCATTTTCCTCTATTTCCTTTAGTTTAGTTTCCTACTTACGTGTATAGAGAAAGATGTTATATCACTTAGACCTTTGTATATACCCTTTTGTCAAAATCTGTCCTTTTGAATTTTTTTCAAAAGCATGAAATAAAACCCAAAATTATTCAGTTTTTCATGGGAAAGGCACATGTTACTATAATTTTTTTGGATGTTTTTTCCCATTTATCCGAGCTAAATATTTCCGTTGCACCACAACGTCCATCACACCAAAATTTGGAAAAAGTTTAATCAAATCTTGACATTAAATTGATGGCGTGAACGTGACATTTCTCGTCTTGAAACACTAAACATTGTCATCATCAACTAAGGGGAAAGCCTTGAAAACAATTCAATAAACAAAAATATGAGATGACATGGACCCATACACATATCCTTCATGTTAACACCATGTGGCACTCCCTACGCCATGTCACATGATAAATCCACTACCATGTATCGTGTTGTTTAAGCCAATTCAACCTATGGAAATTCCCTTATTCACCCCGCCACTTGTCACTGCCACATAATCAACATGTAATCATGTGGTCCATATAATTCACCCACGTTGGAAATTATGTCAACTCATCATAAGGTAAAAACTGAAAGTTGTCGAGGAAACGTTAAGTTTCACGTTTATTACCAAAGGGATCCCCCATCATGCCTCCTATTATCACGTCCAGTTTCAAAAGACTTAACACTTGGAAGAAAAGGTGTGGTCATGGAGTTAAGCACTTATTATTGTAAGTTAACACTAATCATCGTCATTAAGTTTAATAATTTATTATGAGAATTAATGCTTGATTTGCATGGATTTTCATGTTTTAAATGAAATTCACTATTGTATACAATGAGTGATATTTCCATGTTATTTGTCCTTCTAGGATTTTATGGTGCTTTATATTGCCATGATGGGGCAATTAAGAGTTTTATTTAAATGTTAAATTTTAAAATTGTGATAAAATCCATTGAGACCTCCTCCTAATACTAACTTGGAATGGCTAATCGTTGTAAAAGTCTCAATGTCTTAATAGTATCAACTTTATTTTGTTGGAAAACCAAACATTCTGTGACAAACTTCTGAATCTCAGATTTGAGGCCATCCCCAAAAAATTCCTTCTTTACCTTGTGGTAAGTTTTAAAAGTAATGAGTGTCATCCTATAGGAGATATGTGGAATTCCAAAAGAACCTTTTATTTGAGATGAGAGTTCTTACATAGATATAAGCAATATTTGTACCATAGTAAATCATGTTTTCTAGATAAATGTATTAGATGCATTGGGATCTTGCTAAAACTTTTGAATGAGTGTCCACACCTCTTTGTCATTCTTCCATTAATACCTTGATTTATTTATCTAATTAGGTTGGATAATTGAAATGTAACAAAGCAACGTTTCCTAATCCTCATCCCTTCTTGAGAGTGTGTACGCAACAACATTTTTCTTCCCTTTTTTGTATATGATTTCAAAGTCATAACCCAACATCTTTTTGACCTATTTTTGCTGCTTTTCTAAAGATAATCACGTTTCCAAAAAGTATTTAAGACTATCATGATCTGTTTTTACCTTGAAGTGTCTTCTCATTAGGTAAGGGCACCATTACTTCAAGGCATGTAGTATTTCCAACATTTCTTTCTCATAAATAGGTTTGTGTAAATACTTTCACTTGAATGGATGAATTTCAAAAGCAACGGGTCTTCCTTCTTGCATTAAAACAACACCAATATCATTTCTTGAGGCATCACATCCCACAATAAAGGTTTTATTGAAGTTTGGTGTTGCTAAGACCAGAGCTCAGAAAATTTCCTCTTTAATATGTTCAAGGGCCTTAGTTGCTTCTCGAGTCCAAAAAAAATGCATCTTTCTTCAGTAATGTTATTAGAGGTGTTGATATTTTTCCATAATTCTTAACAAACTTGCGATAATATGCTATCAACTTGAAGAATACTCAAAGATTCCTTAAGGTTGTGGGGATTTTCCGTTCTTTTATGGATTTAATATTTGTAGGGCCTACCTAAACACCCTCATGAGATACAATATGACCCAAACATTCCACTTCATGTAACCCAACGAGAAATTTGGAGGGTTTTGCATACTGTTGTTTCTCCTCCAATAGTTTGAGAACCTTGTCAACATGTTAAACATGATATTTCAAAGACTTGTTGTAGATTAGTATATCATCAAAAAACACTAACAAAAATTTTATAAGGAACGGTTTGAAAGTGGAATTAATCAATCCTTGAATGTCTTCTATCTTCATTCTAATTTGATGATATCTTGAATGAATATCTAGCTTGGTGAAGTAAATTTCTCCATGTAGTTCATCCAACAATTCATTGATGACAATAATGAGAAATTTATCTTTAATAGTGAGCTTAATGAGATCTCTACAATCTAGCCACATACACCATGATCCATCCTTCTTGTGCACCAATATTATTGGAGAAGAGAATGAGCTTTGGATAGGTTTAATTAGACATACCTCTAGCATTTCTACAACCATCCATTCAATTTCACTGTTTTGGGCATAGGGATATCTATAAGGTCTTATGCTTGAAGGAACATTTCTTAGAATCAAGTGAATAACATGATCATGATCACGAATAGGTAGGGTACCTTTTGGAATATAAAATACCTTAGAATGATTGTCAAGGACTCTTTGGAGATCTAGAGAAATGGATGAATAAGATTTTTGAACATCTAGTGAGCATAATTGTGAAATTACCCCTAGTTGTTCCTTATTCAAAATATTTGTTATGCCATTAGAGTTGATTATCTTCCTAGGTTTCCCTGTGATGCCTCTTAATTCAATTTCCTTTCATTTCTAAAAAAAATCAAGAAAATTTCTTGACAATTAAATGCTACCATCCCCAAATATTGTAACCATTGGACTCCTAATACAACATCAATACCACCCATTGGAATGACAAGCACTAGACTATTCAATACATATTTCTCCATGGTTATATTAATATTATGACACTTCCCTGAGAAATTTATAGTTCCTCCACATGAAACCATCACTTGACACTCTGGTCCTAGATATAGAAAGCAATTCAAATCCTTGTCTATCTTACAATGAATAAGATTATGGTACTACCTGAATCAATAAACACTATTAAATTTTTCTCCTTGATATATTTTCTACCTTGAGAGTTTGAGTGGTAATTCCTGCCAATGCATTGCAAGATATGATATATTTTAATAATTTTTTTTCAACCCTTGGAGTTGGTTCATGGTGTATATATTATTCTTTTGATGTTTCTTGTTCCTTTTCTTCCTCCTCTTTAGAATCTATGTAAAATAATTTCTTCTTAGCACACTTATGGCCTTTAGTGTGTTTGCTATCACAATTGTAACAAATCCATTTTGCTATTTTTTCCTCTGGTTGTTGTGGTGTGAACCTTGTAGGTTGTGGGAGGCTATGAAAAAAACACTTCCATATTTATAGTTGTGACTGGTAGACATTCTTGTTTCAATAATTTTTCTTTCAACTTTTCTTGCCACCTTGAATACATTCTCTAATGACTTAGGTTCCCAAAGGTGAAATTCATTTTGGATGTTGTCCTTTAAAGTCCCTATGAATACATCAATCACGTTCTCCTATGGAACATCAGTTACCTTGATATTCAATCTTTGGAATTCCTTAATGTGCTGCCCAACTAGACCTATTTTTTAGATTTATTAATTGGCTAAAGAATTACTCTTTGTATCCTCATAATGCGCTATCAATTCATTTGCAAAAATTTTCCTAGTGAAACGTGATTTACGAGAACAAATCCATCGATACCACACAAACTGATTGAATTCTAAATATAGATATGTAATGCATACCTTTTATGTGTGTTGCACATTGTGTATATCAAATAACTTCTCTATCTATAGTATCCATGTTACTGTATCATTGCCATCAAAATTCCTTATATTTTTATTTTGAATATAATTGGTACTCAATTCAAATTTAGAGTCTATAAAATCATGATTCACATTCCTTTTGTTCTCTTCATAAGTTTCATGGAATACCTAGTCACCACCAGGGAGCCTTTCTCAAACCTTCCATGTTTGCTTTTAAAACTTCCATGTCCCCTTTTATGAAAAATTTTATGTCGGATTTTAAACCTTCCATGTCACATTTTATATCTTCTTTTAAAACATTCATCATAACTTTCAGTTCATCTTTGGTTGCTCTTTGTTGCACTTGGTCTTGTAATTTTGATATATCATGTTGCATTTCTTCTTCTTCTTCATGCATCATAGTAGAGCTCTCTGAGGAATTAATGGGTGTAAATTTTTTTTTGTTTGGGAGACATTTTGGAACCAATTAATAATATCTATGATTCACTATGCCCTTTGAATTACTTGAAACAAATATTATGAAAATTTAAAAATACACACCTTTTATGAGCTTGATTTTGAGATTGTCTATCGTCTTATATTGAAACTATTGGATCTCTATGATTTCAACCTCCTAAGCTCTAAAACTATGTCTTGAGGCATATCTCTATGTCTTCTTTCCAATTCCACAAGTCAAACTGATATTGGATTCTTCAAGATAAAGTTATGCCAAATCTCCCATGGTGGCTTGATTATGGACTCTATTCAATAGAGAAAATTTGTGTAGGATGCCACATGTCATTATTTCAACCTTTGGCCTTGAAAATCATACCCAAAAAACTAAATTCCATGTAATTTGAGCCACTTTTTATGGAATTCAAATTCAATGTTTGAAGAGAAAGTTATGACGATTTTCCTCGGGACTCCTATTTAAGACTGAATTTTGGAACATAAAAAAACCTATATTCCTTCAACCATATCTATGAAAATATAGAGAATCAAGGTCTAAAATTGTAACCAATGTTCATCAAGATTTATTCTCCACGTGGTAACAAATTCACAATGATCCGTTTTGAAGCAAACCTAGGATCAAGAGCTCTGATACCAAATGTTATGTATCCATATCAAAATATCACAAAAACATAAGAAAATATAGACCAAAGACTAGATAATAAGCCAATTTTAGGGGGAAACCTCCCTTTACATCACATAAATGAACAATTATTGGATGATTCAAATGAAAATACCTCCTTGGTATACATAAGAGTCTAAAGGGTCAAAATATTATTAGGACCTACACAACATTAATAATGTAAAGGAACAACAATAACAATAGTGAGATACTATGGGGCACAACAATAACAATAAGGGGGTTACACTAGTATTATAAGGACTTAACATTCTCACTTCTCAAGTTCTATTAAAAGACACACCATGAGCAATCAAGTTAAGAAAGCTCACAAATTTATACATAAGATTGGTGAAAACCATTAGAGAAATTTTAAGGTCTAAAATGGGCCTCCTAAGGAATATTAGAAAATAACAATGGAAATAATAAAATATGATTAGATTATCTCATCAAGTTTTGGAGGGAAAAAATAAAAAACTACTTTTGCAACTCATATTTTCAACTTATCTCCTTATGATTTACTCAAATTTTTAGTAGGAGCACTCACTAGATGCGAAATTTAATTTTTCATTAGAGTACCCATGCTGCATACCTTCGATGGAACCTACTACATGAAAAATGTGAAGTACATGAAGATACATTATATTTTCATGTATTTCACATTATTTTTCTAGTAGGGTCCATCTAAATTATGCAACATGGGTATTCCTTGGATGAAAAATTAAATTCTACATCCAATGAGTACTCCCACTCAAAATTTGAGTAAAACTGTAAGGAGGTAAGTGGAAAATATGAATTGAAAAGTAGTTTTTTTTTTACTCCAAAAATGGTGAATCATCCCCCATCGTTGACATCATCATATTGAATCGTATTGGTTCTTATAGAGTTGATTTTTGTTGTACATTATTGTTTTGAGGCCCATTTTTGACCTCAAAATTTCTCTAATGTATAGATGATAAAAATACTAATTAAAGCTTGTTATTTGATACCGTTACAGTAAAAACATCCATTGTAATTTATTCATGGTGTAATGTGTATATATTTCTCAAAGAAGAAAATCTAGATGAAGTTGGAGCATTAGATGGACCAAATGATACATTCTTCTAGATTGCGAAATTCCACTCTACATAAAATAAAAGTTCGACCCGACTTCCTTTTATACAAGGATATGATACAATGGGCTTTGGACCACATCCATGTAATGAATCGGTCAATTTGCACAACAAAAGGAGTCATCATAGGTTCTTTTTTGCTAGATTACTTACAAGTAATGTACAAAATCCACAAGGCCCAAATTACTTATGATGTTGATTTTATCCACAAATTTTATGAAAAAAGATATATGCAATTTAATATAAAATTGCTCGAATTAATTAGACCATGGAAAGGAAAGGAACACACATTTAAGGAAGAGATTTCAAAAGAGTATTATATTGATTCCTTAGAGCCTGAACTTGCTTATGTTACAACAATGCTTTGTTGTTTATTTGGTAGAAAAAATGAAACTCATTTTCACATAGACTGGGTCTCCCTCATCCAAAAAACCCTAGAAGGTTACTCTTTTAACTTGACCCAAATTCTTTCAGACAATATTTGCAAACATGCCACTTCTTGTTGTGCCTCCAAAACTGAACATTTTTTTCCTCCCTTTTACATGTTTACATATATCATGGATAATAATTTTTATTCCACACCCTTTACACAAATGGGTTGGATATTGACTAAAGAGGAACTCAAACCCATTCATCTATATCACTCCAAGATTTGGGAGGAGAATGGTGGTGATCACTTCTACCAAATTTTCTATTACATTATTATTCCCATATATGAAAATTTCTTTTATTTTGAAACTCCTAACATGTTTGAAGAATCCAAGAAGGGAATTACCAAAATTGGAGATTAATACTTAATGAAACCTTCTGTTATCTCAATATTTATGGATGTATTGCTCCTCCACATGCCCTTCCCCTGTATGCTCCTGATAGGATTATTTGCAAAGAGATTTCATATCAAACTACAGAAACTGGAATTACCCATGAATTATATGTAAATTCTACGAATATATGGCCTAACTTCCCTACTTTGGACAATAATGGTCATGAAAATAAGGAGGCTTTGTCCTTTCAACTCACCAACTTAGCTCATATTCCTATGAAATTTCATTATCCCTTAAGGTATTATTTCAAGTCATTGTATTTAAGTTGGAATGAAGAAGTATATCCATGAGAAATCCCCATACGATGACATATTTCACAGGGTACAATATTATGAAGAAGTGTGTCAAAAAACATCGAAGGTTGACTAGAGGCATGTCTATGCATTTTGTTACTTTTCAAGAAAGTACAGAAGCTTCACTACCACCCATCCTACAATAGAGACATAAAAATGATAATAGTTAAGTAATTAGGTCAAATGTTTAAAAAAAAATTCACCTACAACATCAACAACACCTCTAAGCAAAGTATCAACAAACATTGAGCAGGGGATTGCAAAAGTCACTGATGAGTTTTTAAAGAAATATATCACTCATAAATATGTTGATACAACTTGAATGTAGAATGAATCTGATCAATTTATGAAAATATAGAACTCATGTTTGGAACATGTCATAATAATACAAGGTATGTACAATAGAAAAAACAACAGATGGGTTATACTCCTAAGAGGTTACATATAGATGCGATGATAGGTTTGGTTACTTCTAAAGTCTTGATTAAGACTCATCTTAATACTTTCCCTAGTACTACTTCTCAAGAAGAAATAATGGTAGATACTTTATCTCAAAGAGTGATGGAGTACATTCCCCCTTATAAGTACTATTTCATTCTTCAAAAGAAGGCAATGATCAAAAAAGACAATAAAAGGAAAATAGAGAGTATTGAATTAGTAGGCACTCCACCCAAAATAATTTGGGATGGTTCTCAATTAAATGAAGAACAATTGGAAAAGGAACTAGCTCACTCCATGAGAGCCTTTTCTAATGCAAATGTATGGTTAGTGAACAACTTGCTTAAAATACTTAAACAAAAGAATGATAATATTACAAAATTAGGACAACAATGTGGAAAAAAGATATTGTGGGATTCAAAGACTCAACAAAGGCACACCGAGAAAAATAGTGAATTGCAACAAGAAGTAAAAATTCAAATTGATAGATTACAACATGAGTTTAATGCTTCCAATAAGATGAAAGGTACACAATTATCTAAATTGTAGTTGAAAATCAAGGAGATGGCTATTAATACAGTGGATTTGGAATAATTTAAGAAAGAAGCTATCATGGTCCATATGCAACTTTTGCATATACATGAGTAATTTTGTGACAATTTGATTCTATTCCAAGCTCAAAAAAGCTTGGTAAACCAATTCTTCAATGATACAATTTAAGGATAAATAGAATATGGAAGGACTGGTAGGAAATTAAATCAACTCATTGCTTGGAAAGATGAAGCAAAATTAGTCTCACCCACCCTATCCAGCATAGAGAATTCAAAGAATAAAATTATTCTTAAAATATGGAAAAAGTTCCTACACAACTCCAAGGAACTAATAAAAATTGTAGAATAGGTTTGTACTCTAATGGATTCAAAAATTCAGGTAATCAAATAATCAATATACAAGAAGTAAGTTTCGGTGATGGGCTCATAAAAACTAACACAGTCCTAAAGGAAGTACGAGAACACAAGAAGGACTTTTAAGTTCATGTCGAACAATTAAAGAATATCAATCTATATTCCATATGTTGATATTTGGTCAAACCTAAAATATATTATTTGTTGACCAAGTTGATCAATGAGAGAATATTGCAAGAATTGTCAGCCATCGAAGCATGTGTCTTCATTTTTCATATCAATTTGCAGATCAACCCTCCAAAGTCAATTGACCACATTCCAAAAATCTTACACATAATGCAAATCCTTTGTAGAATCTTCACAATATATTTCTTCAACAAATTGAAACCTTGTTGATGGTGCTTGACTAACCAACATTAAGGGGATTTCCTCGGTATGAAGTCCCAACTAGACCTCACACCGTTTGGTGTAGGAGTCCCATAGGGTATGATGGTCTATTTTCCATTATCTTAAACATATGCCTTAGATCTTGCTTTTCAACAAATGAGAGTGGTATATTTAGTCTTCAAA
>Ga0115844_100074_pt1 | contig 20103 bp, 10 predicted proteins | sample InSIn1gowninarea_FD_83858 | JGI IMG/M metagenome (GOLD analysis project Ga0115844, IMG submission 83858) | reverse complement strand
CAATTCTCATAGGTTATAGGTTAGAAAAGCTGGGAAAACGAATTAAAGGTGAGTAACATTGATGTTCTATACACAATAGTTTCAAATTTGGCATGTCCCCATATTTACTTTCCTTTATAGTACAACCAGGGTGGAATTCCAAGGTATCTGATGGTCGGGCCATAGGAGCAAGATTACATTATCAAGGATCTGGGGGGAGTTTTGATGGATTTTTATCGGATCTGAAGGCATTCACTTGGCATATACCATCATTCACATAATTTATCTTTTGTTTCGTTGGATTTAACAACTAAAAAAAAAATCAAAGTTATTAATGGGCCTACCTTAATTAGTTACACTTGAGGTGGCATTAAGGGGGAATATTTGATGGAATACCTAAGTTTAATAGCTCGTTGGAACTAGAATGAGGATATCTCCATGATGAGATGCTTATATGTCACTTCCAATGGCTGAAGAGAGTATAGTGGGTGTTTGACCATTTTCCCATAATAAAAGTGACTTTAATTCGTCACTTAATTAAATTAAAAGAGGGGAAATAAATACTTGAAGGAAAAATGGTTGAAAGTGACTTAGTGAGATAAAATAAAATTAAAATTCACTTAGATGGATTCAAAAGGGAGTTTCTAGAATAATATTAAAATAATCAAAATAAGATGCTTCTGGAGACTTGGAGATCTATCTATGGAACTTTAAAAGGAGGAGGAGGAGATCATTCGAGACGTCTTGGAGTTGAGTATTTTTTTTCTTGTGAAGAGTTTTGGAGATCCAAGAGTTTCCAGCATTAGTTTTATCCCTAGGATGGAAACCCTTGGGTGATTTAATGAGAGTGGGAGAGAGCCCTTCTCTTCCCTTAGTGGATCCATTCAGGATTCACAGGTTGCAGCTTATTGACATTTAGTTTGTTTTTGGAGGCCAGTTGTGGCATTATTGTAGATCTCTTTTGGGGCCATCATCTTAACCATATTCCTACTCTTGTGCCATATCATTTAAATATTACCAAAATAACACTGAGATATTCTACGTGTTTATATTGTCTATTATTCAATTGTAGATTATATTTCTCATTTTTTTTTTGTAAATTTTGTGGTTTAATTTGTGCAAATTGTTTATGGTGTTAACGACATAAATTTCTGAAGTTATTTTCTACAAATTTTATATTTGGGACATTACAGTGGTATCATAGAATTCCTTATTTTTCCATGAAATTTTTGGTTTCATTTGTGCAAATTTTCTATGGAGTCGATGGCTAAATTTTTTGAAGCAATTTGCTGCTAAATTTACATTTAAAACATTACAAAATTCATGTTATAAGTAAATTAACTATTATCTAGTCCATTGGATTTCTCCTCAACAGTTAAAACCTAAAAATCAAATAGTTTCAAGGTTAAAATATGTCAAATGTCAAATCATAAATGGTGTTTCATTTAGAGGAAATTTTGATAATGTATTATTATGATGTTTGGAAAAATACAATGCAGAGAGAGTTTTATTTGAGTTACATGATGGACCAACTTGAGGTCATTTTTGTGGCGAGACAACTAAACGCAAAATTATAAGAGCTAGATATTATTGGAAAAATTTATTAAAAAAATATTATGTTTATGCTAGGAATTTTAAGCTTTGGCACACATCTATTGGTAAGGACCCTTTGGACAATGGGGCTTGGAAATAATTATATAAATTAACCCCAACTCTACACAACTCCATAAGTACATCTTGTGTGATTGATTACTTCACAAGATGTGTAACAACCCAAAATTCAAACATACAACTAAGTACCTCAATTTATGCAATTAATAAGAAACACACAAACTATTCCACTAATTAGCATAGAATTTCAAAACCCATGAGTAAGAAGACCTACTTGTAGTGACAATAAACCTTACTTGTGATTTTGGAGTTATAATGTTACTGAGATCCTGTTGACCACAACAAAGTTTTTGGAACGACTCTCCACCCAACCGTAGGCTCAACTGCACATAATATTTATAAAGTTGGCCACCCCCAATCCCTTAATCAACTACTATTGCCAGAGAATCTTTTGTCTCACAACACTTTCATTCCAAAGGAATAAATAATGCTTCTCATCCCTATTTTCTACCATTAAATAGAATAAATTGTTCCAAAAATGGAAAAAGATCCACAACATAATCCATGTGTCAACATGCAAACTTTTATTTCTTTTTTTAAAGATTTATTTAATTCAATATTTCTCTTAATTTAACTTTTTCTTATTTTATTCCTTTTTCCTTTTTTTTAACTTTACTTATTCTTTTTTTTTTGGCCGAAGCAAGGGTAGTTCCTTCTATTTCATAATATCGAGAAAAAATTTAAAAAATATACAAGAACCCTAAACTCCAAGAGGTGATAGGGAAACAAAGGGCATGAAGCCAAAGAAAAGGAAAAACTCACTATACCAAACATCAAAATCTTACATCACAAACTTTTGGTAGAACCAATCAAAATAAAGGCCTGATCTATAGCAAAAAAACATCTAAGAGACCCAAGCGAAAGGCCCACCAGGACACGTGGCCCCATCAAAAGGCACCAACCGATTTGACGGAAAACAAAACTCCCCACAAACGGATGACAACCCAAAGTATCAAACCACCAAAACTACTCGCCAAAACCGTGGACCCCACCAACCCCACGGCCCCACCAAACAACATATTGAATCTACAGTCTTGAATTACCAAGCGTGATCAGATGGCTGAGCAGGAAATCACGTGCCCAAAGCTGACTATTTATAGGGAGTGAGGAGTGTGGTATAAGGACTGGGCCTTCCTCCACTTGTAAAGAGATCTATGGCATCATTGCCACTAAACAAAAAACCACTCTTCATAAAAATTTGGTGCGATAGCAGCAAAACCACCTACCCCACAAAACCCGTGGGCCTTGCCAAACTGCTCAATGGATCTAGAGCATTGATATACTTTGCGCCATTGGACGGCCGAGCAAAAAATTGCACGCCCGATGTGATCGATATTTATGGTGCAGGGAAACTGGTTTATGTATTGAGCCCTCCACCACGTGGTATGATTTCTATGGCATCACTGCCAAAAATCTAAAACCATTTTTAACCAGTGAGCGGTGCAATCTCTGTGAAACTGCTCAGAGGCGGTATTGACTTCCACCACTGAAAAATTACGATGATGTGGAAGTTTCTGATGTTTCTTACTACGGTCCAAGAAGCTCTGACACCCATCACTTAGAGTTGTCCTAAACGTTCTCCATTTTACCTCTACCCTTATCTTACCTATCATTGTGCACCTTTTTGTCCAACTTGGTGTAGCCCTCTGTCCACTGACCATTGCTAATTGGGATCTGTCATTTTACGACTGTACTCTTCTTTTTCCTCCTCTACCTGGTTATGACAGAGTTTTTTCAGGTTACTCTGCACCATTGTATTCCACCTCCTTAAGATTGGACTGTCCTTGCTGCTAACACCTTGGTTGGCTAGAATGTTAGCCAATTCGTTGGCTTTTCTCCTCACATGAATAAATCTGAGAGTACGAAGTTCCTGTAGATGCACTTGAATTCTCTGAAGGACTCTTGTTAACCTCTAGTGTTTTGTGACCTTTCCTGACCCTATTCCATTACTGATTCTTTTGGCAGCATTTATGACTAACTTTTAATATGCTTCTATTATGACATTTTGGCAGTTACTCTGTATAAAAAATTCTAAGCATTGTTCTAGTGCCATTAGTTCTACCATGTTGTTAGCGGCTTTTCCTAAGTGACCATGGAAGAGGGAGATAATACTACCTGTGTCATCCCTTATAACTCCCCCAAAATCGGCATCTCCTGGGTTGCCTTTGGAAGATCCATCAATGTTGTACTTTAAAAAACCTTTGGGGGGGATGACAGAATTCCTCCCCCTTTTCTCTCATGCTTGTTGTCTTGTCGAGCCCTTGAGGAATAAGCTGTTACAAGTCTAACAACTGGAGGATTCTCAACTCTTCAACTGAGGAAGGATTTTTGGGGAGTTTTCTTACCGTGATGCCCACTATCCCCTTTGGTTGTTTTACGATAAGCTCCACTAGGCTAAGAGAGGTGGAATTTTCCTCTTTGAATATTCTTTTGTTCCTTTCCTTCCACACATTCCAAATTATGAAACTTGGTAGAAGATTCCAGACACAGTTGAGAATTTCATTATCTGAAAAATTGTTCCTCTAGTTGTTTAGAGTGTTGGTAATACTTTCTTTGTCTCTATCAGACTGTTTGAAGATGTTGGTAAAAAATTCCCATATCCTGTAAGTGAAAATGTAGCTGTTGAGAAGATGCTCTATAGTCTCCTCTTGGATCTCACAGAGCTAACATATGGAGGGTCACAACATGCCCCTTTTTTTAAGGTTGTCCGAGGCTAAATTTTTTCTATGGTGAACTAACCACATGAAAAATTTAATTTTCATCCAGTCTTTGTGCTTCCAAAGCTTCTGCCAAGTTTTATTAGGAGCTTGGGGTTCTATATCAAGGAGAAAACCTTTAGCTTCATTGATGTTAAAGTTTCCCTCTTTGTTGTTACCCAATCTCAGTTGGTCCTGCCCTTCCGTTACAAAAATTATTCTCTGATCTAGTAGTCTCTTCAGGGATTCTGCTTTACTATTGAGGGTTTTGTCCTCTCTGCCCTCAATTCTTTTCCAGATTCTCCACTTTCCCACATTATGTGAGTTCTTCCAAAAGTATTTCACCTTTACTAATCCTTGATTGTTAGTCTCTTGCTCGAGGCCTAAAAATTATTCCTTTAGTAGATTTGGTTCCTGTTTCCATTTTTCTTGCTAGAAAAGTGCCTGATCTCCCTCTCTGATTTCCTAGAAACTATTTTTTTGCACCACTTCTCTGTTCTCCTAGGCCTTGTTCCATATGGGGGAGCCTTTCAATGTTCCTGTCATACGTATAATATCTGAATCTGGCCAATCGTTGGCATATTTTTCCTTCCAGATGCTTTCCCATTGAGCTTTAGGATCCTTAACCCACCTCCACCAAAGTCTGGCTCCTAGAGCCTTGTTGAGAATCTCTGGGTTGTCTAAACCCAGGCCTCCTTGGTTCTTGGGTTTGCAGACCTTTTCCCAAGAGACTAAAGCCCATTTTTTCCTAGTATCCTCTTTTCCCCACAAAAAGTCTCGTTGAATATTTTGAAATTACTGCAAGACTCCTAATGGAGCTGGGAGGGTTGATAGCATGAAGATTGGGATAGCTTGGAGAACTGCTTTAGTAAGAACTAGTCTACCAGCCAAATTGAAATATTTGTTTGTCCATTTCCTGACCTTGTCTTGAATTTTAGTTATTAATGGATCCCATATACTCTTGTTTCAGGGTTTAGCTATAAGTGGAGCTCCCAAATACTTGGAGGGAAGAGATTCTCTTTGAAAGCCTGAAATTCTGGATACATTTCTCTGGATGGGATTATGAGTGTTAAAGAAAAAGAATTTTGATTTGGTAGGGTTAACTTCCATACCTTAGGCTTTCGAAAAGTCATCCAAAATTTGTTTGTAAGAAAGTGCTTCTTTGACTATAGGAATTCCCTGTAACATGGTATCATCTACAAACTGTTGATGAGTTAGAACTTGGCCATTCTCTGTAAGTTGGAGACCTTGATTTATTCTTGTTACTCTTGCATGCTGATGGACTGCCCCAACCCTGCCATCATGAGGATGAAGAGAAAGGGAGAGAGCGTATCTCCTTGTCTTAGACCCCTAGAAGGGATAAAAAGCTCAGAAGGATAGCCATTCACTAAAATTGAAAAGCTAGATGAAGTTACAAGGTCCATGACCCATCTCACCCAATTATGATCACAACCAAACGCTGTGAGGACTTTTTTTTATGTATAACCAATTCACTTTGTCATATGCTTTGGCTATATCCAGTTGCATGATCATTCCCTCTCTCTTGTTTCCAGTTAATGAGTGAACCACCTGGTGAGCTTGTATTATGTTGTCCAAATTTTTTCTTCCTTCAACATACCTTGTTTGTTCCTCAGAGACAAGTGTGGGCAGCAGGGGTTTGAGTCTATTAGCCACCACCTTGGAGATTATTTTGTAGACAACATTGCATAAGGAAATGGGCCTAAATTTCTCTCGTGTTTGAGCATTATCCTATCTTTTATTAAGGGAAATAAAGGAAGTATTGAGAGCTTTCAAGATGGCCTTGTTTCGCCTGGAGGCTTCTACTATCTCTACAATATTCCTTTTAACAATATGGCAGCAGGCTTTGAATAAATCCACATTAAATCCATGTAGGCTTGGTTCCTTGCCATTTTGCATTTCCTCTCTGGATACCAATTTAGGTATGTGTTTAATTAAACTCTTAATGAAGGTTATCTTCCTAAAAAGTTTTCCTTGGCAATGTCCCAAAAATGCTTTATTAACACTACTTCTATCTCCTCATGGGCTTGATGAATTTGGCCATTCTCTTCCTTGATCGAAAATATTCTGTTGTGAGTTCTATTTGCAATGGTAGATCTGTGGAAAAATTTAGTATTGCGTTCTCCCTCTTTTAGCCATAGAACTCTAGATTTTTGTTTCCAAAAAATTTCTTCTTGTTTGCACAACATTTCCCATTCTTGGGGGTATTTCTCTACTTGATTATTTTTGTCTTTTTCAAAGCCATTCTTGATCAAATCTTGATTGAGCTCTAGGATTTTGGTTTCCACAATTTTTTTAATTGTGAAAATATTGCCAAATTCCTTCTGGTTCCATTCCTTTATCTTTTTCTTGATGTGTTTTAATATTTTATGTAGCAGGAACATAGATGATCCCTAAATCTGCAGGTCTTCAACCCACCCTTTTCTAGTGTTGCTAATGAAACCCGGGTGTGAAAGCCACATATTTTCAAACTTGAATGGTTTTTTTCTTGGGATGACAATGCCCTTGATCTCCATTTGAATAGGCCAATGATCTTAGCCTCTAAAAGGAAGAATACCCGCTATTATTTCCTTGTCTAGAAGCAGGAGATCTTCAGAGATCATGAATCTGTCTAGCTTGAAATCTACCTGGGAATCCCCTCCTCTTTTGTCGTTCCATGTGCACAAACCATTGTTTGTCTTAATGTCCACTAGCTTCATGTTTTCTGAAAAACAATGGAAAGCTAAGGAATCTTTGTATAGTTCTCTGTCCCTCCTTTTTTCTCTGAGAGATATCTGATCATGTTGAAATCTCCTCCTATAACCCACGGTATCCCTGCAAATCTGATCCGAAGGTCGACTAATGAATCAATAAACTTGATTTTTCCATCTAACCTTTGAGGGCCATAAACATTCGTTACAATATATGTGTCCCTATCTCCTACAGGTTGTATAACAACTGATAAATAATTTCTTAATGCCTTCGCATCAATAATACCTATTTTTTGTGGGTTCTAGAGGATGAGGATACCCCCTGTTGTATTTTCTTCTTTGACTTCTATAAAATCATATATACTGAGCCACCTACTATGGATTTGTCTTACCTTTTTCATAAACCATTTATTTTCTTGGAAAAAAATTATATCGGAGCTACCTGTTTCATTTTATTATTCAACATTCTCTGTTTCCTTTTGCTTCCTATACCTCTTATGTTCCAAGTTGTAAACTTCATAATTACAGATTGGTAAAGGAGTAACTGGTTATACCTTTCATATTACCTAAGTCTATCATGAGCTTTCCACATTCCAATAGAATCTCATTTTTCTTTTTTATGCCCCTTTTCTTGCCCGAGTTTCTTGGAGCTAATTCTACGGTTGATTTTACTGCTTTTCTTCCATGATTACTCAGTCTTTCAAAGTTGTTATTTTCTACCAAGCTCTTTTCTTGTGTTTTCCATAAGAATAACTGCTTTATTTGATTTCATTCTTCTTGTGGTAGAGATTATACCCCGCCCATTGTTCCATTACTTAAGAACCCTTCTAGATCTAGATTTTCTCCGTCAAGAATCTCTTGTAACTCATTGTCTTCCAGTTCCATCTTGCTTTGTCCATCTCTGATTCACTCATCATTATCCATTTCTATTTTTCCTTTACCTATTCTTGATCCTTTTCTTCTTCCTTTTCTTGCTTATTATTTCCCTCCTTCATGACTTGATTTTCAACTGTTGTATCTTCCTCCTCTTCAAGAACATGGAACTGATTCGGCCTCCCTTTTTGGTCATCTCTTGGTTGTTGATTTGGCCCTTTTTTCCCATTTTTTCCTTTGTGAGCTACCTTGTGAAATCCATCTGTTTCTTTCATTGTGTTAGTTTTTCTTTTGTTCTCTACCTTGCTGAGAGGGTAGTCTCTAAGAGGGTGTTTGTGTTCATGACACTTTCGACATCTAAATGGAATATGCTCGTAGTCAATAGTCTGTACCCATTCCTCATCATGAACCTCCAGTATGACCTCCTCCAGAAGTGCTCCAAATAGGTCCATCTCTACACAGATCTTGGAAAAGGAGGTGTATTTACCCCTTCTTGTAGCTGTAGAAGTTTTAACATACCTCCCTAGTTTATTTCCTATGGCTATTAGTGATTCTATTTGCTAGTAATCCAGAGGAAGAGAATAGAGTCTTACCCAAACCAGGATTGAGGTAAATGTTTCCTACTCTGGCACGAAGTTCATCATCCACGATCGGATGTAGATCCCAAATGCTGCATAGAAGTAGGGCCCACCTTCAAACACTCTATATTTGTCCTCAATGTTTGGAAACACCACAATGAAAAATCCCTTGGATCCTATATGAAGATCGATGCTTCCTTTAGGCTTCCAGTGGTATCTGATCCATGTTTGTAAAGCCTTTTCAGTGGGCCATAGTCCCATGAACTTGCATATGATAGCATAAGTCTGCATATGATCCCTGTGGACCTATAGCTGTGGATTATTTAAGATTACTCTGGGAGTGATTTTAGCTTTAGGTTTGCATGATCCCTTTTGTTTCCTATCTTTTGTTCCCTATTTTTTGTCATTTTTCTCCTTGTCTTTTGTGCCTTCATTCTCCTTCTTCTTGTTACCTTCTGTATCCTCTTCCCTATTTTTTCCTCCTTCCATCTTGCTACCTTTGCTTGATTCTGGGGGATTCTTGCCCTTTTTAACCACCACCTCTCCGAAGGAGGGAGGGGAGCTCCCTCCTCGACCCCTGTCCATGGAGAAAGATGCACGCAGACACCCTCGACCTTGTTTTTCCGATCGTCCGCTCTTCCCGCTCCGCTCTATCCCTCTTCTTCTTTCCACTAGACTCTATTTTTTTTTTTATTATATTTATTCTTACTATATATATATATATATATATATATATATATATATATATATATATATATAGATATATATATATATATATATATATTCCCAATTTATTATTATTTTTTATTTATTTACTATTATTATATTTTCTTCTTTATTTATTTTCTATTATTATCGTTTTATTATTTACTATTTTATTTATTTATATATTAATATTATTTAATTTAATTTATTATTATTATTAATTGATTTATTATTACGAGGCATTACATACTCCCTCTCTTTAAGGAACTTTGTCCCGAAGTTAAGTTTAATCATTTAACTTTTTATTTTATTTTATTTAGTTATTATTACTTCATGTTTGGCCTACACCCTCTGCCGAATATTTTATTTTATTTAGTTATTTATTACTTCACGTTTTCCCTACAGCCTCTACTGAACTAGTATACCAGAAAATGTCAAAAGTTTACACATCAACAAGGGAAACCAAAGGAAGAATTTTTTTTTTCTCAACTTTCAAAATAAAGAATAAAGTCTCATTGGTCTGCACCATATCCTAAGGCGAGCCCCAAGGTTCGCACCTCATCTACCACAAGGTAGACACCTAGCTCAATACTCCAGGCATCCCAAAAAGTTGGTCCACTTCCTCCAAACTCACTAACATGCACATCCCTAGGCATTGAATTCCTCATGCCCTCTCAAGACTTTGGCATCCCAATCCAATATCAAGCACTTGGCATCCTCAAGATGGTTCCACAACCCATTAAGAGCTATTCATGAATATCTATACAAGAAAAAGGAACCACTGACACATGTATTGTTCATTGAGTTTGTCCCTAGCTCATATGGTGTTACATATTCTCCCTCGCAGGTATGGGTTCGCAGAATATCATGAAAAAATCTGGCCCTCTCAACCTATTTGTGAAATTATTGTCAATCACCACATCTCAACATGCAACTGATGCATTAGTTATAAAATTATCATAGAAAATAATTCACATGCCTACTCTTGCATGCCATCATGAGAACATAACATCATTTCTATCACAACAATCTGAATAGTAAAGAATTGCGTGCTCATGCATGTCATAAAATCCACATGTAATCCACATGCTTCACATCCTGATTTACAATCATAACATCAACATATCTATATCAAAGATATATCATTTCATCACATAATAAATAGAACCACATGCCAATACATATCATAACATCATAAATATGAGATTTATCTCAATCCATGTCAATTATAGAATAATAATATACTATAAGCATTCTTATCATGATTAACCGAAAGAATCAATTTAATTTTCTTGTCTAATAGTATTTAGGGTTATTGGAACCGTTAGTACCATTATCCTTCCAAAAACATTTTGTATGCTTGTTGTGCTTAGCAATAACTTTTTAAATACTAATGGTATAAAAACTAAACATATCATTAATCTACTTATGAAACAATGAATGCAACTTAATCAAACATGTCCTGTATTAGATGATTTTCATTAGTTCTATTTCCTTTTATGTACTAGGAACCACACTATGTTATCCTATTTTTTCTTATTTTATCTTAACTATTTTCTTCATCATAATTCATGAGCTATTTATTTGTTACTCCTTGTTAAACTAAAACTTTTAACTGCAATTGACACTCTCCACATTAACAACAAAACAACCCAATATTTATTACATCCTAATATATTTTAATTTTTAAATATAATAAAAATATCTTTATAAAAATTATATAATAAAATATATATATATATAAAAATATATATATATATATATATATATATATATATATATATATATATATATAGATATATATATCTATAATTTCAATTATTATAACATATAATAATTTCAATAATCAAACATATCACTCATAATATTATATATATATATATATATATATGTATGTTATCCATTAAGGAAAAATACAGTGTATACATTATATTCTTTTATAACATTTATTTGTAATATTAATTAACATTAAATTATAATAATATAAATAGTATTATACATAAAATTATTAATTATTTTGAATTTTATGAGAAATATATATAATTAGGCAGATAGGCCTTCCTATGAATCAATTCAATCGTCGACCTTTTCAACCTACGCGTGACATCTGTACACCTCACATCACATCTGACGCTGACATTTTATGTTTCGACATACCGTGACATTTGTACATCTTCTGCTGGTTGCCGCTGTCATGGACATCCAACAGGCTGAGGAAAAAGAGGGTAGAGGGGATTATGGGATCCATTTGCGTCTGGTCCACAACTGGAGGAATGCTTTGCATCTCAAACCCAGTGGTGAAGGGAACAGTGAAATTCAGGTTCTTAAGGTAAGCGTGTGATATTATCGATTTAGTTTTCTGTATTTTGTACGAAGCCCATGGTGTAATTGGGTGCAAACTGGGTTTCTGTGTGCGCTCTTTCCCAAACCCTCGAGTTTATCTCACACCTGAAACACCCATATGAATTTGAGTAGATTTCTTTTATTTTCATGGAATTTTTTGAAAAATAAACCCTTAGACACTCTCTCACATTCAGCGAAAGTAAATGTGATGAATCTACTTTAACCAACCCAAAAGCTTATTTGTGGGCATATATACCTGTATGCATTATCCGTATCTATATATAGCTACACTATAAAGACATTAAGGGGATAACAAAAGACATGGACAAATGTTGAGGGCTTTGGTCTTATTATACTGTTCATCTACGGACTAAGTTCCTCCCTCGAGCCATCATTCCCCCTCGAACCTCATCTATCTTCTGTATTTAGATTCGATATGAGTCAATAAGCTCCCACCAGATGCATCTGTAACACGACGTACAGGGGAAGAAACAATGCAGGCGCAAAATGCTGGTTAAAATGGTACAGATTCATTGGGGGATGTTGGTGGATTGTCACCACATATTATATTATAATTTATACTCATACTTGGCATTTTTGGACTTCATATTTTTCTTATGAATCGATCGATTAGAGTCTTGCAAAGTAGTCTCGTCATTCGGCCTCTGGTAAATGATAGTTGTTTTTTTTTAATTAGGTTGAGAGTAGTTAGTCTCTATGTTGGATGGAAGAATTTGGATGGAAAAATCATTATCATTTGTTCACTTATAATATACTATTGTAGCCAGGATTTTTCAAAGCTTGTCTAAACATGAATGATTTTGCCAACTTTAATGTTGAATGGAAAAATCATTTACAAATTATTTACTCACTTATAAAATATTATCATCACCAAAATTATTCAAAACTTGTCTAAACTTGAATGGTCCTTGCATGATCTTGGGAACTCCAACTCCAACTCCAATGTTGAATGGAAAAAATAATTTAGCCACCCCATAATATACTATTACCAAATAAACTAATTTACCCACCCATAAAATACTATCACAAAAATTATACCAAACTTGGTCTGAAATTCACAGTTTGTGGGAACTCTTGCAAATTTATTTTCAGTCTAATGTTTTTATCTTTTCTTTATCTTAATGCATCCAAATAGCACTATCAGAATTATGAAAGAAAGAAATAAACTTATGTTCTTGTGGTCAACCAAGGAATGGAGAATGATGTAGTGTCTATTAGAATTAGCTACTACTTTAAGGTAATTGTGTCATCTAAGAAAATTTTGATAATATACTGACATGTGACAAATCTAATACATGAAATTTATGATGACTGTGTAAAAGAAACTATATTTGTAATGTTTAACATTCTTATTAAAATATATAGAGAATGTTTAATAGAAAATGAGGTCGAAATTTGTCTATGAATCAAAGAAAGGTATTATGAGATTGTTGAGCTTTTTATCTTGGCTCATAGGTTGTTGTTTTCCAAGGAAGAGACTATGAATTTTTCTTTGTTCAATTACAATTGTGAAACTTGGAAAAATTAGTCAACTTGAACACATGTTGAAAGGTAATACGAGGTTGATATGTGAGAGGAAAGCAATTATTTTAGTGCATGGTCATTTATTTTTTATTTTTAAAATTTACAATAAATTTTTGATAAAATTAGCTACTATTTCTTTCTTAATAATAATATTAATAAATTAGGCATTTGTGCACCATATAATCTCACATTTCTGTGCACCATATGAAATCACATTTTATGACTAATCCCACATTTTAATGCCAATAATATCATTATGGAACTCCACAATCCGGATGATTACCCGAGGAATCTCATTATGGAACTCTACAATAATTACCCCAGGAATGAGATTATGGAACTCCACAATGGTAGATGACTAGAAGTTGCAAAGATTTTGTATATTAGATAAAGAAAAATTTGTACATTATATGGAAAAAAAAATATGTATGGGATAGACAATATTGATTTTTGGATATTATTATTGACTTTTTCATCATGCGAACCTTACTTTTTGTTGTAGATCTGATTTCAACTAATTTATTTACATTTTATGAATAAGGTCAATAATAGAAATTCTTAATTTAATAATAATAATAATATAATATTTTTAGGGCGATAATAATAAAATTAATATTTTTAGTTAGGTTGATAGGTCTTTCTTTTAAATCATTGCATCTCATTTTCTTCTACATGTTTCCTTGAATCAATTCATCTCATATTTTCTTCTACCTTTTTAGTTACTCCACAAATGCATATGTAGAATGCTATGCACTGTGATAGAACCTATGGCAACTAATTGTGGTACATTAAGAAAATATCTCTTTAAGCAAACAATATCATCCAAAAACTGCTATTGAAGCAACTAATATACAACAATAATAGGATTCTTCTAATTTTTCATCCTCTAGGCCGAGTTCGACTTGATGTAGAGTAATTATACATTGTCTTGATTTACAAGAATTATAGATAATTTCCTAAATGAGATAATCGCCAATAATAGAAAATATAAATGAGAATAAGAATACAAAACACATTTTGAATGCCACCATATTATACATATACAAAAAAAAAATAATAATAACCCAAAATGATGCAAAAGTAATATTTATCTACGGTTTCCTCTTAATAGAAATTGCCCATTCTACAAAATCAATATTTATTCATAATGACTTTAAATTTTTCATTGATAAAATAAGTGATAAACTATATGTCAATCAACTTTCATCATCTTAATATTTTAATTATTAGTTTTATTGTGTATTACCAACGTAACACAAATATAACAATTATTACTTCAAAACAATGTACAAATTTTCCAATTCAATAATTTCAATTTAGCAATCTTGTCGGCCTCTCTTTGCACCTTTTTTTATAATGTAGTATTTTTTTTTTGTAAAATGATGTTGTAAACTCATTTTCACTACATCAGATATGAGAGGTTTGTATTTAGATATTATTAATATTTTGGTTTATAGTATGTATGTAATCAAAATATATAATGTTTGGTTTAGTCTCTCTCGGCTGTTCAACGAAAATGCCATTAAGCAGGAGGAAGAATTGAGGTTCACTTCGACTCAGTCGGCTCCGACCATAACGTTGATGCTGGAGTAGGCTGCTAAGATTTTTCGATTCAGCTTTAACAAGGCGAAGGAGTTTAAGGCGCAATTGCAGAGGTTCGAGCAGGGGCGAAAGGGACATTTTAGTATTGATGCCGAGATTTTTGAAGTCACGAACTCGGTGCTTCTAGTGGAGTTTCGTAAGATCGTTGGGGATACACTAGAATACAGTGAGTTCTTGAACCATGAGCTCAGGCCCTGTCTAAATGACATCATATCATCATGAACTCGTGACACTCAGCAAGATGGTGAACAGATATTGATTAGAGACACATTTATCGTGATTTGTGAACAGAATCATGAGAAGAGTATTTTTGGTTTCAACGGTGATGTTGTAATGTACTCTATACATATCTCTAACTTTGATATATTTGTGAGATTATAATATGTTAAAATCTTATTTTTTTTATCCTTTTCATCTAAACGTGTATTTACATTAAGAATGTTTTGGATTTATTAACATAGTGAATCATAAGTTTCCATAAATTAAAAACAAAAATTCCTTCTTCATTTTAGTGGTGCTTCTTCTTAAGTTGATGTTGTAAATTTGAGGGAGTTAGTGTTTTTTTTAAGTTTGTTTAAAAGTAATTTGATTTGAGATTGATAACCTTTCATATATAATGCAAATTTCATTATATATTTTCAAACAAGAAATTATATTATGTCAAACCGTAAGAGGCATATGTTTTTAAATAAAAAACCACATTAACATGAACAAAAAAACCATGATAATTAGCAATCTTACACATGTAGGACATTTATACAAAGAGCAAAACAACCATGATAATTAACAATCTTACACATGTAGGATATCTATACAACTAGTGTTTACCAATTCTAGTAAGTGATGATACTTACCATGATATTACACCAAGTAAATGATCCCATAAATGTCCAAATGATAATTACCAATTGTAATATGGTGTATTTCAAATCATTAAATAATCATCGTCAGTTGTATTTTGGTATATTGCAACTCATTTTCATTTATGAGTAAAGTACTCAATCCTTATTACAAAATGGGACTAGATTTATGTCATTAAACTTAGAAATCCCTCTCATCTATATTTTAGTAATTCACAAAACTAAAAAATTCCTTCTCATCTATATTTAAGTAATTCATCCAGTTCAAAAAAACAAGGTTTTCCACAAATCAATTAAGCCTTTCAACCTTTTCGGCTTATTTTCTTATATCAAACATTTGTACAGGGTTTCAACCAATTAACATTTCATTGAGTATATATCTACGAATCAGTGATTTTGGGATCAAATCCCACAAAGCAATTCTATACATGCTCTTCAAATTCCCTTAAGTTTTTGAAAGTAAAACAAATGAATTATCAATATAATTTTACAATAATAAAAAATAATCATTCGCTAGGCTTGAACTAACATCTCTTCTAGAGAAATTCAACAATTCTAATTTAATAATCCTATCGGCCTCTCTTTGTACCTTTTGGGACAATTGTTAGTTTTATAATCAAAGACAAAATCAAGTAGATACAATATTTCCTTACTCAATATCTCAATATTTAGAATCCTTTTTATTTTTATAAACTATTTATTTTCCCTTTCCACTTTTATTAAAAAAAGGGTTTGAAAAATTGCAAAATTTTTTTTTTTGCCCCTCTTTCTGAAAAGGATAAAAAAAAAAAAAAAAAAATTGCTCTCCCATAAGCCTTAAAATTAATTAAATGGTGAGTTTTTAATTTTATTTATAGCGGTTGTTCTCTCATAAACTGGATTGGGAATATAATATCAATTTACTTGCGGGAAACATCTAAAATAACATTAGATATAATTAATATCATGCAACGGTTGATATAAACATGTTTTTTTAGCAATTTCAACATTTGATTCAAAAACAATTTAACAAATACCACTTCTTTTGTTTTCTTTAAGACATAAAAATAAATAAAAAAATTAAAATTTTCAAATATTTAGTTGAAAAAATAACTAATAAAATTTCCATCAACTTTAATTTTTTTTTTTAATATTTCACACGACAAAAAAAGAATTTCAAACATGGACACATGCCTAGATTAATCTTAAATGATAATTTTTTTGTTGCATTTATTAGGATAATTTCAAATTTATCATCAAAATCAACATGTTTGATAATTTGCAAGATTAGAAAATATCATAATAATTACAATATAATATTGATAAAAGCACACTATAGCAACCATAGAGAGATATGCATGCAAGTAGCAACAATCAAAAGTGTGTCTTTAATATTCGACAATAATGTATTTTGTAGGAGTGGAATAATGGTTTCAACTTCAGCTCAATATTGTTTAATTTATATGATTTAACGAGAATCTAAAAAAAATCTCAAAAAAGACATATTTCCAAATAAAGTTTATATAACAAGGACTAAGTAGTACTACATGGTATTGCCAAAGAATTCAACATATAGATAAATTTAATTAAGAATAAGTTTTGTCGATCTAATCTATATAATAGACTTTACCAAAGTTAGACATGCATGCAATGACACATAGACCTCCAAAGTTGTAACCATGCTTTGATACCATATGTAACAACCCTAAATTCAAACATACAAATAATTACCTCAATTTATGTAATCAATAATCAACACACAAACTATTCCAATAATTAGCATAGAATTTCGAACAGCACGAGAACAAATACTTACCTATAGCAACGATATACCTTACTTCTGATTTCAGAGTTGTAACACTACTTGGATCCTACTTACTGCAATAAATTTATGGAGACAACTCTCCACCTAATTGTAGGTTCAACTACACATAATCTTTCTACCGTTGACCAACCCAAAGTCTATTGTTAGGGAATAATTTGTCTCACAACACTTTCCTTTCAAAGGAACGAATAATGCTTCTCATCCCCCTTTTTGTCCATTAAATAGAACAAATTGTTCCAAACATGGAAAGGGATATAAAAGTGATCCACATGCACACAATCCATGTGTCAACATGCAACTTTTAATTCTTTGTTTTAAGTTTAAATTTAACTCTTTCTTACTTTATTCCTTTTTACTTTTTTTTGTTAAATTTACTTATTATTACTATTTTTATAATTTACTTATATATATTTATTTTTTTAGAATCCCAATTTGTTATTTACTATTATTATATTTTCTTTATTATTTGTTATTTATTTTCTATTTTTATCTATTTTTATTGTTTTATTTACTTATATATTAATATTATTTTATTTTATTTATTATTTATTGTTTATTATTGATTAATTTATTATTACATAGCTATTCCTTTGAAAAAGGTCAATGATGACCAGACTATTTCTTTCTTTAAAAATATTATAGTTCAAGTTTTAGTGTCCCCACATCCTTGGTTCTTGATAATGAAAATAATGTTAATCTTTAAAATTAGATGGATTTTCTTTAGATAAAGCAATCACTACTAAATATCCTACCAACTATTATTCTTATGAAAATGGCTTGGCAGAATCCATGAACAAGAATTTAATTTAAATTCATAAGAAAAAAATTCATGAACATCAAAGGAACTAGCCCAATGAGTTTCATAATGCTTTATGGGAAGATAGAACCACACCAAGGAAGGAATTTTGAAATTCATTGTACTTCCTTGTTAATGGTAAAGAAGCTATTTTGCATCCCAATGTCTGTGCTCCATATTTACAATTAGACAGCCAAAAAAATCTCATCCTTTATCATGTAAATATGAAATGACACTTTGCCAAAGCTTTAAGAGGAAAGATAAAAAACTAAATCTAAATTTCATGAAAAATAATTAACAATGAAACATTCAGTTGATTTGCATTTGATTAGGAGGAGTTTTCTTCCAAATGATGATCTTGTGTTGGAATGGGATAAAGTTCATGAGGAAAAGGGAAAACTTCCAAAATTTAAATGCCTATGGCTTGGCCAATTTCATATTTCTGGAAAACTTATCCCTTCAAATTACATCTTTTAATCATTGGAGAGGAGATTTGATGCATGAGGTTGATGAAAATGAGGTGGTAGTCTGGAATTATACTACTGGTTAACTTTGAAACCAACCAACTGTGCTTAAACAAATTATGTATATGTATTTCCTCCTAAGGTTCTTGCTTACCTAACCAATCACCATTGGTCCCTTGTTGACTTCTCCTTTTATTGAGCACTTCAATCTGCATCATTGATCTCACTTCTCCAAATCCAATGGATATCGTGTCATCCTCTCATCAACTTACCTAGACAATCTCTGCCGTCGATGTGACCCATCCAATCGAACTGTTGTTGTGCAATCTCATGCCGATTCTTGCACAAATGATATTTGGTCAAGAGTGTGTGAGAAAAGTGGTTTTCTCATGCTATGTATCGACTACTTAGGTTGATCGTGTGAATTTTCCAAATACGATTTACGACCTTTTGGGCACGCGAGATACTACTTCCCACTTATCAAATATGACCCACATTATTAATTCATACTTTAATAAAGGAACTTTAAGGAAAGTCTACCGCCTAAGCTCGATATTAACTCTTAATACTAATTGTCTGTGATTTATAAATAATATGGTTAAACAGAGAAAAATACCTGATTAAGTCCAAAATTCCGATACACAGCTACAGATGAATTTCTGCACCAGAAAGTGCGTCCACACCACACTTCAATCAATTATTCAACAAAATGGAAATTACAGAGTCTTGGCCCTCTGAGCTTGATTACAACAATTTTTCTGACCTCTTTTTTAATCTCAAACCCTATCTCTCACTCAAACTCTCGCTTACTCACTCTATTCTAGATCATTTAATCTCTTTGTCATTACATTCTTCCCACTTTTATGAATCAAATCCTATCCTAACTGCATTAACAACTCAATCTCTATTTTTATCAACTCAACCATTAAATCCCTATTCTCAAGCTATGATACACACCTATAGTAACAAATTATCTCCTATTCTAAAAATAATACAATAGTCTAATTATTACAATAATTGAGATAAATATTAATTCGAGAGATCCAACCATTTCTACTAAACTGATTTTTGACCACTCAGGTCAATGAAATTCATCTCTTGTTAGCCACAACATGTGAACATACAATCACATTGTTGGTTAAGTCTGGATGCTCCTACATTAGACTCTCGAGGAAGAAAAACATTCTTCATCAAACTTTCAGGATTTGCTCCATACTAATGTAATTCTACTATTGTTATCCAACTAGCATCCTCCACTAGTTGTCCCTTCCATTTAACTAGATACTAAAAATAAACATTTCCTACAGTTCTTTTGGATACTCTTTTCTCCAAAATAGCTTCCATCTCTTTCTTGACTATGTTTGGCATTTTCTCTTCCCAATTTAAAGTTTGAACTTCATCTCCTGTAGGTTCCTTCTGTAGCTCTGAATTTTTTTGCTTTTATGGATATAAATTCGGAACATTGAAGATAGATGATAT
>Ga0115844_100073_pt1 | contig 20161 bp, 16 predicted proteins | sample InSIn1gowninarea_FD_83858 | JGI IMG/M metagenome (GOLD analysis project Ga0115844, IMG submission 83858) | reverse complement strand
AATAAAAAGACAGGATGACTAAAAAAAGTATATCCAAGGCCAATCTGTGTCAGCGTATCCTCAAAAGTAAAATAGGTTTGTTTTGCATACATGGACCGAAGAAATATACCGAGGAAAATCAGGATAAGAGATCGTCTGACGGCATGCATTACAATGCTGCTATGTGATGCACCAGTATTTTTCCTGCCGGCGATTGAATAAGGCAATACTACCCCCACGAGAAACGTAAAGGAAGGCTGGATCATGTCGTGTAGTGATAGCCATGTCCACTCCACGTGAAGGCTTACAACAATGGACGCAACACAAAAGGCAATTGAGCTGGATGCGCTAGCCAGTCGTGTCATTGTTCCCTATGTTTTTATCATCAGTAGCATTACAAAGCCGCGGTATACGTCAACCGATGCAATTCTACGCACGGGCATTGCAGGATTTACAACGGCCCCGGTAGCCACATTTTGTTCAGCTTTACGTTCGATTAGAGCTTGTTTTACGCTGGTCATAGTGTATTTTAGATAACAAACTTTTTAATAGTTATTTGTCATAAAAGATTTTTTACCTACACAAATAGTTTCATCAACCTTCAATGCCTCTTGTTGCTTTGTTGTTGTTTTGCCGTTGTCGAGCGATGAACTAAAAGTACAGTGAGTGACACAACAATGTATAAACAGAGACCAAATGCCGGTAAACAAAAAATTCCTTAGAAAATTAGATTTATCCTAAAAACTTTATTACCAATGCTTATCGTTTTCAATCATTTAATGACTTAGGATCTTTTTACCATTTCCACTATAAATTTTCCTAAGCGTTTCATCAGTTAAAGATAAGCCATACAAAGGCCAGTGATAACTAAAAAGATCGTGATCGTAAAAATGTTCGTCGGCCGTTTCTAAAATGCGAAACGTGGTGTAATACATTTCGTTTGTGGGTCCCATATCAGTACCATAAACAAGCCTGTCAGCATATTTCTCAAAGAAAGCCTTGCTGTACCTGGGAACAGGCGAAAACTCAGCAAACCTTGCCGCTATATCAGCATACAAATTTGGATATAAATCGAACATTTTTGCCAACAGGCTAAAATCGGAATTAGTATTGGCTAAATGGCAGGCAATAAAGGTTGTTTTGGGATTATTTTTTACTGCATTTTGAAGGGTCTTTATCAATTCATCATGTCCCAAAAGACCTTTTTTGGTTTGATCCACTTTCCATGTCGCAGCGTTCATCAAACCGTCATTCGTTTCGTCTGGCTTTTCATACATCCACTGGTCTTCTGCTACGTGTATGCTTACTGGCATTTTGAGCTCGGCACATTTTTCCAACAGGGGTTTCATAGCAGGGTTGTCAATATGTAAACCAGCACCGGGGGTAGGTTTAGAATACAGCTCGCCTAAGCCTTTGTCGCCCAACTCGCCTACCCCCCGCGCTCCCTTTTTATAACATCTTTCAAGCTCGGCAACCGCATGTTTTTCCCATCCCGGCTTTTCATGACCAGTATAGTCAAATCCGCACCAAATCTCAAACCTATCTTTGTGCCGCGAATACTTTTGAACAGCCGAGTCAAAACCTGCTCCAGTCGAATAGGTGAGAATAAGTGTCTTGGCAATGTTCATCGCGTCCATCCTTTTTACCCAATCATCTACTTCCGCATCTGTTTTAGGGTAATCGTGAGAATGAAAATCTATTATGGGATACTTTGCTTTTACAACTTTTGTTTGCGGTATTTTGTAAATGGAAACGGGTCTGAAATCTTTTAGTTTAAGCGTATCAACATTTTGAGCAAATGAATTGATAATTATAAAATGTGCACTAACGATTAAGAAAACATGGCGTAAAGAAGGCATTTTCAAATGGAGTATTTTTTAAAAAAGTTAGCAAAAAGTAACTAGCAATCGTATGATTAAAAAAAACAAAACGATTGAAAAATCAAGCAAAACGTTGGCTTAGTAATAGCTTTATCTATTAGGCGCGAATTGTTGGTTTAAATAAAAAAAGGACCTTTTTTAAGAATACCTTTTTTCGGGCCCTAACAGAATATCTTTACTAAGCACCCGTTGTGTCACTCACTTGTACTTATAAATCTTTATTCATCTTTTCTTAAAAAACCAATACCAGAAATACTTACCTTAATCGTTCTGGCCTTTCTCCTAAAATCAGCTAATACTTATTATTTGAATACGCACATGTTTTATCGCTTATTAACACTACTTGTAACGCAATTTATCTTCTTATTTTATGACCGGCCGTGGCGTAGTACCATATGAATGCATAACAAGGAACGAGTATCCAGTAAGCCTGCTGGGGATTAAAAATATCAGCAAGCCGACCGTATAATAAGGGCAATAAGGCGCCACCAGCGATAGCCATAATTAGAAATGAAGATCCTGCCTTAGTAAACCTGCCCAGGTCGCCAATAGCAAGCGGCCAAATGGCAGGCCACATCAGAGAGTTTGCCAGTCCTAATAAGGCGATAAATAAGACAGAAGTATACCCATGTGAAAAGATAGCAATAAGCGAAAAGATAACACCTAGTACAGCAGAAACTTTTAGCGCCTGAGCTTGCTTAAAATATTTTGGAATACAAACTATGCCAATAATATATCCAAGTATCATGGCGATTAAAGTGCAGGTAGTAAAAAATTTGGCGGTAGATAATGCTATGCCCTGTGAAGCACCATAACTAATAATAGTGTCTCCAGCCATAACCTCGCAACCTACGTAAAGAAATAAAGTTAGTACCCCCAGCAACAAGTGAGGAAATTGAAAAATGCTCGTTTTATTAACGTTAGCTGCAGCAACGGTTTCATCTTCGTTATCGGTATCAATCTCGGGCAGGCCGGATTTATAAACCAGGAAAGCCAAAACAGTAAGAACGATGATGATAAAAACATAGGGAACAATGACACGACTGGCTAGCGCATCCAGCTCAATTGCCTTTTGTGTTGCGTCCATTGTTGTAAGCCTTGTCACCAAAGAATCTGCATTTTTAAGCGTGATGGCACCTAAAACGATTGGAGCAATGGAGCCTGCCACCTTATTGCAAATTCCCATAATGCTGATGCGTTTTGCAGCGCTTTCACGAGGCCCGACAATCGTAATATAGGGATTGGAAGCGGTCTGCAAAACAGCAAGGCCTGTACCTTGAACAAACAGACCTAATAAGAAAAGAATATAAGTTCGGGACATTGCCGCGGGTATAAATATCAGGGCGCCTATGGCCATTATAAAAAGCCCTGCAGCCATTCCTTTTTTGAACCCGATAACTTTTAAAACCCACCCCGAGGGAATTGCCATTACCAGGTAAGCAATATAAAAAGCAAAAGCAACGAGGTAAGACTCAAAGTTATTCAGCTCACAAGCGATTTTTAAATAGGGAATAAGAACCGAGTTTAACCAGGTTACAAAACCAAACACAAAAAATAAAGAACCAATAATAGCTATCGGACTTAAAACTTTTTTTTGTTTAGCCTCACCTTTTGATAAACTTTCTAAGGCTGTAGTACTTTCCATAAGTTGTATAATATTGCTTTTTTAAGAACTATCTAATTTATCATCTTTAATCAAATACTTCTTTTAATAATTTTTATAGCTTTTTCAATAAAAGCATTTTTTCAGTGGTTTATAAGTTTCCTTAATAGTGCACGAATATAACCTTCCGGTTTTACACTTGAAAACTTTCGCAATTGAAAATAGAACTTATAAAAAATTTACAGGCATAGTTTAAAATTTTACAATAGTCAAAAGTGAATATTTTTTCGTGTTGTCTTTACAACTGTAAACAGCACTTGATATTTTTTTTACAAGTCGCCTCGCTTCAATTGTAAAACTGCGTGATCAACTGCTCTTGCTGTCAAAGCCATATACGTAAGCGAAGGATTCTGTGTGGAAGTAGAGGTCATACATGCGCCATCTGTTACATAAACATTTTTGCAGGCATGAAGTTGATTCCATTTATTTAAAAGTGAAGTTTTAGGATCTTTTCCCATTCTAATACCTCCCATTTCATGAATGTCGAGCCCGGGGTTTTGTGAAGAACTATACGTTTTAATATCAGTAAAACCTGCTTCTGTCAACATCTCTGTATACTGGTCGAAATAATCCTGTTTCATCTTTTCATCATTCTCGTCATACACGACCGAAATCTTTAATAGAGGTATTTCCCAATTATCCTTTTTTGTAGGATCAAGGCTTACCGTATTGGTTTCTTTTGGAATAGTTTCTCCCATCATATGAGAACCGATTTTCCATGGGCCTACCTTGGGATACAAAAGCTTTTCTTTAAGATTTGAACCTACACCAGAAGAATCACTTTCAGAGCTTCGATAAGCCGAAAACCCAGATGCATAACCGCGAAGAAAATCTGTTTCCTGTTTAAACAAGTTACGAAAACGTGGCATGTATCCTCCTCCCGCAGGATTTCTGCCAACAGTTGTAAACTCTTTTAAACCATCATATTGCGCTGTCATACGCGCGCTGTAATTATGAAAAGCAACAAACTTACCCATCAAGCCATTGTCATTTCCGAGTCCCATAGGGAAACGGCTAGAAGTGGAATTAAGTAATAACAGGTTAGAATTTAGTGCGCCGGCATTTACAAAAATGACATTAGCATAATACTCGATCGCTTTTTTGGTGTTCGCGTCTATTACCCTGACGCCTGTTGCTTTACCTTTCTGCTCGTCATAAATAACAGAATGAACCACAGAAAAAGGCCGTAAAGTGAGGTTGCCAGTTTTTGCAGCCCATGGAATAGTAGACGAGTTACTGCTGAAATAACCACCAAGCGGGCAGCCACGCTGGCAAAGTTCGCGGCTCACGCACTGCGCGCGACCTTGTTGCAGGTGTATTTCGTTGGGTTTCGTTAAGTGCGCAATTCGTTCACTAATAAGATGCCGGTGTTCATATTTTTTTGCCAGCTGCCCTTTAAAATAATCCTCGACAACATTTAGCGGAAAGGCGGGTAGAAATTCACCGTCGGGTAACTGCGCTAACCCATCAAGGTTGCCTGCAATACCAGCAAATTTCTCTACATAGCTATACCATGGAGCAATGTCTTTATACCGTATTGGCCAGTCTACTGCAAAACCATCACGCGCTGGTCCTTCGTAATCAAAGTCACTCCATCGTTGTGTTGCCCTTGCCCACATCAGTGATTTACCCCCGACCTGGTAGCCCCGTATCCAATCAAACGGCTTATCCTGAACGTATGGGTGCTCGGCGTCCTTAACGAAAAAATGAGCTGCATCCTCACGGAACTGGTAACACCGATTTATGATAGGATTTGCTTTTTGAATATCTATCGGCATTTCGCCCCTGTGTTCAAATTCATAGGGAAATTTATTGGCAGTAGGATAATCTTTAATATGCTTTACATCTCTTCCTCTTTCTAATACTAATGTTTTAAAACCCTTTTCAGTAAATTCCTTTGCCGCCCATCCACCGCTCATTCCTGAGCCAACTACGATCGCATCAAAAGTTCGATCTTTAGCAGAACCGTTAATATCTCCCATTTTACTTCCTATTTACTTTTGATTCGATAATAGCCGTCATATTTGACTGTAGAAATCATTTCGTATTTCTGGATATCTATTACTACAAACTTCGACGTCATATATCCCTCAATGGTCCTTTCTTTCATAATTTGATAAAACGCCTCGACATTGGGACTGTAACCTTGCTTATTCTCCACATCTTCGAGAATGCGCTGTTTTTGCTGGGTAGTGCACGAAAGAAAAGAATGTCCAAAACGCTTCTTTGTACTGTTTTCGAGTTCATCTAACCCATGAGTAAATTTCTGCTGCACATCTTTTTCATAGCAGTCATCCAACATTTTCAAAACAAACAAATGTGCGCCTACCTCTTTGGCTCCGAGCGTCTCTGTTTGCGGAATAATGGTTGAGGCTATGTCTGCAAGAAGTTTCTCCTGCCCTGCAGTAATAGCTAAATTGTGTAATTCAATCGAGGCTTTTCCCGGGCCTGACAAACAGGAAGGTATTACAATAACTCCTCCGGCAATAAAGAACAGATTTTTAACAGCAGACCTTCTTTTCATCAAAACTCAATTTAAAACACTCTTAATTTTTCTAAGATAATAAATATCAGGGTCAACAAATCATTTGTCTCAATTCCTGTTGAAAACCGTGTTTATATTTCGCTACGGCTATTCTCGCCCCTCTTACTATTTCTGTAATACCTATAGTTTCCAACGACTCAACTGCCGCACTTATGGCGTCGGCGGGGCCTGTTGTTTCGTAAATGACATAGCGTTCTCCCTCGGCTACCGGCCTTGCACAATATTTTTTACATATATTTTCAATTTTCGGATTCGATAATTCATTTATTGCAATCTTAAATAGTACCTGCTCTTGCCACGCGATTTCTTCATTTGTATAGTAAAATGTTTTGAAAACATCAATTTGTTTTTCAATCTGCAACATCAGTTTTTTTATCACTTCTTCGTTTTCGAAAACAACTATAGTAAACCTGTGAATCCCCTCAACTTCTGAGGGTGCAACATTTATGCTTTCAATGTTTATCCGTCTGCGTGAAAACATTGTTGTCACCTTATTAAGCAAACCAATATTGTTTTCCGTATAAACGATTACAGTTAATTCTTGTTTTGACATCGCATTGATTAATATTAATTATTCTGCACGATAATTAATTTCTCTTTTACAAGTTGTGTTACACTGTGCGTTGCTTTTGGAAAAACCTTTCTTAAATCTATTTCCTCAGTTTGCTTAAGAATGGACTGAAGGGTTTTCATGAAAATATTTTTTATTTCTGTAGCCAGATTTATTTTACATATTCCCAACGAAATAGCTTGCTGCAGTTGTTCTGCAGGCACACCCGATCCGCCATGCAGCACAAGTATCGACCGGATACGTGAATGAATATCTGCCAACAATTCAAACTGTAGTTTGGGCTCTTCCTTGTAGAATCCGTGGGCAGTGCCGATTGCAATAGCCAGGGCATCAACACCGGTTTCTTCAACAAAGGTTTCTGCTTCTGCCGCTCGGGTAAAACCCATTTGTGTATGCGCCTGGCCGAGCTTTGCAACATACCCAAGTTCTGCTTCAACATTAGCATTGTAAGAAGATGCCCTTTTGACTACTTCTTTTGTTATCTTAATATTTTCCTCGAATGGCAATTCACTTCCATCGATCATTACAGAATCAAAACCTGCATCGAGACAAGCCTGCGCAAGCTCGACAGAACTACCATGATCGAGATGAAGCCAACCTTCAACGCCATAATCTTTCAATCCTGTTTTGGCTGAGTTGACTGCTGTATTCAAACCCATGTAATCGATTGAACTATTGGTAAGTTGTAGAATCAAAGGTTGGTTAAGCTCACTTGCTGCCCGCAGGACTCCGTGTAAAGTTTCCAGGTTATAGAAATTTGTAGCCAGCAACCCTTTCCTTTGTTCCGTCAACAATCTCATCTTTTGTTTTAGAAGCATGAATTTAGATTTCTATATTAAAAATTGATTTAGCTTTTGTAACAAAAGAAGAAAGGTCAGAAAAGGCGCCGGTGCCGCCGGAAGCGGTAGTATTTATGGCGCCGGCAAGGTTTCCGAAAAGTAAACTTTCATGCAAAGATTTCCCTTTGAGAAAGCTGCTGATAAATCCTGCATTAAAACTATCTCCGGCTCCTATCGCATCTACAAAATAAGAGTGCAGGTAAGGATCCGCCTCTGTATAAGTGCCTTTGTTATATGCGAGGGCACCATTAATTCCTCTTTTAACGATTATTGTGTTGGCGTATTGATCCAATACATCAAAGGCATCGCACAATTGTTTAGTATCCGTTAGGGCAAAAATTTCAGCTTCATTTGGCAGAAAGAAATCAACATAAGGCAGGCACGCTTTATAGGGAAAATCCCATTGATTAGCAGGATCCCATTGAATGTCAAGTGAAGTTGACATGCCTTTATCTTGTGCTGTTTTAAACAATTGCACTATATCTTTTTGCATGCCTTTTTGCAAAAAATAGGAAGACAGGTGCATATGTCCATAGTGTGAAAAGTCTTGTGTAGGAATATCTTTAAGATGTAAATGATTCATGGCACCACAATGCGTAACATTAGCGCGGTCTTGCTCGTAATTCAATATCATTGTGAGGCCTGTCTGGTGCTCGCCTGATACCACTACTAATTGTGTATCTACCTGTTTTTTCTCTAATTCTGAAAGAATAAATCTTCCGAAAATATCCTGTCCTACAATACCGCAAAAAGCCGTTGATGTGTCGAGTGAAGCAAGGTTGGCAGCAAAGATGGCAGAAGAACTGCCCAACGTAAACGTCATTTCATCTGCAAGGATTTCCTGTCCTATAACAGGAAATCCTTTAACCTTGTTTAGTAAAATATCAACGTTTAGTTCGCCGATTACTAATACATCTTTCTTTTTCATGCAATTTTAAATAGATTATAATTCTAATGTGCACTCAAATTACCAACTATAGAAGTTATACTGCAACAGGTTCCGGGTAGATTGTAACGCCTTCTACCACGCGGCTGATAGCGCCTGACACTGATGGGTTGTCAGGTCGTAATCCCAGGTAAATAGAATGATAGAAACCCAGCAGTTGACCAATAAGCGTAGCACTGATAAATGCCAGCTCATTTTCTGTATCAGCAGGTTTCGAAAAAGTAATTGCAAGCACAGAATTTTTTAACGCCTCTATATGTTGGTTACAACTAACTGTTGGAATATTACGGGTATCAGCATCTATTGATAAACACAAATCCCGTTCATACAAAAAGACGTGTTCATCTGTGGAGAATAAGTATACTATCAAAGAATCTTCATTTGTAACTGCTCGTGGTCCATGACGAAACCCGAGGAATGAGTCGTGTTTACAAACAACCTTTCCATCTGTAAGTTCCTGCAATTTTAAATGACATTCCCGGGCTACTCCTAAAAGCGGGCCCGACCCCAAAAAAATAACGCGTTCGTAAGGTTGTTCGGCAACCGATTTAATCATAAGCAAATGCCTTCCCAGCAATTCTTTAGTATTTTTTATTAAAACATCTAATGATTGTTGTAAGTTATCGAGGGAATCTATTTTTGAAATCAAAATAGCAGATAAAAGCATTGCTGTAAAGCTGCCCGTCATCGCAAGGCTCTTGTCATTGGCCCTTTCAGGCAATACCAGGTGGAAAGCATTTGCGCGACTGCTTTTGACCAATCTGCCATCTTTGTTACAAGTTATAATGAAGTGGAAAACATCATTGCAGTATTCATTTGCCAGTTCTACTGCCGCAAGGCTTTCCGGACTATTACCCGACCTGGCAAATGATATCAACAAGGTTGGAATCTCCCTGATGAAATGAAGTTGAGGGTGTGTAATCAGATCTGTGGTAGCAATGGCATTGGTTATTCTCTTTGTATTTGACTGAATAATGCCCTGCGCAGCTTCTCCTATAAATGCAGAGGAGCCCGCTCCTGTTAAAATAATTCTTAGCTCCTGGTTTTTAATTAAGGGCAACAGGAATTTGCGAATAGCAATTTTTTGGGAATAGATCAGATCAAATACTTCCTGCCAAAGGAAGGGTTGTCCTTCAATTTCAAGGGCTGTATTAAGGCCGCCTTTTTCCTCGATTTCTTCTTGTGTAAAATCTAAATATGGCATAATTTCTTGGGTTCTATTTTACTTCATTTAGCAGAGTTGGCTCTGCTACTTTTATATTATCTTTCTTTTCCATTTTCGACTCTGCATTTCCCATTAATAGAGCAGACAGTATAGCAAGTATTATCCCCGCTGTAATTAAAGGATGAGGAATAACGGCATAAATAATTAGGGATATAACAACGGTAAGCACCGGTGATAAAGCAGTTGTCATAGGCGCGACGATGATTGCCTTACCATAACGAAACGCATATACGAGACACAAGGCGCCAAAAGCATTTAGAATTTGGATACCTGCAGCCAGGTAAGGGCCGTTTAATCCATAATTAATGGGCTTTGAAAAATCAGTCATCCATATCGCTACCGGTATAAGTGCAACTGAACTAATCATCATATAAAAGAAAATGCTTTCTGCTTTCATCTTATCATTTGCGAAGCGCATAACAAAACCCTGTGCTCCCCATGCAACAAGAGGTACGATGGTCATAACAATCCATAAATAACCAGATGTATTGCCACTACCTGAAGGAACGTATGACAACAGGAATATTGCTAAAACAGCTATACCGATGCCTATCCAACCGGTAATTCCGGTAGATTCTTTTAAAAATAAAACTGCCAGCAATATGGTAACAACAGGTGTTAAAGACAGGATAGGAAAAACAATATAAGCGGGTGCAATTTTTAGCGTAAAGAAAAGCACCAGCTGACCTACGGCGCCGAGAAAACCTGAAAGGCATCCATAAACTATTGAGTTCCTGTCGCGGTCAAGCTTCCACTGGTTAATTGCCAGAGCAACAATGGCTGCCGGTATCATGGTTAACGCCCATACGACATAACCCAAAGTAGCAGGAAAACCATTTTTCTCAGGCAGTTCTATCAATGCTCCCCATACACCCATAAAGATGACATGTATGATAACAAAGCTTATCCAGGTTCTTGTTTTTTGCATATTAATTTCTTAAAGCAGTATCCTTTGCAGTTATGCTAATAATATCGTTATTTGATTAAATACTTTTCAAACCATTCCACTGATCGGTTTAGCAAATCGTACCTGTTTTTGGGTTTGAGATCGGGGCGCCAGCCATGTCCTTCACCTTTATATTGAACAAATACGCTTTCAACATTCAGCTTTTTCAATGCTATGTACATTTCTTCCGCCTGTGACACCGGCACTTCGTTGTCGCGTTCTCCATGTAACAGAAGTGTTGGTGTTGTTACGTTTTTTACGTTTTTCAATGGCGACCATTGCCAGAGTAATGAGAAATTGTCGTATGCCCTTCCGTTAAATTCTGATTCAATTAATGAATGGTACAAAGAAGTGCCTGAAAAGCTTATCAAATTACTAATGCCGCCATCCACCACGGCTGCTTTAAAGCGATTTGTCTGGGTGATAATCCAGTTGGTCATATAACCGCCATAGCTTTGTCCCGTTACCCCTAACCTATCTTCGTCTATCCAGCTATTTGCTTCGACGGCGACATCTACGCCTGCCATCAAATCTTTATAATCTCCCCCACCCCAGTTTAGAACACATCCATTTGAAAAAGCCTGTCCATAGCCACTGCTTCCGCGAGGATTAATAAACAAAACCCCATATCCGTTGGCTGACAATATTTGCATTCGCTCTTCAAACTCGTATCCGAACATGTTGTGCGGCCCACCATGAATAACTAGTACCAGCGGATATTTACGGGCAGGATTAAAGTCTGAAGGCTCTACCAACCAGCCCTGTATATTTAAGCCATCAAAGCTTTTAAACCAAAAAGTGACCGATTTCTGTAAATCACATTTTTGTAAAAGACTGCTACTGTTCCTGGTCAATTGCCTGGCAATACTTCTGTCTAACGTAATTACGAAAATTTCAGTAAGATGTGTGGTGTCTGTACTCGTGTAAACAATAGTATCTCCAGCTTTATTGATAACAAATTCAAGTATATGGCAATCTTGTCCTGCGATTAATTTTATGGTATTGTCAATAATAGATACGTTATAAATTGCTGTAGTACCCTTATCTCCTGCAGTAAAGTACACCAATTGTGCAGCAGGATGCCAGCTTATTTGTTCAATTCTTCGGTCTAACGCAGCAGTCAAACAATGAAAAGAGTTGCTGTCGGTCTGAACAAGATAAAGGTGGGTATCTTCAGCAGGGCTGTCATTTGTACTTACTTTACTTCTTGTTCCCAGGAAAGCTATTGACCCTCCGTCTGGCGACCAGGCAGGCTGAAATGCTGTTCCAAAATTTTCGGTATGTCTCGTAACATTTTTTGTGCGCACATCAATGCTCCACAAGTCGTGTAATTGGTTGTCGTCAGAATTGGATGACCTGTTACTGATAAAGGCTATTTTAGTGCTATCAGGAGACCAGGATATAGAATGCTCATTAAATGTAGTATCCGTAATAAGTTCAGGTTGGCCTTCACTAATTGCTACTATCGAAATATGCGAAAGCTCATTATCAGTAATTAGAGGCCTGCCTCTACCACCCTTTGTTTTGTATAGTAACCTGTCAATTACCTGTACATCGTCTTCCTTTTCTACTTTTGAAGAAGCGTTCTCACTGATGTATGCTATCATTGAGCCATCTGGTGACCATGCAAAATTTTTCAGAGTCAGATGCCCCATAAAATAGTGTGACTCAAATACAGGAACCAAAGGCTTATTTTCATCGGTATCTAAAGAATATATCCAGATATAAGTAGTCTCTTCATGTTCTGCCAAATAGGCAATTTGATTTGCTACCGGAGACCATTGTGGCGATGCTCCCTCCCAAGCTTTTATCTCCTCGCCGCTTTCAATGCGTATAACAGATATATAATCTTTTTGGACATTTTCTTCAATAATCGTTTTTGTTGTTACGTAAGCCATTAAGCTACCATCGCAAGACAAGGTAACAGAACTAAGCATAGCTATACTTTGCAAGTCTGCTACCTGTAGGGGGCGTCTTTTTATATCGTGGTCTAAACTCATTTACGATAATGCTGTTAATAATTTTTCACTCTTTGGGCGATTTGTAAAATCTAAAACAACCTTTTAATCTTCAATTACAACCTGGCCCATTTTATACCAGCCCTCACCAGTTTTACCTTGTACAGCAAGTTGTATGGCAGGCGTAGTTGTGGCAGGAGCAACGATACCAACCTGCATTTCATATTCACCTGCCGCAACATCTTTGGGAACCATTATCGATGTGTTAATCCCCGTTAGCCCAGGCATCCACTTTCGCACGTCTTCATCTAAGGGAAGGGTAAAACTTTTAGCACTATCTTTTGTAGAGACAAGGTGTATAGCAAGGTCATAAGGATTGTAAACAGGAGCAACTCCTACATTTTGCCACTGCATACTGCAGTTAGCTTTTTCGTTTTTTCGTACAACTGCAGGATAAGAAAGTTCTTTTAACACGTATCTATAACCAAGCTTCTTTTCAAACTCCTGTACTTTTGCATACCATTCTTTAGGAATTGCCTGTGTGCCGTTATTCACTTCTGTAGCATGCCATTCCAGCGCTTTATTCAGAATATAATCGATATCCCAACCTCTCTTAAACCATTCTTCCATCGTCCAGCAAGTCTCTAATGCTACCGGTCCGCTCCTCCAGGTTTCAAAAGCATTCGCATTCTTCAAAGCCTGCGGATAAACGCCTTTCATATGGTTCCAGCCTAAAGAATCCATGTCGCCCCAGCAGTCCGCACGCCAGCCGGCTCCCTTACCGGTAGCATATTGAAACCCAAATTTTTGCTTGAAAGAAATTAGTGCTGCGAGCGGCGTTTTCCTGAAACTTTCGAAATATGCATCAATAATTTTTTTCGCATTTTCATCCGTAGGAAAAATTATTTTAGTAGGGTCTGGCGCTTCCGGATCTATATGCCATTCTCCCCATTGTCCTATGCTACCTATGTCGACAAAACAAACTCCGGGGTTACCATCGTAACGCTCGCCCAAAGCCTTTATCAGATTGACTTGTTTTTCTATGAAAACAGGGTTATCATAGAAAGGAGATTTGACGCCCGCCTTTATCGCCCATTGAGGAATAACCATGTATACATCCTGGCACATCACCCTGAAGTTTAGCTGCTGACGATTTTTCACCGCTTTTATTATTGCGCTGTCGATGAGAGCATAATTAATCTTGCCTTCTTCGGGTTCCAACTTATCCCAGAAAAATCGCTGCTGGCTAACACCACACAAAGTATGCAGCCTGCTTCCCAGGTTTTCATTATAAGTATTGCCGGTTGAAGTAAACCCTCTACCCGGATTTAGCAAAAAACTGTCGATTTCTGTTGGTTTTACCGTAACTATTTTATCCTTCGAAACACAACTAACAGCAGCCAGCCAAAGCATTGACAAAAACATCAAACGTAATCGCATAATAAATCGCATTGATATAAATATTTATTTTACGTTTTTAATCGATTGATTGATAAGTTCGCCTAGTTCAATTCGCTTTTTGTCCCACTGCTCGGACTCATAACTCCATACTTCAACGTTGCCTACGGCAGCATCGCCAAAAGGTTTATTTATAATGCTATTTACAATAGCTCCAACACGATTATCATTTTTATCAATATTTGTCAATATCCTCATATACTCATATTCCTGTACTCCATCCCGCATTGTCTTCAATCTAATTGATGGGCATGCAGCATTAACATTCGGTATTATTCCAGCGCTATAAAGTAGCATACCGTTTCCATTCAACTTTTTTTCATCGTACCCGTCGGCATTACCGCCATCGTTAACGCTTTTCCACGTCTCGGAGTCATACCACCCGGCTTTCCATCCGGCACCTACACCCCAGCTTAACCAGGAATGCGCTTTGTACTTCCATGCACTCCAACTAATAGCCCTGTCATTTACTAAAGGAAGATCAGTAAACGTAGAGCTGCCCACCCAACTATTTATTTTGCTTTCATAAATCATTGGCCCGTACAGCCACTGCTTGATGCCCATCTTAGCATACTTATTAAACCTGTTTTGGTCAAACTCTATAGTATGCACAGCCCATGAACTAATGGATTTTTCAATCACCCTCATTGCGCTGTCAGTATAACCGCCATCGACCCTGAATTCCGCTTCGGGATACTCTTTTTTAAACAGTTGGCCATAGTACGCCATCCTGTCCCATGCCTCCTGGAAGTAGGATTCGTCGAGGCCGTTTAGATAAACCGTTACATCCGTTGTTTTGAGGTTTATCATTGGTCTGAGGTGGTCTCTTACATTACGAATGATATCTACATAGATTTCCTTGTTTTCCTTTTTTCTTTCAACATCCGGCTTGCCTATATCTGGCCATCCGGGAGTATCATGTTTGCCATAAACATCGAATGGAAGCAAAAAAGTCTCTATGGGCGTTCCATAACCAGGGCCGTAATTGTAGCCGTAAGCTTTGGTGAATGCTTCACCTGTTAAATATTTCTTCAAGCGCTCGTCGAACCGTGTCCAACTGATTGAAACCCTTTTACCAGTCTTTTTCATATCCGGCTTATAAGTAGGATCCATTATGCCGACCCTGTTTCTCTTCATAAGCTGGTAAATCTCCAGCTCTTGTTTTTCATTCATACTACTTACAAAACCTTCATGTTGTAAACTTGCTTTTAATACATTTTCATTAGGGATTGCAAAGTCCCACACCTTTAGTTGTACCGGGATAGAATTGGTAACGTTATCAATAGTAACAGAAATCGAGCTGTTGTAAATACCGGTTTTAGCAGCTATTTTTTCAAAAGGAATAAATTGATCGACCCAAATAACCAAAGATTTTTGGTGATCGACGCGGTTGTTAAAATCAGGAAGCTGTAAAGGATAAACCCACCCGTTGACCTTGAGTGACTGCGTGCCTTGCTGAACATGTTTAAAAGGTATCAAAGCATCGGGATACCAACCTGTACCCAGAGAAGCTTTTGGGTAACCTGTACTCGGCGTTTTTACTTCTACGGCCCATTCTAAAAACAACTCGGGAACAATATCTATCCGGGAAGTGTTGTTTTGAAAAGGCTTCATCGAAACATCAATACCTTTTAAAGGTGCCTGTGTTTTGTTTGTTAATACCAACTGAAAAGAAACATACTCTCCCCTCGCTCCCTGCAACAAAGCGGCCTTTCCATCATATACCCAATTACTTTGCAATAATGCGGCGCCTGTATTCTTTGTTGTATCTGCAGCATAAGGACGGTCGATAACACGGTTTGTCGAAGGATCAATACGGACTGAAGAAGGAATAACACTAATACTCCATTTGGTGGTGTCATTGGCAGTTGCGCTAACAGCAACAGAAACAAGAAACAGTAAAATTGAAACACATTTAATCATAAATCCAGATAATCAATTTTTATTGAAAAAAAATGCTTTGCTTGCCACAGGTATAGATAAATAAACGTCTAGTCACCTACGGGAAAAATAAGCAACTGGCTTAGCGCTTCATCTTCTCCCATCACAATGTATTTTCCATCTTCGGATGCAGTTATCGTTCGTAATTGAAAACCCCGCCATTCAATTCCCTGTTCTATCCCAGGTGCTTTTAAAATAAACTGTGGGTTGCCCATGTCTGTATATCCTTCGTTCCGCGGGTCATAGCTAAACAAATGGGCGTAACCGGGTAATGCACCTGCCAACCCATATATTTTTCCGTCGGCGCCAAAACTCAAGCCTCTCAACCGATTCATCATAATAGGCTTACCTAAATTTTTGACTTTTTTTGTGGCGGTATTAACCTGGAACAACTGGCCATCTCCGGCGTTTCCTCCATATAGCATACCGTCAGGTGATTTGATCAATGCTTCTGCGCGTCCCAGTGTACGACGGCCCCATACTTCCGGCAAATCGGATACAGTATGAAAACTTTCATCAGCAGGATTAAAGTAAAATATCTTATTGATCGAGCGGCTTCCATAAACTAAACCCTGGTCGTCAACGACAAGAGAACTGCTTAAATAGTCTTCCGGCTTGTGATGAAATTCATTATCCAGTACATTTAAATCTTCTTTGCTGGTAACCACATTTTTATAGCTTTTAAATGTTTTAGAAGATATATTATAGCTGAAGAAAATACCGGAGGGATATGTGATTCCGTACAAGGTGTTTGTATTGCTATTACCTGTTAAGGCGAAAATACCTTCACCATTTACAGGCGTTCCGATATCGGTCACATTAATGGTTCCTGTTGTGCCGATATTTATCTGTAATAAATGACCGCTTCCGTTAGTGCCATTACTTAATTTATTGGCAATAGTACCCGCGTACAGAGTATTGTTTTTTGCCTTAAAAAAGCCTGATTGTATACTGCGTTGTCCTTGCAGCACATCGTTTACGTCTTTTAATTCTACAAGTTCTCTCTTGCTTAAAGACGCTACAAACACGTAAGGTGCAAGTTTTTCGTCTGCGCAAGTTCCACCTATAATATTATCTCCTATAACTGTAAGTGATGCTATTGCGTTTCGGTACATAGGCATCCGTTTAAGGCCGGTATTAGAAAGTGATGTTTCAATACCGAAACCTTCGACGGGCTTATAAAAGGTATATTGACAAAATGAAGAATGAGCCAAAAAAATAAGTATCGCTATAATTGAAATCTTTTTAGGGGAAAAAATCATTTTTGAACTTTTTTACCTGGATTGAACTTAATGAGGAAAGGAGCAGAATGGTCATTTTTATCCAAATCTCTTCGGCCAGCAAAATATAGGTTACCATCTTTATCTTTAGTATCAGAACCGGTAGCTTCACTAAGTTCATCAACTGGATATTGATAAATAATAGCGTGTTTTCGTGTTTTCGGATCGAATTCCAGCAACACGGTTTTATTTTCTATTACATAATTTCCGTGTCCGCCTACTATGTAGTAGAGTTTGCCATTGTCCCCGATATTTAAATTAGGCACATATGGCCCCCATGGCTTCACTTTGCTGCTACTATCTGCGACTCCACCTAAATCGACAACTTTTCCGATACCATTTTCCTCTGGGTAAAAGGCCACAATCTTTGCACCGTAAGTGATAAGATAAATAACGTTGTTCTTTTTGTCCTTTGCGTAAGCGGTGATTCCCGTAACTATTTTGCCTCCGGGCGTTCCTTCAAATGCTGGTAAACTATTAGCGGCAAACAGTAAAGTATCTGCATCCTTTTGATACTTTACCAGGCGTTGACGCCAATCGACATAATAACAATTTCCCCACCAATCGGTAAACAAAACCCTGGGCACATGAGAGCTACCAAGTCTGCCAAAATCTTTCATGCTATTCTTTGCCGGGTCATAGACCAGGAAATGAACCTGCGGATAAGACACTCCGTACAACTTTCCTGTTTGCGGATCCAGGTCGATGTCTTTTATACTTTCGTACTGCATCCCCATACCCAGGTTGACAAAGTCTTTGGTTTGGGGATGCCATTTCATAAAAAATCCACCTGCATAGCCCGCCGGATGATTCATATAATATTCTTCTCTCGACTCTCCACCGTCCGTAGAAAAATACATGTAGCCATCCCTACCTTCAATAATTTTTGAATGGATTTTTGCCTGCCATTGAAAGTCGCGCAAGTGAGCCAAATCACCAATTAACCCGTTGTTTGTCATTTTTCCTGTCGCAACATCATAATCAAATAAGGCTACTTTATCACGATGATTCGTTACACCGACAATGACCTTATTATACTTGCTGCTAAACCCGATATCATCCCAGGTAGACTGACCTTCAGGGAAGCCGACGTAGTCAATAAAAGCAATATTAGCTTTAGTTATGTTTTGTTGACCAATTCCTTGTGGAAGAGCAAAATAGCAGCACGCAACGAAAGACAGAAAGCATTTAAAATAATTCAACTGCATAGTTGCACTTGTAGTTTTAGAAGTTTTATAGGTCCTATTATCAATGTCATCATTACTAAACTTTTTATTAGTATTTTAGGAAATAACGGTTTTTTAGTTTCACAAACTAATAACCCTCATTCTGAGTGATAGCAGGACTGCTGGTAGTCACCACAATAGCTGGAATAGGATATAATAATTGATATTCTTTAATAGGCGTAGAGATGCCGACAGTTGCTGTTCCTGCGCCTTGCGATACCTTTGAATTCATCACTTGTAAAGCTCTGCCTGTTCTTAGCAAATCAAACCACCTATGTCCCTCAAATGGAGACTCGAGTCTTTCCTCGTTGTAAACGGCAGCTTTGAAAGTATCGTAATTTAAACCTTCGACAACACCTAGTCCGGCTCGTTGTCTTACCATGTTTATGTATGTATACGCTTCACCGGTTGGTCCATGGTTAACCTCATTGAGGGCTTCTGCATACATTAATAAAATATCTGCATATCGCAACACATACCAGTCAGCGCCGGAGTCTAGGTAGCCGCCGCCGGTTTCGCGCTCTACATAACCTCTTATGTATTTAGCGGCCACGAACACACCCCCATTGGTATATCCGTCTGCAATGTTATTTCTGCGCACATCATTTGCTGCATATGCCTTTGCCAAATCTTCTGTCGGCTGATTAAAACCATAAGCGCCACCACTTGGAATGGTAATACCTTCGGAGCCAGTAGGGGCAAAATGATTGGGAAGGTTTGAACCCAAATACGCTGTACCGTTTTTATATTGTGCCTGCCAGATAGCTTCTTTATTTCCCTGCATCCCTGCTTTAAATAAATCTGCATATACTGGTAGTAGTTCGTAGGCTTTGAGGTCAATAACTTTTTTAAACTCTGCAGCAGCTTCTGTATATTTTTTTTGGGTTAAATAAACACTTCCCAGCAAGCTTTCTGCAACCCCCAATGTAGCGCGCCCAACGTTAGCGTCATCATACGAAACAGGAAGAAGAGTTTCCGCTGCAGTTAAATCGCTTACAATCTGTGCGTATATTTCATCTGTAGAAGCTCGTCCTACTTTATAACTTGCATCAATATCAGAGACAGGTTCTGTCACTAATGGCACACCTCCGTACAAGCGAACAAGATTAAAATAAGACAATGCCCTCAGCACTTTGGCTTCGCCTGTAAACTGTTTTTTTAAATTATCACCTATTTGTGCGTTATCAATACTGCTAAGAATACTATTTGCCCTGGCAATAAGGGTATAACTATTCTGCCAAAATGCAGTGACATGTTCGTTATCTGTCGTTTCTTTAAACTCGTCAAGATTCATTTTTGCATCATTGCCATCGCCGCCGGGCGTTAGTTCGGTAGTATTATCTGACCGTAAATCGACTAGTAAGCAATAGTATCCGTTGCCCTGGTAAACTTGTGCAAAAGCGGCATATGCACCAATAAGAGCCTGGTTGAAATCAGCTTCTGTTTTATAAAAATTATCCACGCCGATTTGTGAAACCGGGGACGAGTCTAAAAACTTTTTACACGATGAAAGGGATGATACAACAAATAAGGTAACAAGTATTGCAAGGAGTTTTCTGCAATTCATAATTAATATTTTTAAGAGATGAACTATAAATTTAATAATTACTAAAAGCCTACATTTAAGCCAAAAATAATTGTACGTGCAAGAGGATAAGTACCATAGTCAATACCTGGCGTAAGTGCTGATGATATCCATGGATC
>Ga0115844_100070_pt1 | contig 20431 bp, 17 predicted proteins | sample InSIn1gowninarea_FD_83858 | JGI IMG/M metagenome (GOLD analysis project Ga0115844, IMG submission 83858) | reverse complement strand
AACGAATTCCGCCATCAAGCCAAGGCTGTCAGTAATAAAAGCTGAGGGTTTTCTATTAGTTTTCCTTTTATAGATTATTCATTTTAAAAAGTACAGAAACAGCAGCAGTTACCCATGGCAGAGCAGTTTCAGATGCTCCTGAAAAAGATCAATAACAAGGAATACTACTTTAGCAAAATAGCCGTACCTACGGCGGAAGGCTTTGAGCTAATTCCTGCCGATAACGTTATCCGTTGTGAAGCAGATGATAATTATACGCACCTCATACTTAAAAACAAGGGTAAAATCATTGCCTGCCGCACCCTGAAAGAAATGGAAGAACAACTGCAGGATTTTGATTTCTTTGTTCGTGTGCATCATTCGCATTTAGTAAACCTGAATGAAGTCATGAAGTATGTCCGTGGCGAAGGCGGCTCTCTGGTTATGAGTGATGGCTCTAACGTAAATGTATCGCGTAGCAGGAAGGATGCTTTATTAAAACGGTTTTAGTTATTACCTGCCGAAATCATTAGCAGCAAGCTTTTCTTTGTAATCATATCGTTTTCCCTAAGGTTGGGTTGTCAATGCCTTCTTACCCGGCTGCCCTGAGAAACCTGTAATACAAAAACCATATACTCCACTCTTAATTTCAATTGTTACTAGAACTTATCTCAAAAATACCTCAGTAGCATGAGGATGGCAGCGAGGTGGAGGAAGCCTTGAAAGTTTTCAGCTTTCCGCTCATACCTGACAACGCATTTTCTGAAGTTGTGCAACCAAGAGAAAAATCGCTCAACAGTCCAGCAGTGCTTGTAATGACGCAGTTTTCTTCCATCCTGTGTTTTCTTTCTTTTTCTGTTTTCGTTTGTGGGGTGCAATGAGCTCAATACCTTTTTTCTTTAGTCTTTTATCCAGTGGGTCACTCTCGTAAGCTCTGTCGGCAACAACTCGTCTGATCTTGGTTTTACTAAACCGCCCCCGAATAGTCTGCTCCAAAAGGGTGCTCTCAAAAGGTGTAGCGGAAAATACACTAATAGCTAACGGCTGGCTTTTCTTTGTGACCACCGCCATCACCTTAGAGCCCTTGCCCCGCTTTGTTTTGCCTACCTGATCGCCCCCTTTTTAGCAGAGGAGAAACTTCCGTCCACCACATCCACCTCCTTACTTTTGCTTCCCCTTGCATGATAGCGGCTCAGCGCTCCCAGCATCTTTTGCATCACCCCTTTTCTGACCCACTGCTGAAAGTAGCGGTGGCAGGTCTGGTACGACGGAGACTTAGCTTTTCTTCATATCACTCAAAGAACATACCTACTCAAAAACATTTTTGAGATAAGTTCTAGATGTAACATTCTTTTATTATTATAGTGCTCTGATTTATTCTACTGCTTTATGAAATTACCTACACTGCTTAGGATGTACTACTTTTATTGTTTTGCCTACTTGGACCTAAAAACCTTATCAGCAATGCTTCGATACTTCTACCTGTTCATGGCTTTTATAGCTGGCACTATCTTACCTATACAAGCAGCACTGAATGGCAAAATGGGCAAGGCCGTTCAGCATCCCATGGTAGCCGCCTTCATTTCCTTTTCGGTAGGTGCCCTTGCTCTGTTGTTGTATTTACTCCTTGCAAGACAACCACTTTCCTTAACAATGGCCTATAAACAAGCCCCCTGGTATGCCTGGCTGGGTGGTGTGATTGGAACCTTTTATGTAGTGGCCTCTATTGTGCTGTTACCTCGTTTAGGAGTAGCCTTAACCTTTGGTCTTGTAATCGCAGGACAACTCTTTATTTCCCTGTTGATGGACCATTATGGATGGTTGGGTGTACCTATACGTCCTATCAACCTATACCGTATTGCAGGGGTGGTATTGTTGATTATAGGTGTGGTTTTAATCCGTACCAGCAAGTAGCAAAGTTGCCGCAAATACAAGCTGGCCGTTTAAGATTAACCTGTAATCGGATAGCTAACTTGCCTCCTTATTAAGGATGTTGTAACAAATACTATTGTAATAGCTTTCATATGAAGGGAAAGAATTCTGAAATAAAATGTTTTTTACGGATGAATTATCCACCTATTGCTTCAAAAGCCTGTTGGGGAAAGTTACTCATTTGATTTCCTCCTCTTTGGACTACTGGCAGATGCCTGGTGGCTATGCAGGAGCATCGATTCATACTTTTTAAAATGAATAATCTATAAAAGGAAAACTAATAGAAAACCCTCAGCTTTTATTACTGACAGCCTTGGCTTGATGGCGGAATTCGTTTATATTCACTTACATTAAAATAAGTGGCACTAATTGCATTACGGTACTTACTGAGTAGGTAATTAGCCTTTGTGCCACATGTGCCACTAATGCTAACTGAGTTATGGTAAATTTAGCTAAGGAGATCAGTTCTCTATATGCTTTAGGTACTTATTATACTGCACTATAATATAATCAAAGGAAGAAAAGATATGGTGTAAATAAAAAGCCTTGATTTTCAGGCTCCCTTACTGGACCAGAATCAGTGACCCCTGATTAACTGCAATAAGGTATAAAGTGCTGAACTAAAAAGAATACTTGGCATAAACCATTCTTTAAGTGGTGCAATGGTGCAATTCGTATATACCGCTGCACCATTGCACCACTTCATCATACAACCGTTCACTATCAATCATTAATTGTCTTAACCGGTTATTCAACAATACTAATTGGTTAGGGAAAATTCACTTAATTATGCCACTAATGCCAGTAGTGCCACAATGATAGGCTGAATTATTTTCTTTTTTACTAAATAAATAATATTTTTCGTTCAGTACTTTGAAGGAGGTATAATTATGGTGCAAATTGTGGTGCAAATGAAAAAGCACCTAAAACAAGAACTGCTCTAAGTGCTTCATTATCAGGCTCCCCCTGCTGGACTTGAACCAGCGACCCTCTGATTAACAGTCGAATCCATCCACAATTCCTTCGTTTTCCTGAGTTTTCCTACACTTTCCTTTGCTTTCATATCTTGTTGATATTGAAACTTCTATGTACCTTCTATCTTACTTTTGTTTTCCTAACATTTCTTTCTTTATCACATTTTGTATGTACGCTGTATGTACACTAAATAAATGGCTATGGTTTATGTAAAATTCTTTTTGGAAACCAGACGAAAAAGACTATCGGGAATTTATCCGGTTAAACTCAGAATTACTAGTAACCGGATTCAGAAGTATTACTTAACCGGTTATAGTGCAACTGAGAATGATTTTGAAGAAGTGATGAAAGAAGTGCCACCTAAAAAGTTACAAAGCTTAAAAGTACAACTGAATCATATTGAGCTTAAAGCAAAGACTGTTATTTCAAAGCTGGAAGCCTTTAGTTTTCGTTCCTTTGAAGAGAAGTTTTATGAAAATCAGAAAGCAAGTAGAAGCATTTATGAATTGTTTATTGATGTCATAAATGAAAAAATGACTCTGGGTAAAATAAGTACTGCTATCAATTACCGGTGCAGTATGAAAAGTCTGCAGCTTTTTGCACCTAATCTATCTTTTATAGATGTAACCCCTAAGTTTTTAAAGTGCTATGAAAAGCAATTATTGCTGGAAAAAAAGAGCATCTCCACAATTGGAATTTATTTAAGGCCGCTCCGGGCTATTATAAATGAAGCTATAAGCAATAAGTATTTGCCACGCGACAACTATCCATTTGGCTTAAAAAAATATGTTATACCCGAAAGCCGGAATATCAAAAAAGCGCTGACCAAAGAAGATTTCAAAAAGATAATTAACTACACGCCATTACTTAAAACCAGTTATGAAGCAAGAAGTATAAACTTCTGGGTACTATCATACTTGTGCCAGGGAATGAACATGAAAGACTTACTGCTGCTTAAACGGGAGAATATTGAAGAAGATTTTATCCGTTTTATACGGGAAAAAACAAAAGACACTGTGCGACGGAACATAATGGAGATTACTGTACCGCTTCTACCAGAAATCAAAGAAATAATTGGCCGGTGGGAAAGTAGCGATGCAGATAGTAAGTATGTTTTTGATTTAATAAAAGAAGAAATGTCGCCAGTGCAGGTATACAAAAAAATACAGCAGTTTGTGAAGGTAACCAATAAACATATGAGTCAGATAGCAGCACAGGTAGGTATTCAAAAAAGGGTTACTTGCTACGTGGCAAGATATCAGTTTACTAAAGCAATGATTGATGCGGATATGACTTTAGAATACCTGCGCCAGTGTCTTGGGCATCAGAATTTTGCTACCACGCAGCGTTACATTGGCAGCTTTGAAAACAATAGAAAATATGAAATCGCAAGTAAACATCTTTTAAATTTTGACTAATGATTAGAGGTATTGAGAAAAAAACAATCCATCTATTATATGATAGTAGTGATGATCATGAGGGAGATTGGGATGAATATGATATGATTGACTATCTAAGGCCTGATGAGTATTACGATTATAGGGATGACAATGTACTATTTAATATGAGTTGTTATTTAGATTTACTTGTTTCGCCTTATTATGTAGTTAATAAACTTCAAAAGCCTGGCTCTGATTACATAAATAAAATAATAAAACATTTTTTTATCTTATATCCTTCCGCTGAGGATTATAAAAAATACTTAGCAGAAGGATATAAAGATTTTATTAAAAAGGTTGATTCTATAGAAAGAGACTCCCCTTCAAAGGATGTAATTCTTCAAAATATATCAGAGATAAAAGAGAAATTGTATGCCATAATTACAAAGGTTGATTCTTTCCACAAGGATCGCAGGAATATTGATTACGCACTAAAAAGCTACAGCTTTGCTTCTCAGATGAAAGAAAAGCTTGATGATGTTTATAATAAAGTTGAAGTTACACCTAGCCGTATTATCGAATTTAATTATTATTCAAAAAGACCCAATATTTCGTGGCGTGAAAACCCATTAGCTTTTTTTACCGCTTTACTTTTTGGTGATGAGTTAGAAGCGATAATAAAAGAAAGAAAGGAGGATGAATATAACTATGAAGAGGTTAATCCCCTGTTTATTTATATTGAACGTAGGTTAGAAAAAGAAGCTAAAAGGTCAGTAATAGTAATTACTCATAAGCTAAAAGACCTAATTCAAAAAAAGAGAAAAAAGGAGTATTTAGAAGGTCTTGTTGAAGTCATCAATAAACTTTATGAAAGATCATCTTCTCACGCTATTACTAAGGAATATATGGACCATCAAAAGCCATATAAAATGATAATTTCTGGTCTGAAACAACAGCTAACCGAACATGCCATACCAAAGCCGTTTAACTGTTATATTGAACCAAAACTAACTTATGTAGAAACAGATGAATTTTTAAATAATCTTCAGCAGCTTAAATTAACCGACAGGGAAGGATACGTATTAAAGCTTTTTAGTCCTGAAGTTGATATTAAAAGTCTTCGATTATTTGTAAAAGGTCAATTTGGAAAATTGCCAAGATTACAGGTCAACTGGGGCATTAATCAATTTTATTACTTATTGTTTTTATTAATTGAGAATGGGGCTTCCCTCAACCCTTCAAAATTAACAAAGCTCGATAAAATAAGCTTCAGAGGAACAAATAGCTCTTTTAACGAGAGACGGTATAGCAAATACCCTAAACAATTTAAACAAGGAAATCAACTTCCTAAGGACTATGAAAAAATCAGAGAATTATTTTTAGTCAGGTAGCAATTTCAAATATCTTTTTTCCTGCTCCTTCAATACCTTTCATACACTTTCCATTATTGACCTTTGCAATCAGTTACAGGGTTTCCCGCAGTTGGTGGCACACTGCAAAGGAGACCGTGCCACCTGTAGCATTTAAAATATAAAAAGTATGAAAGAAAACGATGATTTTTTAGACATTCCTACATCTGCAAAGTTTGCACATACATCTGTTTCGAAGCTTTTAAAGGATTGCCATTTTAAGCGAATTCCTTATTATAAAATGGGGAAGCGAAACTGGATAAAGAAATCAGATTTGCTGATGTACATAGAACAAAAACGCATTCCAACGGTTGAGGAACTGCAGAAGCAAGCCGAACAGAATTTAATTAGTAAACAATCAAAAGCTTAAATTTTATGAACTCAGTTATGATTATATGTAAGAAAGTTATACAGAACTATCCTATTGCAAGTATGGAAGAACGTAAAGCTTTAGTGGAAAAAGAATTGAAAAAGCAAGGGTTTACGTGGGCAGAGATTGCAGAAGCAAACGAAGAAATTATTGACCGTTTATCCGATTAAAATATTAATTAACCAGTGGGGCTAAGAAATTGAAAGCCCCACTTAAATTTAAAGTATCATGTCAAATTTTATTGATAATAAACTTCAAATAATTGGAACTGAAGAACAGGTAGAAGAAGTACGGGCCTTTATATCATCTGTTGATGAAAAAGGCGTGAAACGGGCTATTGATTTTAATCGCATTTTGCCCATGCCGCAGGAGTTGAACATTGCAAATTCCTTCAGGGCTGCCTTAGTACATTTCTTACTATTTGGTGGCAGCAACCAACATTATCTGACGGTAAAAAAAGCACAAAAGACATTTATAGAGTGGGAGGAAGCCGTGAAAAGAGAAGCCATCGAGCTAGCATTCAGGTATCAGGAAAACCTTGAAAAATATGGAGAGGCAACATGGTACACTTGGCGGAATAAGAACTGGGGCCCTGATGAAAATGCAGAAGATGATCCAACGCGGAGCAATACCACAGATACCCTTCACTTTTTAACCTCCTGGAACACACCGGTACCGGTGATAATGGCACTTTCCAAACGCTTTCCCCTTGTAACTCTGCAACTGGTACGAGAAGAAGATGAAGAAACAGGTATCTTCCGACTTACCACCTTTCACCAGGGTACTATTGTATCGGATGAAAAACAAACAGCAGCCATCGGGTAAGCCGGTTACTGTAAAGCAGTTTTCCAATTAAACTATTTACTTATTACAAAACACCGGGCATACCGTACAGGAAGAGGTATGCCCTTAATCTTACTTATTTATGACAGTTACAGATAACACATCCCCAGAACCGGTAAACAACCCGGAATGGGAACTCTCTGGCCAAAACATGAAAGCAGAAGAGCAGCAAGAAAAGCAACCAGGCGAGAAAATAGAAGAGGAAGAAGAGCCCACGGCTAATAACGAAGGAACTAGTGGTGAAGGTACGGAAGACAGTACCGGGCCAACCGTAATAGAACACAGCAGCGTACTTGCTGCCTTGCTTACAGAGCTCAAGCCAATTGATTTCAAGCAGGTAGCCAAGTTGCCGGAAGAAGCATATGCAAGCCAGCGGCATTACGTAATATTAACTATTGAGCAAATTTTAGAGATTGCTAAGCAAAATTATTGGGCCCTGTGCGTCAGTGATTCCACTGTTTATGTATATAACGGAGCTTACTGGAAACCCTTGCAAAAGTCTGAGCTGCAGCAATTTTTAGGGGAGGCGGCAGAGAAATTAGGAATGCCACTTTTTGATTCTCGCTATCATGCTTTTCGTGGAGATTTGATGAAGCAATTTGTATCCCATGCCTATCTGCCCAAACCTCAACGAAAAGGAGGGCAGGTGCTCGTTAATCTTGAGAACGGCACCTTTGTTATCAGCCCGGAGCAGCAGTATTTACGGCCTTTTGACCGCAGCGATTTTCTTACCTATCAGCTGACCTTCAGCTATGCACCGGGAGCTGAAGCACCACTTTTCAGAGCTTACCTGAACCGGGTGCTGCCGGATGAAAAGCAGCAAAGGGTACTTTCAGAGTATATCGGCTATGTCTTTATTAGGCAACACACTTTGAAGCTGGAGAAGTCCCTTATTTTGTATGGTGGAGGAGCTAATGGCAAGAGTGTGTTTTTTGAGGTTATTACGGCTATGCTGGGAGCAGAAAACGTAAGTCACTACAGCCTACAAAGCTTAACCAATGAAAGTGGGTACCAGCGGGCTAAATTAAAAGATAAGCTCCTCAATTATGCTTCTGAAATTAGCCCGCATATGGATTCCACAATCTTCAAACAACTGGTCTCTCAGGAGCCTGTTGAGTGTAGACTTCCTTATAATGAGCCTTTCATTCTCGAAGATTATGGCAAGCTTATCTTCAATTCCAACAGTCTTCCTAAAGACGTGGAGCAAAATGAAGCGTTCTTTCGCCGGTTTATCATTCTGCACTTTGGTGTAACCATTCCGGAAGAGGAGCGGGACCCGGAGCTGGCAAATAAAATAATTAAAAGTGAGATGGCAGGGGTTTTTAACTGGGTGCTGGAAGGCTTGCACCGGCTGTTGCAGCAGCGGAAGTTTACGTATTCTGAAGCAGCTGAGAAAACAGTGGACGATTACAGGCGGCAATCCGATTCGGTACAGCTATTTTTGGAAGATAAGGGTTATATTAAAGATTTGGAAAAAAAGACTGCACTAAAAGTAATGTACCACGAGTATAAGAACTTCTGTGTAGAGTCGGGGTACAAAGCCTGTTCGTTAAAAGTGTTTGCAGAACGCTTACGCAACCTTCGGTTTGATTTAGACCGGAAGAATAGTGGCGTGTTTGTCGATGCCGTAAAAAAAGAGTTTAACGATGCTTCACCAGCGTCACCAGCTACACCAAAGTCCCCTTTTTAGGGGCTTTGCGTGTAGTAAGTGTAGTAAGCGAAGTAGTAAAAACATTATTTTCTTCATTAAATGTCCTGTTATAAGAACCGTAAGCTGCACCCGCAAAAATGTTTTTCCAGGTACTATAAGGCTATCCAGTATTGTAGCTGGTGATTTAAACAGGCAATGTGATAGTAAAAGCAGCACCTTCACCTTCTTTTGTTTCTACCTTTAACTCGCCTCCATGAGCCTTCACAATATCGTAGCTCAATGATAATCCCAACCCGGTTCCTTCACCAGTAGGCTTGGTTGTAAAGAAGGGTTGAAAAATTTTGTCTACTAACTTTTGTGGAATGCCGTTACCATTGTCCTTTACACTGATTTCAATTTTATCATTCAGCTTTTTAGTACTAATAGATACCATCGGTTTATAAGTCTCATTGAGTTGCTGTTTTTTCTGTTGCACCGCATAAAAAGCATTGTTTAACAAATTAAGCAATACCCGACCAATATCCTGTGGCACTACATTAATCTTACCAATACTACCATCATAATTAGTGTTAATAGTGGCATTAAAGGATTTGTCTTTTGAGCGCATAGCTTGATAACTCAGACGTGAATACTCATCTGTTAAAGCATTAATGTCAGTAAGTTGTTTTTCACCTGTGTTAGCTCTGGAATGTTGCAACATACCCTTTACAATAGCATCGGCTCTTTTACCATGATGGTTTATTTTCTCAAGGTTTTGTTCAATATCATCGGCAATAGCAACCACTTCTTCTTTATTACCTGAAAACAGTTCATTTTTCATTTCTGCAATCAACTCTTTATTAACTTCTGAAAAATTATTGACAAAGTTCAACGGATTCTGTATCTCATGGGCAATGCCAGCGGTCAGCTCACCAAGGCTTGCCATCTTTTCTCGTTGTACCAACTGTGCTTGGGTGGCTTTTAGTTCTTCTAATGCAGCATCGGTTTTTGCCTTTTGGCGTTGCAATAATGCATAGGCCTTTTGTTTATTGCGGTTGTTGCGCCATAAGAGCAGAGATACCAGCAGAAAAACCCCTAATGCAGATAACAGGGCTGTGCGCTGATACCGTGCTTTTGCCCGTGCTTGCCGTGCTAATAATTGCTGCCGGCGCTGTTCTTCGTTGATGGCCAGGAGTTGGAGTTGTTTGAACTTGTCGGGACCGAACAAACTGTCTTTTAACGCTATCGCAACGTCTTGATAATGCAAAGCACTATCGGCTTCTTTTTTTTCTTTATACAGTAAAGCCAATAAAGCAGCACCCTCCAAAACCCTCCTTTTGTTCGATGCTTTTCCGCTGTTCAGAAAAGCCTGTTGGGCATAATACAGGCTGGAGTCGGGCTGGTTCAGCCTATGATATAAGGCCGCTAAGCGCAACTGTGTCCTACCCTGGCCCAAAAGTTCACCCATAACGGCGGAATTTTGTAGCGATGCTCGATAATAGTAAAGGGCACTGTCCGTATTGTTCAACCGTTCCTGAAGGATGCCCATATAGTATGTGGTCAACGAGACCAACGAGCGCAATTTGGTGTTAGCTAAACGAAGGGCCTGACGTTGAAAATATAGAGCGGAGTCCAACAGGTTCAGCTGTTCGTACGCATTGCCAGTACTGGCTAACACAAAGGCAAACTGATTCCGGAAGGGATAGTACCCGGAGAATACGTCTCCAGATTGTAAAGCTTTCCTGAAATAGTTTATGCCTTGCCGGTATTCGTTCAACTCTACATACACCGGGCCAATGAATACAAGACTATTGGCCTCACTCACCGTATCATGTATATCCCTGCTCATTTGCAAGGCACGAAACGAGAATTTCATAGCTTGCGGAAAATCGCCCAGTATACGGTATACCTCACCTATGGACATCAGAGCCCTTATTTCGCCCGTTTTTAAATTCAGTTTACGGGCCACTTCAGCGGCTTGCCGTAATACAATGAGGGAAGAATCCGGCTCGTAAAACTGATAGTAGAAAGCCAGCTCCGTCCACAGTTCAATCCGGGCCGTATCGTTGGTGGTTCGTGTGAGCATCCGGTTTATACTATCTGCTTTCACCACTTGCCCAACGGCACTCAAGACGTTTAAAAGCAATAACACTAATATAATGCTGTACTTTTTCATATATGGGAATCAGTAAGGCTAATAATGAATTCAGCGTATTCACCTTCTTTGGTATTCATTGTTAATTCCCCGCCATGGCCTTTAGTAACGATGTCGTAACTCAGCGACAATCCTAATCCAGTTCCCTGTCCTGATGGTTTGGTCGTAAAAAAGGGTTGAAAGATTTTATCTGCAATGTTTTGCGGAATGCCATTGCCATTATCTCTGACAACAATAATCAGCTTACTACTTTCTCTTTTTGTGCTTAATGAGACTGTTGGCTCATAGTTTTCACCCTTTAGAATGGAAGCTTTCTTTTTTTCTGTTACAGCATAGAAGGCATTGTTTAATAAGTTTAGCAGCACCCGGCCAATATCCTGTGGTACTATATTTATCTTGCCTATGCTATTGTCAAAATCCGTATTAATGGTTGCATTAAATGATTTGTCTTTTGACCGCATGGCCTGATAGCTGAGTTTAAAATATTCCTCCGCTAATGCACTAATATCAGTTAATTGTTTTTCACCTTTAGATGTTCGGCTATGCTCTAGCATTCCCTTTACAATGGCATCGGCTCGCTTGCCATGATGGGCAATCTTTTGTTCATTCTCTTTTATATCAGCCGCTATTACCTTTACTTCAATTTGATTTCCTTTATCATTAGCCTGCTCCAATTCTTCAAGCAACTCCTTATTGATTTCAGAGAAGTTATTGACGAAGTTCAAGGGGTTTTGTATTTCATGAGCAATACCCGCGGTAAGCTCTCCTAACGAAGCCATCTTTTCACTTTGCACCAGTTGAGCCTGTGTACTTTTAAGTTCAGCAAGTGTTTGTTCTAAAGTATTGCGCTGCTTTTCAATTTGACTGTTCTTAAGGTTCAATGTACGATTAGCTCTTTGCTGTTGCCGATTGGTCCGCCAAAGCAATAGTGCAATCAGTAGAAAAATCCCTACTGCCAATAACAAACCAGCTCGTTGAGTCTGGGCTTTTGAAAATTCCTGTTCTTCCTGCAACTGCTGTACCCGTTGCTGTTCCCTAAGGGTAAGCAGTTGCAGCTTCCGGAACTTTTCAGCACCAAACAAACTGTCCTTTACTGCCACGGCTACTTGCTGGAAATAAAATGCACTGTCCAACTTATAGCTGTTTTTATAAAGCCGGGCCAATAAACTGCTTGCACTTAGTAGGGTTATTTTTTGAGTTACCTTTTGAGCGTCTATAAATGCAAGTTGTGCATAGTGTAAACTGGAATCCGGTTGTTTCAATACCTCATATACTTCAGCCATCTGATACAGCGACCTAGCCCTGTTGAGCAAGTCGCCTGAAGCATAAGCTGTCTGAAGCGCCTTTTGGTAATAGCCTAAGGCTTCAATGGAGTGACCTAAACGTTCCTGAATAATACCAATTCGCGTTAATATTAGTGCTCGTACTGTATTTGAGCCTAATAATTCAATTGATGGTAAAGTTGTTGAAGCCAGTGCCTGCTTTTGAAAATATAAAGCCGAGTCCAGCATACTCAATTTTTCATAAGCATTACCTATGTTTGACAATCTAAAAGCAGTTAAGTCTGTGGTATAAGGTTCTCTGGCTTTCATTGATTGAAAAAGGTAATTGAGTCCCTGCCGATATTCGCCGAGTTCAACGTAAATGAGGGCGGCATAGCTTAGCGTTGTAGCTTCCTCCTCCAGATTTTGAGTTTGCCTGCTTAGTTGCAGTGCCTTTAAATGGGCTTCTAAAGCTTGCGGAAATTCTCCGCGAAGGCGTAGTACTTCTCCGAGTCTTGTTAATGCCCGAATTTCTCCTTTAACAAATGCTACCTTTTGAGCTATGACAATGGCCTGATGGACCAGTAGGATAGCGGTGTCTGATTTAAAGAATTGATAATTTCCTCCCAACTCTGTAAGCAGCAGCACACGGCTGGTATCTTGCTTTGTTTGTGCTAGTAATCTTTTAAGGCTGTCGGTTATTCCCTCTTGTCCGAGGGCAACCGATAGCGATAATACTGATAGCAGAAGAATATATAATTTCATCATGAGTTTAAAATTGGCAGGACGATAATAAACTCAGCCCCTTCACCTTCTTTAGAATTCACTTTCAACTCACCTCCATGTGCTTTTACGATGTCATAGCTTAGAGACAGTCCTAACCCGGTTCCTTCGCCTGTAGCCTTGGTGGTGAAAAAAGGCTGAAATATTTTGTCTGTAATTTTATGAGGAATGCCAAGGCCATTATCCTGAACTCGGATTTCTATTTTACCATTTAGCCGTTTGGTAGTAACTGATACACTTGGTTCATAAGTACCATCAACCTGAATTTTCTTCTGTTGTACAGCATAAAAAGCATTGTTGAACAGGTTCAACAGCACTCTGCCAATATCCTGCGGTATTATATTTACTTTACCTATGCTATCGTCAAAATCAGTGTTAATGGTTGTATTGAAATTTTTGTCCTTTGCCTTAAAACCATGATAACTTAGCCGAAGGTATTCGTTAGTTAAAGCATTAATATCTACTAACTCTTTTTGACCGGTGCTTACTCTGGAATGCTGCAGCATACCTTTTACTATAGCGTCTGCTCTTCTTCCGTGATGGGTAATCTTTTCTTCATTGTCTTCAATGTCGTTAGCAATTGCTTTTACTTCTTCAATATTTCCTTTAGCAATTTCTTGCTTCATCTCAGCTATCAATTCAACATTTACCTCTGAAAAGTTGTTCATAAAGTTCAATGGGTTCTGAATTTCATGGGCAACGCCTGCTGTAAGTTCACCAAGAGAGGCCATCTTTTCGGATTGAATCAGTTGCGCCTGCGTTCGCTTCAATTCATGATACGCCTTTTCTATTTCCCGAGCCTGTGCCAGTTCTCTTTCTTTGGTCCGTGCCCGTTCCCGTGCCACTATTCTGCGGCGTTGAATCCGATCAAAAGCAAACACACCTGCCATAAACAGTAATCCATAGAGACTGTAGGCCCACCAGGTACGCCACCACGGAGGAGAAATAATGATATTTAAATCCCTTTCTGCCCATACCCCTTCACTACTGGCTGCCTTAACCCGAAAGACATAATGACCAGGAGGCACATTAAAATAAGAAGCGGTTTTTTCTGCCCCCGCTTCCCGCCACTCGGGATCATAATTTTCCAGTTTGTAAAGATGGCGGTTTTGTTCCGGGCTGCTGAAGTGGATGGCAGCAAAGTCAAAAGCAATCACATTCTGATCATGATCAAGGGTTATTCTTTTTGTCTGCTCCAGTGGTGCAGCTAAAAGGCTGCCTTTCACTGAAACAAACGACCTGCCCCCTATCCGAAAATCGGTAAATGTAATCTGTGGAGGGGCAGGATTCGCCGTCATTTCACGCGGTGCAAAAACATAATAGCCATTTCCATCACCGAAATAGAGTTTTCCGTCCCTGCTTCTATAACAGGATGCAAGAGATAAGTTTTCTGCATTAATACTGTAATTGGCACCAAAAAAAGCCGTGTGGCCGGTTTGCGGGTTGATCCGGTAAATACCACGATTGGAACTTACCCAGATGTTATTTTGATCATCTTGTATAGTGGCATTCACCATTATCTTTTCAATACCACTGCCCGGGTCTGTGATTTTAATAAACTCATTTCCTGCTTTATTACCCCTGTAAACTCCGTCATCCTGAGTACCAGCCCAAAGCCTGCCCGAAGAATCCACACACAACGTAAATATGGTGGTACCTTTCAAAAAGTGTTTAACCTTCCCGGTAGAAGGGTCGAAATAATTAAGCCCTCCTCCCGGAAGGGTTCCTACCCATAGTTTTCCAGAGGCAACCCTTTGCAGGGCCGTGGTGGCATTACGGGAAAGAGTATTGGTGTCCCGGGGATCATTTCTGAAGTGAGTAAACGTACCGGTCCGCTTGTTCATCAGGTCAAGACCCTCATTGGTACCCACCCATAAAGAATCGCCTCCTGCATCTGCTACTAAAAGATGTCCAGTCCCGATACTGTTCGGATCTGCGGGATTTGATAGGTAATGGGTAAAGGTTTGGGAGGGCTCATTAAAACGGTTTAACCCATTTAAAGTACCGATCCACAGGGTTCCAGCATGGTCCTGCAGCAGCGATATAATAATGTTGTCACTAATACTGCCTGGGTTACGGGGGACGTGCACAAATTTCTTAGTTACCCCTGTTCCCTTGTTTTGAAAAATGAGACCTTCATTGGTGCCAATCCAGAAATTACCTTTACCATCTTCCAGGAAAGGACTTACAGCACTACCTGTAAAAACATGGGATATATTTTTATGGTAGAGGTCTGTCCGGAACAGGTTCCCCTCAAAAGTAGCGATCCACAATATGCCATCATGGGAATTACAAAATGTCCATGCACTATTACCTGTAAATCCTATTGCTGTATCCTTACTGCTATAATGCATCATTTTATCAGTTTTCGGATCATAGCGGCTGACACCATTTCCCAGGGTGCCGATCCAGATACTGCCTAAAGCGTCTTCAGTAATGGCCGGAATATAGTCCCAACCATAGATATTTTTCAATACAGGACGGCTGAGTTTTTCAGGATGTGCGGGATCATAAGTATGGCGTTGAAAGCTTCCGGTTTTACGGTCCATGGTATGCAGGCCATCCCCTGCTGTACCTACCCAGAAGGTGCCCCGGCTGTCTTCTAAAATTGCATTCACTTTATTGTTAATAAGCGAATGCGGATTATTGGGATCATGAACATACCGGATAAATTTTCCTGTTTTCTTATCAAAACGGTTCAGACCTCCTTCCTCTGTCTCACCTGCCTCACCGGCCCATGTACTTCCCGTACCTACCCATAAAGTCCCCTCCCGGTCTTCATAGAGCTTACGGATGCGGTTACAGCTTAAACTACTAAGGTCATTGGGATCATGGTGGTAATTATGGAATTTTCCTGTTTTCGGGTCGTAGCGGTCCAGTCCACCACTATTACCAATCCAAAGATTGCTATCGCGGTCTTCCAGCATACTTCTCACCGTATCGTTGCTGAGGCTTTCCGGTTCACCCGGGTTATGGCGAAAGTGGGTAAAAATACCAGTGGCAGGGTCCAGGCGGTCCAATCCATCCACCCAGGTGGCGATCCAGAGCTTTCCTTCCCGGTCCCGGTAAATGGTTTCCAAACGGTTGGCAGCCAGTGAATTTTCATCAGCCGGGTCATGGGTGTATAATTTAAAACGGTAACCGTCATATCTGTATAAACCGCTGTTGGTGGCTATCCATATATAGCCGTAATTATCTTGTGTGATACCGCCTACCGTACCATTGAAACTACCCAACGGAGGTGTTATTTTATGAAACAAGGTCTGTTGTGCACCAGCGGAATGGCAGTAAAGCAGTATCCATGCGAGAAAAGCATAAAACAGTAGTTTTTTCATGCAGCAGTTAGTTTGAAGAAGGCAGCTTTCTGAATACAGTAGCAGTAAGATAAAATTATTTACTGATATATGGAAGGAGAATTTATGTGCGCAGCTGTATCCCGATCTTTTTCATACATTTTATTTCCACGCTGTACACGCCAAATTCTTCCACGACTATCCCTTTCATCTGGTAAAAACCTTTTCTCTGAGAATGGGTATTGATCAATCGAATCCAAGAAATACACTGAATTAATTTAAACAGGTAATAGAATAATAAATTCTGCACTCTCACCTTCTACGGAATTCACCTTTATCTCCCAGCCATGTGCTTTGATGATGTCATAACTCAATGACAACCCTAAACCAGTTCCTTCTCCAGTTGGCTTGGTGGTAAAGAAGGGTTGAAAAACCATAACTACTATCCTTAGTGTATGCCATTTTCAAACTTCCTTATAGAGCAACATGCCGGTGTTCTTGGCAGCCGCATGTACCACATTAGGAGACCTTAGCAGGACAAAGAATAACTTTTATTAATAATCCCTTTGATTATTCTGCTACTAATTACCGGCAGTAGGTTTTTTCAACTTCCCCCCTGATAATAGTCCAATTACCCTGGTCATCCACTTTAAGATAATGCGTCAGTTCATAAAAGAAATTATTACCGCCACCTTTTGTAAAAAAACGATATTTATTTACAAACTTGTAAGTAAATTCACCAGGAGAAAAATCACCTTCCTGTGCATTCAGGGTTCCTGTAACACTATACTCCGTACCACTTTCGCCTACAGCGCTAACCGTCCCTGTGAGATTATAATGAAAAGTTGTCTTTAAATCAGTGCCATCATGAGGGCCATCATCAAAGCCGTGAGAAACATAATGAATAGTTCCGTATAAAGTCATCTGTTCATTCGTGCATGAATTGTAAAGTTGTACTCCATCTAAACTTTCGTCAAAACTTCCATGGAACGGGACAGCAGCGTTATCATTTCGGGCAGTACCTGCGATTGCTGGCAATTGATTTATTGTCAATACAGGCTTCTCCGTAGGCGTAGCAACTTCTTTCTGGCAGGAACCCAGTGTAAAGAAGCTAATGGCTGTGAAAAGAATCATCTTTTTCATTGTATTATATTTTAGATTGTGAATAAAAGATGTTTACACAGGTGTCATCGATAAAATATTAGCAAGTATGCCAATACACTGCTATGCTTTCAGTAAAATATTCCTAATATCTTTTTAAGAGCGGGATGATATGATTATCGTTATGGCCTGTTTAGAGGTAAATTAAAGGGTGCAGTTTATCTTTCGTTTTTTACCACTCTATCATCAACAAATACTTGGGTGAGTTAAGCCTATTATCCGATTGCTTGATCGTTATTTCTCATAAAGTACGATTTTCGCAGAATTTGTATTATATTTTTCCGTGAACTCAATAATGAACTCAGCTCCTTTACCTTCATTAGAATTGACTTTTATTTTACCTCCATGTGCTTTGATGATATCATAACTCAGTGATATTCCTAAACCGGTTCCCTCTCCTGGTCGGCTTGGTAGTAAAGAGTAGTTGAGAGATTTTATCTGCCAGTTTCTGAAGTATGGCTATAGTATTATCCTTTACAGGTATCGTAATGTTACAATTCATTGTTTTTGTACCAGCAGAAACAGTGGCTTCATAATTGCCATTGAGTGGTTTTTTCTTTTGCATCACAGTAGAAATAGGTATGCCTTTTCGGTTTTTATACAGGCAACTCCTTATCTTCTACTCCATCTTCCTTTCCTATGTAAATTTTCCTTGCCATGTTTTATTTTCTGAGAAAGGAATGGCTTTGTTGCACGATTAAAACATTGCAAAATTGTAGATCACAATATTACAAGCAACTGACTATCAATATTTTAATCTCGCAACAAAGCCTAAAGGAATAAAATTTGGGTAAGATTAAAACGTACTTTGCATATTACTTACCTTATGGAAAACAATAATTTCTATTGATTCCCAGTTACATTATCGTAAAGCAGGTTGTCCAACTTAGCACGTTGTCGAGATATAGTATACACCAGACCTAAGTAGAAATGCTATTAAGGCAAAGGTTTCAGATAATTTTCTAACGTCCATTTCCCTACTTTTTCTCCCAGCTTAAGCCCTGCATCAGTGGAATAGCGAAAGTGTATTCCTGCCATCACTCTTGAATCGGCGTTTTCATCAGCCGCTTGTTTAAAGCTTTTCAAGCTTCTTTCAGCACCGGGGGTAGAAGCGGTAGTGCTTGTAGTTGTAAAAGGGCTATTATTTCCAAAGAAATGAGCTAATATGATTGAGCCAGCACTTCCTAAGGCAGAATGTCCTGAAGGGTACTCCGGGACAGGAGGTGTTGTCAAAAAAGGTTCCCAATTCGGATCAGCTTCTGTTTTATTATTGCCATCGGTGTCGGCACGCCGGATAGCAGTATAAGGCCTCCATCTATAATAATAATCCTGAGAATCGAAAAATGCTGTGTAGGTATCTGCCAGTGTTATATTCAGAAGTGCAAACATACGGGCCGTTGCGTACAATCCTGTATTATAGTCCTTTGCCTGTATCCGAGCAATCCTGTTCCAGCTAATATCCACAAGTTCGTACCAAAAGTTCGCCTCCGCACTCTGATCGGCTGTACGGACTGTACTGTTTTTTTTACCATAATTCTTTACTTCATTAAAAGCCTTCGCATACTCAGGACTGTTCAAAGGAGGTGGAGGGGAGACACGGAACTGATCCGGCGTTTCGAGCGAAAATGTTTGCATGGTCTTCCAGAAAGGAGCATACCGAAAGTTGTTTGGCGGCACGGCATTGTAAACTCCGGGGACATTGGACACTGGTACATCCGCTATTGGATTTTGATAGGCACCGTCGTTGGCCCGCAAAGCCAATATTGCATGGGCTGCTGCAATTCCGGCAGCCATTCCCTCTTTCTTAGCCGTTCCATCAGGAATGCCAGACAAAGATGAGGAAAGCTTCGCGTCAAGCATTGAAGCCTTGTCCGGCCAGGATGCCTTTAATACCGTATGAGCCGCACAGGCAACAGCTGCAAAAGGATTAGCTGCATTATACTGGTGAGACTTGAATGCATACTGCTCATAAACCGGTGTAATGGCATTCAGCGCATCATGTATGGCAATATGCATCATGGCTTCGATACGTGAAGCCAGTAAAGGATGCCCTTCCGAAGCACCTCCGGCTGCCTCGAAAGCCACCTTACTCCAATCAATTACTATTTGGTTGGAAAGGTTGTCTTTTACATGTCCATCATGATTATGGATCCAATCATGAATGTCAGGAAACTCTTTCTGACAGGAAATCATGAGGAGGGGAAGTAAGAGGACAATGATCGTCCAGGTTTTGGTTGTTACCTTCATAAAAGTAATTTAAAGTGTTTAAAAAGAAAGTTGATTACTGGATGAATTTTGTTTGTGAAGCTTCATCCCAATAAGAAGGGATAGGAAGGAGCATTCTTTTTTAAGAACTTTTCATAAAATCTGTTTTTATTAGTTTGATAATCCAAACAAAATAAAATTGAAGATCACAAACAGTCAATTACCAATAGTGGTAGTATAAGGAAGATTTGAAAACGAAGTATAGTTGCCCTACTTGAAAAATGTGTACTGCTATATTATTTCTTACAGATGGAACTTTTAAATAGTGTACGATTATTTAGGAGGAACAATCTTTTGGTTTATCGCCTTTGATACAGCCTCCGTCATAGAAGCAACATGCAACTTTTCATAAATTTTTTTCATGTGAGCCCGAACGGTGTCATAAGTGATGTGTAGCTTATCAGCAATCATTTTATAAGACAGTCCGTTCACTAACAGACTAAGCACTTCTTTTTCTCTTGCACTTAAATGATAATCTTTTTCTTCTTCAGGAAGCATCGTTTGGAACTGATGTAAAACTTTTCTTGCGATGCCAGGTGTCATAGGGGCTCCGCCATTATATACTTCTGAAATAGCCTGGAGCAGATGCTGCGGCTCAGCATTTTTTAAAATATACCCGCCTGCGCCGGCTTTTATGGCTGCAAAAACTTTTTCATCATTATCAAAAACAGTGAGCATCAATATCTGTATATTCGGAAAGCTTTTCCGGATCAATTTTACTCCTTCGATGCCGTCCATCCCCGGCATGTCAATATCCATAATGACTACATCCGGTTTTGTGTCCTTTATATTTTGTATTGCATCCAGACAATGGGAATAGCTTCCGGCTAATGTATAATCCGCAGCATCTTGTAAAAGCATGGTTACAGAATCCCTCAGCGAATCGCTATCATCGAATAGAACTACCTTGATTCCACTCATCAGTGATGATTTACCCGCAAAGTTCCGTCAGTTTACAAAATGGTCAATTACCAGATTTGGTAGTTTTGCCTCCT
>Ga0115844_100069_pt1 | contig 20463 bp, 27 predicted proteins | sample InSIn1gowninarea_FD_83858 | JGI IMG/M metagenome (GOLD analysis project Ga0115844, IMG submission 83858) | reverse complement strand
CCCTTTCTATCTGTAATTGCATTAGTTAGAAAATATGAGAATATTATAGTGCTTTTCTCAAGTGCGAGTGACCTCTGCACTATCTATATCTATCTCACATCTTCCTAGACAAGCGTTGTCCAATACTTAACCAAATTTTGGCTTTCCCAAGTCCTTATTTCCTTGCATTATTTCCTTGGGAATTAGCCCCCTATTAATTAGGGAAATTCCTCAATATGAATTGTGCAATCCTCATCAGCCTTCCTATGATTTCATGCACCACCCATGTAATTTGGATGATTATACAACTAGGGCTCCTATAAAGTAGGAGAAACTCTACATGAATCTAGTTAGACCCTCAGCTAGAATTAACTGAGACAAATAAGACAAATTAACATAGTTAACTAGTACAATTTGTCTTGTGATGTGGAATTACAATTGTATTCCTAATTTAATTCAAGAACAAAATTAAATCATGATTTTCTTATTGCATTTTCAACACTCCCTCTCAACATTTGAGGAAATCATTGTGATTTCAGCTAGTTAATGCATGCATGCATACAACTAGTGTACTTCAGATAACTAAATATTTTCTCATAAATAACTCATGCGTGTCAGTTCAGAGAAAGACCCAGTTGAGATTAAAGGAAGGGATAGTGTACTATCAGTTGGATGAATTTTCCTATAAAGGAAACTCATCCATGCAGAAGGAATTATCTCCTCAGGATTGCACAGTTATTTCAGAGGTCAGAGCAGTGTGTGAGGTGAGAATCACACAGGATACAGCTGGAGGACACAGGAGAAACTACACAAGGAAATAGGAGGCTTGAAGGACTTAAGGAAGGCATATGTGTTGTTTATTTTGTCTATGAGTACCAGTGAGGGATTGTACTCAGAGATGGATAGCTTGTGAGCTAAAGCGTTTTGTAATCCAGAGATATTTCCACTTGTATGATAATATAGAGAGAGGGGTTTTTAGCTGAGGCTTTCCCCAGAGTATTCTTCTATGTTTCATGTGTGATTTATTTCTTCTTCATCTGTTATATGTGTTCTATTTTATCTTGCTCAAAATCAATTAAGCTTCTGCAAGTTTGTTTATAGAAGTAGATCAAGTATTTTTCTTTAGTTACATTGCGTTATCAGGTGATCTACAGTGAGAATTTCCACATGGTATCAAAACAAAGGTGATCAAAGTAGATAAGAGTATACAAATAAGGGAGAAGTTTGAAGTTTGAAGTTCTTGATTATAGAAATCAAATTCTTATCACATCTCAGAGTTCACCAATGGTGTCCAATGGTTTGAGACTCGAGTATGACCTAGATGGCAGCTCAAATTATATAACCTGAAAGGATCGCATGGAAGTGGTATTAAAGGAAAATGGTTTCAAAGACTCCATTGATCAAGAGGTCCACAAGCCTGCAACAGCTAATGCCCAAGAATTGGTGGAATGGAAAAAATGTGTGGCAAGGGTGAGGAGGATTCTTCTAGATGGAGTTCGAGACCATATTGTCTCGGGTCTCCATGGGAAGGAGATTCCATTTTGAATATGGAAGACATTGAAGGACTTATATCAAAACAAAAACAACCAGAGGAAGCTAGCGCTAAAGGACAAGCTTCAGAAAATCAAGTGTGAAAAGGGCGACATGATCTCTACATATCTGAACAAGCTCATCACCTACAAAGATGAGCTTAGAAGTGTAGGAATCATGACAGTCAATTATGATATGGTGAGTCTTGCTCTCCTCGGTCTTCCTAAGAGATGGCATAGCTACCAGGACTCAATGAATGGAAGATAGAAACTGTCGGATTGGGAACGACTGTGGTCGAATCTCATGCTGGAGGAGATGAGGAGGAGCACCAGAGATGGTTCTTCATCCAAGGATGATGAAGAAAATCTAGCCTTAGCCAATAAGGCAAGGAAAGGGAAGGAGAAGGATTCTCAACCCAAATCGAGTTCTTCTCATTGTGGGAAGAAGATTGAAAAATCTAAAGTCTGATGCTTTAATTGTCATGAGGTGGGCTATTATGCAACTAATTGTCCATTGAAGAAATCCAAGAAAATATCCTTGGAAGGATCTGAAGGTGATGCATTATCCTCTCAGTTCGAGTTGGATTTTACCCTCATCGCATGCATGGCTTCATCAATGATGGGTTGTGGTTGGTTTCTTGACAATGGTGCCTCATTCCACATAACTAGTGATAAGAGTTTATTCAGTACCTTGGAGGATAAAGACCTCAAGATAATCATAGAGATGGGTGATGATGGAAAGAACCATGTTTTAGGTGAAGGTAAGGTTGTTTTTCAGAGGGAGCATGGAGCTCGCATCACCTTCACAAATGTGAAGTATGTGCCAAGAATGAAGAAGAACTTGGTATCGATCACGATGTTGGAGGACAAAGGTTATGATGTAGTCTTCAGTAAGGGAAAGGTTTTCCTTAGACACATCACCATGAGATAGGTGAAGTAGATCGGTTCACGAGTCAAGAACTTGTATTCTCTTGAGGAGCAAGGCAAGTGTTGGAGACTTGGTGGTTGAGAGGGAGAGTACATTACCTCTCAACATGCAACACCAAAATAAGTCTTGATAATTGTGGAGGAGCCACGATTGGTGAAGTAGCTTCAGGAGGTTGTGGAGTAGCCACAATTGGAGAAGGAGAGAGGAGATCACGTGGAGGCATCCACTCATGCAGAGACCTCTAGTAGGGGGAAATTTCGAGCCATGTGAGTAGAGGGATCACATGAAACCATACCTCTAGGTGTGAGGTGGGGTGATGTGAAGTCATAGTCCCAAGAAGGCTGAAATAGGGGCAGGAACCTTAAGGTACCCAGCCTCTTTGATTAGACCTTGCTACGAAAGCCCCGATGAGTAGTAGCAAGATTGGCTGAGTGGCTAGAGAAAAATGCAGATGGAGCAGCAAAGGAAGCTTCAACATCAAAGGATGTTTCTAGCCCAATAGGTAGGTCAGTTGGGAGATCAGTTACTTACTTCTCAGTAATTGAGTTGCAGTACAGTAGTGGGCAGCACGATGCAACATGATAAGAGGAGATGCAGTGCAGATGCAGTGCTGGGAGATAGGACCAGCAACAGAACGGATGCAGCAGCAGGAATTAGTGTGATTAATGAAGTTAGAGATCAAAGTGACAGAGGCTAGAGCAGTCAGATACTAAAGGGCAGAAAGGTGCAGAGTTTTTAGTCAATAGAGGCAATAGCAGTCAGAGACTTTGATGACACATGCATCATTCTGATTTAGGTTTGATATTTATTTTTTCCGGAGTTGTTGGAGCAACAACACTTGAGAGAAGTGTTGCATGTAGAACATTCCAAAGGCTTAAGATTGAGTTCGAGTTGAATGCCTTTCTTGTTGAGAAGGAGTGTTGAAAATGGCAACAAGAAATTCTAAAAATAGCATTGCTATAAATATCATTTCAGGATATACTCCAACTCTGTTGGAAATAGCATAAAATAGAAATGCTAAAAATAGCACTTTGGGATAGATTCCAATTTTAATTAGTCCCTAAATTAACATTGAGAATAAAAATTGAATTTATTCTCACTAACTATTTGAAAAATAATTAATTAATTCATATTGAGTTAATTAGTTGGAGAAAACCAAACATGAAGTCTATTTGAACACATGCAATAGTTATCCCTTTGATTTAGGAATTTATCCCTTAATTAAGGAGATAAGGATGAGTTGTATTTGAGTTGTAATTGGTTAGCTCAGTTAACTGAGTTAAGTACAACTAAAATAGTTCCAAACAGTTTGAGGAACTAATTGTGAGTTCAGTCAGTTAATGCATGCATGCATGCAACTAGTGTACTTTAGATCACTGAATATTCTCTCATAAATAACTCATGCATGTCAATTCAGAGAAAGAACCAGTTGAAAGTAAAGGAAGAGATACTGTACTATCAGTTGGAGGAATTTTCCTATAAAGGAAACTCATCCATGCCGAAGGAACTATCTCCTTTGGGATTGTGCAGTTATTTCAAAGGTCAGAGCAGTGTGTGAGGTGAGAATCAAACAGGATGCAGCTAGAGGACCTAGGAGAAACTACCCAAGGAAATAGGAGGCTTGGAGGACTTAAGGAAGGCATATGTGTTGTTTATTATGTCCATGAGCAGCATTGAGGGCTTGTACTGAGAGATGGATAGCTTCTGAGCTAAAGCTTTGTGTAATCCCGAGATATTTCCACTTGTATGATAATACAGATAACGGAGTTTTTAGCTGAGGCTTTCCTCAGAGTATTCTTATGTGTTTCATGTGTGATTGATTTCTTCTTCATTTATATACGTGTTCTATTTGATCTTGCTCAAAATCTATTAAGCTTCCGCAAGTTTGTTTGTAGAAATAGATCAAGTATTTTTCTTTAGTTACATTGCAATATCAGGTTGTCTACAGTGAGAATTTCCACATACCTTCCACCACTATGTGATACAGGTTCACATATGCTTCACTCTTCATGAAGCCCAACCCAGTGAAATAGCTATATATCCTGGTGTACCAAGCACGGGGTGCTTCCTTCATCCCATACAACGCTCTCTTGAGTCGGCACACATGTGACTCATGGTCCAAGGTTTCAAAACCTTCAGGCTCCTCTATGTACACCTCTTCCTGAAGCATGCCATTGAGGAAGGCAGTCTTCACATCCATCAGATGGATACTCTAACCCATCTGTGCATACAGTGCCAAAATAGATCTAATAGATGAGTACATTGCAATAGGAGCAAAGGTCTCATCATACTCAATCCCCTCTACTTGTGAAAAGCCATGGGCCACAAATTGCCTTATGTTTCTCGACACTACCATCTACAGCTTTCTTTACCTTATAAATCCAACAGGATCTCACAACTAACTTATCCTCTAGTATTTGGACCACATCCCAAACAATGTTTCGAACTATGGAGTCATACTCCTCCACCATTACATCAACCCAAACTAGTTGTTGCACTGCTTCCTAGAAGGAAGATGGCTATGTCACAACACATAAATCCGTAAGTGACATGTATCCAATGTACCTCTCTGGTGAACTCCTCTATCTACGCTGAGAATAGGGTGCTCCCACATTCTCTCGTGCATCATCCAACAATCTATCAGCCTCTCTAGTGTGCTTTCTTCCCTCTCTGGAAGACTTTGCCTGAGTGGATGTCTCCACTCCTGGAACCTTAGCATGTGGCCTCTCCACGTCAATCTAAGGCTCCTCAACCTTAGGATCTAAAATCTCTTTCTCCATGTGTAGCTCAAGCTCCCTCTCAAGGGATACTTGCATGGCCTTCTCCTCACCGAACTTGAAATCCCTGCAAACCACTGTCATCTGACTAGTTTTCTTGTACACCCGATAGTTGTGGGGAGCATCAGTGTACCCCACAAATATCCCCAACTCTGATATTGGCTCAAGATTCTTCCATGCATATTTGGTCACATGGCAATAAATTAATGACCCAAAAATCTTGAAGTGACCAAAATCTGGCCTCTTACCAAAATAAGCTTCCGCTAGTGTTTTACTCTCAAGTGTTTGATGTGGACTATGGTTCTAAACATAAACCATTGTGTTGCATGCCTCATCCCACAAGGTTAGTGGTAGGCCCTGATCATGCAACATCACCCTCGCTGCCCTTACAATGTTCTTGTTTCTCCTGTCAACAACCCCAATCTGTTGAGGCTTATGACTCATTTAATCCCTTCCACTGCACAAAAGTATTAAACTCATTGGAGACATATTCTCCATTTTTATCACTTCGTAGAGATTTAACTTCTTGCCTAACTCTTTCTTGACCAATGCTTTGAATTCACAAAACTTTGTGAATGTCTGATCCTTTCTCTACATGAAAAATATCCAACATTAATGAGAATAGTCATCTACAAATATAACATAATACCTATGTTTGGCGGTGGATATTGTTGAGAATGGTCCAAGACATCTTAATGGACTCTCTCTAGAACAGTCTCTGCTCAAATGTCTCTGTCTCCAAAGGAAGAATTGGTGTATTTTCCCAACGTACAACCCTTGCATGTATCAACTTGCTCAAGCATACCTTTGGGAAGACCAGTAGAGATTTTCTACAATATCTTCAAAGCCCCATGATGTAAGTGGCCTAATCGCCTATGCCACAACTCGCTGACATCTCAGCTCAACATCTTTTCTTCTTTTGAACTCAAAGCAGCACAATCCTCTACCTATAACTTATAGAGATTCTGAACTTGAATCCCTATCTTATTTACTTGAACTGTAGTTATATGTCGAAGGAACGCCTTTCCTTTCAAAAGGATCACATCATAGCATCTATCCTCAAGCATGCCAATAGATACCAATTTCTTCGCCAGTCTGGGTACATGCATAACATTCTCCAAGGTGAGTGGAGACGCATGCTCCCTCTGAAAAGTAATATTGCCCACACCAATAACACTATACTTACCATCATCACCCATCTCAATATGCACCTTGAGATATTTCTCCTCCAATTCACTGAATAACTCTTTGTCACCAATCATGTGGAAAGAAGCTCCACTGTCTAAGTACCAGACACTTCCCATCATTGAAAACACCATGCATGCAATGAGGGAAAATTAAAATTCGAATTGGGAGGCCAAAGCCTCACCCGCCGCTCCTCCTGAGGTCTTCTCCTTAGACTTCCTAAATGGAAAATTTGTAGCAAAATGACCCATCTTGTGACAATGAAAGCATTTAACTTTTTTCATGTCCTTCTTCTTACCTCCATGATAAGAATCTGATTTGGAATGAGAAATTTTGCCTTTCCCCTTCCTTGCCTTCATCGTTAAGGCATAGTTCTCTCCATCATCAACCTTTAATGAAGAGTCATCCCTGGTGTTCATCCTGAACTCATCCTGCATCAAATATGACCATAGTCATTCCCAATCTGACAACTTCTCCCGACCATTGACAGAGTCTTGATAACTATGCCAACTCTTTGGGAGTCCAAGAAGAGCAAGGCTCACCATATCCTCCTCGGAAATTGTGATTCCAACACTTCCAAGTTCATCGCAACATTGATTAAACTTGGTCAAGTACTTTGGAATCATCTCACCTTTCTCCATCTTGATTTTACAAAGTTTATCCTTCAGTGCCAACTTCATTTGATCACTCCTATTCTGATACAAGTCCGTCAATTTTTTCCACATAGCATGTGGAGTTTCCTTGCCATGGAAACTCATGACAATTTAGTCTCAAACTCCCTCGAGGATATTCGCCTTGCCTTCACCACACACTTCTTCCATTCAACCAAGTTCTGTGCATCGTTAGCTACTGGCTTGGGGACTTCTTGATCAATGAATTCCTTCAAGCCATTATCTTCTAGCACAACCTTCATCCTATCCCTCCATGCTATAAAATTTGAGCTATCTTCCAAGGCATTCTAAATCCCCAACCCAAGGAATGCCATCTTCTAATCCTAAAGTATGTATGCAAATTCGACTTTCACCTATAACCCAGAAACTCAAAACTTTGAAATCTCCTCTAGAGAATTGATTTTAAATCAGCGATATCTCCCTCATCTGAACTCTGATTCAGCTGATTTTTTTTTTTAATTTGGGTATCTTTTCCTAAGGAATCTAGATCAACAATTTGTTTCTAAAAGTTTTTTACATAAATTCTCAAATATTCTCTGCAAAATATCGGCCCAAAAAACAATCTTACTTCGATACCATGTAGAAAATCATGTAGATCACAAGCTAATGAAATTTGTTAAAGCAAGAGACAAGAAACTTATTCTACTCTTTATAGCGGAAGCCCATAAACATCGAGAAAACAATAATCAATAGAGGAAGAGAATCAAAGGAACATAACACCATAAATATCCAGGGAAATCGACAGCTCAAAACCCCACTATCTATATTGTATTAATCTGGAAAATCAAGATGATATTACAATGCTTGTTCTCTCTATAACAATCCTAGCACTTAGAAAATTCAATCTCCAAATCAAGAGAAAGCTCAAGGCCAAAGCCTATCCAATTCACAAGCTCTGCAAGTCTCTATTCTAATGTCTAATTTCTATGAAGGATAGATTGTATTTAAAGGGAAATAAAACCTCTAAAGATAGCACAATTCGTCAAGGATCAGTTCCTGAATGCATGCACTATCAGTGCAACTCAGAAAAATCTAAAACAAATAGTACATTTTCCCTGCACTGTAGTCCTAACTGGGCCTTTCTCAGAATCAACATGCATGATTTTCTGATGGTGGAATTTTCAGTTAACTAGAGTAGCACTAATTAGGTCACTAGTGTCCCAAGTGACTGTTTACTCACTATTAGTTCCTGACACTGATTGGAACTAGTTTAATGTAATATTCCTAATTGGCTATGGCTAATTGGAATATTCGATTTTGTTCGATTTTTTCCTTCTATAGTTATTTGTAAATAAAAAGTGAGGAAGGGGGAACATAACTCACTTTAGAATAAAAAGTCACTTCCTAGGTAGCACAACATTGTGACTTAAGGGGGAACCAAGGGGGCCAAAGGGGGATGAAGAAATGGGGCCCACATAGACAAATGGAGGGACTGCGTAGGAGGGAAGGAACACATGGCAAGAAGGGAATCATGCAAGAGAAAGTATGCCTAGGGATTGTGAGAGGAAAAGGCTATAAAATAGAGAGGAACCCCCCCATGTGGGATCATTCTAGTTATGAGAATTTGTGATAGTCATTTCGAATTAGAGCATGCTTTCCATTTAGCTAGTCTGTAGAACTATTTAGTGCATTGAGTATCTCCATTTGGAGATCTCACCCTTAGCCCCGGGGGACTTCAAGTGCCTGCTCGGGCAAGATATTTCCATTGGCAGTCCAGCAATAGTTCCATCAGCATTTCAGCAGCAGTTCCATCAGCATCTTTAAGGAACCGCACAGAACTCCAAGGGGGTGATTTTCAAGGGTCCTCCATTTCAAAAAATATTTCTAGGTTTTTCTGGGTTTTTTAGTAGAGTTTGACTCTATAGGTTCAACCTTTTCTGAGGAGGGGAGCAACCCCAAATCCTCATTCAATTTCCAGTAGCAACAATGGCATGATAGTGTCCTAGCAACTAGGACGCAGATCAGTGTGAGGCCATTCCAAGAAAGCTTTCTAGGTTTTCTGGGTTTCTTGAGTAGAGCCTGAATCTAGAGTTTCAGCTTTTTCCGAGGAGGGGAACAACCCCAAATCATCATTTGTTTTCTAGCAGCATCCATGCAGAGAGGCCATTCTTGTCATTCTGAGAGTATTTCTTCACTTGCCTTATGAAAATCGAGGCGCCATATGTCTGATCACCTCTTGTACTCATTTATTGCTCAGTATAATAAAATGGCTTAGCATTTCTCACTGCATTTCTTGTGTATCTGCTTCTTTTTCTGGTTTACATTATTATATTTTTTCCACTATTATTTTATCACTTCTGGGTTATTATATCATTTGCACATATTTGGTTGGAGTTTTTGCTGGGGTTTGAGGAATATTCTTGGTTAGAAATATTACAGTGGTATCAGAGCATAGATCTGGCTCAGCCTGCGGAGCTAGCAATCTATGACACCGGGGGAAAAACCCTATATCTTTTACAAAGGTAAAAGATACAGAGACACTGGGCATTGGTTGGAAAATACCTACGGAGAGGGAGATTATGTTCCTGTGGTAGACATAGAACAAGAGGAACCTTTGGTAGACGTAGAACAGAGAGAGCCAGTAGTGGATGCAGAGCAGATGGCAGATGAGGATGGGAAGAGATTTGCGGATATGCTCCTCGAATCAATGCAGGATCTATCGAGGCAGATTGAGGTGATGGGGCAGAGATTCACGACAGTAGAGGCTAGACAATGGGAGATTCAATGAGTTTTTCAGATCAGTGAGGGATCAGGTGCATCCCATCACTTTCCAGAGCAACGTGATACTGCGCAGCAGGGGGCCTCACATGCCCCTACACGCTCTACCATGCCCACATTCTTAAGAGAAAACACAGGGGCCGTGGCCCAGCAGGAGGCAGAGCCCAGGCATATGGGTGATTATTTTGTAGAGTACCAGGCCTATGGGCAGGAGTTCAGGGAAGCCCTCTCATTCAGAGATTTTTTTCAGCTCTAACGGGATAGAAGACCCCGCAATCATCACAGAGGATACCAGCATTACCATGATGGTGATACCCACCATGCAGTGAGAAGATTCCACTTGCCTACGTTTGATGGCTCATCAAATAGTTTGGTAAAGTCTTGGGTGGAGAAGCTGGACATTTATTTCCAGCTTAACCAGATATCAGAGGTAGAGGCCATCAAGGTGGCAACGTTGCATTTGGATGGCGAGGCCCAGGATTGGTGGTTTCATGGGATGGTTACATTGGAGCACTCCACAGTGACTTTATATCTTGAGTTTACCAGGAGACTGATGAAGCGATTTGATCATAGGGATCCAAAGCAGCATTTCGTTTAGTTGACGAGGCTTAAATAGACAAGGAGCCTAGAGACTTACATTGAATATTTCTTGAGGGTCTCTGTGATGGTGCCAGACCTCTCCATGGCACGGAGGGTATATATGTATGTTGAGGGGTTAGCAAAGCCACTTCAGGGTCTAGTCCAATCCACTAGACTTGCTACGCTCTAGGGCACTATCAGTAGGACCTGGGACTTACAGGATGTCTTACCCAGGACCCAGACACCTTACACCCAGAGACAAACTTTCCAACCTAAGGGGAAGAATGTGAGGATTCCACCTCCAAAGGGGAATCCAGGACAAGTATAGCTTGACGATGATGCCAGGAGGGAGATGAAGAAGAATTTTTTGTGCTTCACTTGTCAGGATCCATGGGAACTAGGACATAGATGTGTTATTGGTAAATCACATTTTATTGAGGTCTTCTCTGAGAGCAGTGGAGAAGAGGATGACGAGGAGGATGTGGAGGCAAGAGATATCCATGCCATAGAGGGACCTTTGTCACCTCCACTACCAGCAGTAGGTGGTTCATCTTTTTCACCCACTAGAGGGGCCCTTGCAGTGTTGCAGGGTGTTCCCAAGTATCTGACGCTATGTGTATGAGGGACAGTACGTGGCCAGCGCGTATCAGTTTTGGTTGATTGTGGGGCAACCCACAACTTCATCAATGCCTAGATGGTTGAGCGGAGAGGTATATAGATAGAGAGCTTCGATGGGTTTTTAGTCTCGGTCCTAGGAGATCAGACCATGACATGTGCTCGTTATGTTCCAAGATTTCAGTGACGATGGGCACCTACACATTGACTGACCACTTTTTCGTGGTCGATATTCCGATACCAACATGATACTGGGTGTTCAGTGGCTTATCACTTTAGGGGAGGCCACAACAGATTGGAAGACCTTAGAGATGGAGTGGGATGATGAGAAGACAGGGAGGCATGAGAAGATACAGGGACAACACACATATTCGCCTCAGACCAGCTCGGCTCATCGGATGGAGGGAGTCTTTCAAAAGGGAGACATAGAGTGGACAGTGGAGCTACATGCATCAGAGGCAATAACTACAGGGCAGATGGTACACCCAGAGATATAGTCTATCCTTGATCAGTATGCCTTAATGTTTGGGGAGATTCCACCAGGACAGCCACCAGATTGAGGGTTTGAGCACACCATCAAGCTTGAGCAGGGCATAGAGGCTGTGATTACCACCCCCTATAGGCACCCCAAGGCCTATCGGGATGAGATTGAGCGGGCTATCTATGAGTTTCTTGCATTGCCAGATTTCATGCAGCCATTTTTTTGGAGTGTGATGCGTCGAGAGAGGGGATCGGCGCAGTATTGATGTAGGGAGGTCATCCTATATCATTTGAGAGCTGAAAGCTCCTTTTGCATGAGAGGTTGTATTCCATATATGACAAGGAGATGCTGGCCATCATGCATGCATTGGCTAAGTACAGGTAGTATTTGGTAGGCAATGGGTTCAAGGTGAGGACTGATCACAACAGCCTCAAGTTCTTTTTGGAGCAGAAGCAGCTATAGGAGAGGTAGCAGAAGTGGATCAATAAGATCCAAGCATATGACTTTGACATTGAGTATGTCAAAGGTAAGAACAATGTGGTAGTAGATGCCCTTTCACGTAGACCAACCACATTGTCTCTTATGAGCTTGGATACGTATTGGAGGGCTCGACTCTTAGTAGAGTACTTCAAGGACATATTTGCATGTGAGGTTCTGGATGGGTAGGTGGCAGATGATAGGTACAGGGTGGTTGATGAGATCATCTACTACAAGGACCATATCTTCTCGACTGAGGGATCTCAGCTCAAGAAGAAGACACTCTAGGCATTACATGATTCCCCATTGGCAAGACATTAGGGTTTTACCAAAACCTACAGGGCCATTAGGGAGAGGTTCTCATGGAAGGGCCTCAAGGAGGGCATACTCCAGCACATCTAGGAGTGTGATGTTTGCAAGAGGAACAAGGGAGAGATGATCCATCTCGCAGGATTATTGCAGCCTCTTCCCATTCCATAGGGGAAATGGGAGAGTATTTCGATGGATTTCATCACAGGGTTGCCCATGGTACAGGGCAAGGATTGTATCTTTGTCGTTGTTGATCGACTAACAAAGTACACACATTTATTTTCCATATCCGTACACTATACAGCAGCACAGGTGGCCAAGCTATTCTTCAGGGAGATCTTCAAGCTACATGGTCTTCCTAAGACCATCGTCAATGACAGGGACAGCCGTTTCATGGGCAGGTTTTGGCAGGAGCTTTCCCAATTGGTGGGGACGGAGCTAACACTGAGTACCAGCTATCACCCACAGACGAACGAACAGATGGAGATAGTTAATAAGTGGCTAGAAGGATACTTGCATAAATATGTCAGTGGGTAGTAGCAAGCATGGCTAAAGTGGTTTCATCTGGGGAGTACTACTACAATACTTCGCATCACATTCCATTGGTATGTCACCATTCTATGCCTTATATGGGTATCATCCTTTATCTTTTGTCGACATGATGTTTGGTGATAGCAGGGCTCCTAGAGCCAAGATTTGGATCCAAGAGAGTTAGGATATCCTTTGAGCTCTCAAGGATAACATGGCTACAACGCAGAACCAATAGAAGTTGTATGCCGATAGGGGTCAAGTGGAGAGGCAGTTTGAGGTAGGGGACATGGCCTATCTATGATTACAGCCATACTGACATTCATCGCTGAAGCAGAAGGGGGCTGAGAAGCTCAAGCCCTACTTTTATGGGCCATACAGGGTGATACGAAAGATTGGACAAGTTGCATATGAGTTGGAGCTACCCCAAGGCAGCAAGATTCATAAAAAATTTCATGTATCATGCTTGAAGAAGGCATTGGGGTAGCAGGTGACCATGACAGATGAGCTACCACCCATGGATGATGAGGGGCATTTGGTATTGCAGCCAGAAGCTATCATTGACTCTAAGGAGTGACTTTTGCGGAGCAGGACGGTTCGAGAATTCTTGATGAAGTATAATAATTTGTCGAATGAGGATGCCACTTGGGAGAGTGAGGAGATCTTACAGCATCCATCACTTCAGTTGCTTGAGGACAAGAAACATTTTTCTGGGGGAGACTGTAATATTCCTAATTAGCTATGGGTAATTGGAATATTCGATTTTGTTCAATTTTTTCCTTCTATAGTTATTTGTAAATAAAAATTAAGGGGGAACATAACTAACTTTAGAATAAAAAGTCACTTCCTAGGTAGCACAACGTTGTGACTTAAGGGGGAACCAAGGGGGCCAAAGGGGATGCAGAAATGGGGCCCACACAGACACATGGAGGGACTGCGTAGGAGGGAAGCAACACATGACAAGAAGGGGATCACGCAGGAAAAAGTGAGCCTAGGGATTGTGAGAGCCAGAGGCTATAAAATAGAGAGGAACCCCCTCATGTGTGATCATTCTGGTTATGAGCATTTGTGATATTCATTTCAACTTAAAGCACGCTAGCTATTTAGCTAGTCAGCAACACTATTTAGTGCATTGAGTGTCTATATTCAGAGATCTCACCCTTAGCCTCAAGGGACTTCGAGTATCTTCTTGGGCAAGGTATTTCCATTGGCATTCCAGTAGTAGATTCATTAGCATTTCAACAATAGTTACATCAGCATTTCAGCAGCAGTTCCATCAGCGTCTTTGAGGAACTACACATAACCCAAAGGGGGTGATTTTCGGGGGTCGGTCATTTCAGAAAATATTTCTGGCTTTTTTTAGTAGAGTTCGATTCTAGAGTTTTAGCCTTTTCTAAGGAAGGTAGTAGTCCCAAATCCTCATTTGATTTCCAGCAGCAGCAATAGCACGATAGTTTCCTAGCAGCTAGGACGCAAATCATTGTGAGGACATTCCAGGAAATATTTTTGGGTTTTTCTGGGTTTCTTGAGTAGAGCCTAAATCCAAAGTTTCAACTTTTTCTGAGGACGATAGTAGCCCCAAATCATCATTTTTTTCTAGCAACAACAATAGCATCCACGCGAGAGGCCATTCTTGTCATTTTGAGAGTATTTCTTCACTTGCCTTGTACAAGTTGAGGTTCCATCTGTCTAATCACCTCTTGTACTCATTTATTGCTCAGTATAATAAAATGGCTTAGCATTTCTGCTACATTTCTTGTGTATCTGTAATTTTTCTGGTTTACATTATTATATGTTGTTCCACTGTTATTTTATCACTTCTGGGTTATTATGTCATTTGCACATATTTGGTTGGAATTTTTGATGGGGTTTGAGGAATATTCTGGGTTAGGAATATTACATTTAACTGGAATTAACTCAATAAACTAAGTTAACTAATTAACACTCATTCATAACTCATCTTGAACTCCTTTAAGTTAGGGAGAACATATACATGTCTTCTAAATGACTTCCAATTTGAATTTCCTAAATTGATTAAGTTAATTAAACTTAACTAATTATTTTCAATTTTCTATGAGAAAAGAATTATATTTTAATTCACTATTTAATTCAAAGACGAATTAAACTAGAATTTCTTGCTTTCGTTTCTCAACAAAAACTAAATTCTTCTTCAAACACAAAACATACATGACATCTTTTAATGTGAGACGAGAACTAAAATCCCTCTGAAAAGTAACAGTACTAATGTCTCTCACTCTATACCTTCCATCATCTCCCATTTCAATGTGCATATCTAGGTCCTCCTCCATGTCACTAAAAAATTCTTTGTTGTCGTTCATATGTAATGAGGCTCCACTATCCAGATAACACACACTACTCATCACTAATATCACCATGCAAGAAATGAGGGTGAAATCCAACTTGAATTGTGAAACAAGAGATTCACCTGCCACTCCTCTTGAGGGCTTCTTCCCGGCCTTCTTATGAAGACACTTTGTGGCATAGTGTCCTAGATCATGTTAGTGAAAACGTTTTATCTTTGACAAGTTCTTCTTCTTTTCATCTTGACTGGAATATCGTTTGATTGAAATTTCTTTCCTTTCCCTTTATTTTCCTTTACAATTAAGACATACTTTTCTTCATCATCATGCTTGCATTAGGTTCTATCTTTGGTGCTCTAACTTATCTCTTCTTTCACCAAGTTAGACCAAAAATTCTCCCACTTTAGTAGATTCTCCCTCCCATTTACCAAATCCTACTAGTTGTGCCAGCTCTCGAGAAGGCCTAGAAGTGTTAGGCTGACTAGATCATCTTCAACAACTGTAATATTGACACTCCCAATATCATCCAAACAATGGGTGAACCTGCTCAAGTATTGTGGTATTGTGTCGCCCATCTCCATCTTGGACTTCTGAAGCTTGTCCTTCAGTGCCAGCTTCATGTGGTCATTATTGTTCTAAAAAATATTGATCAAGGCTTGTCACATTTCATATGGTGCATCCTTCCCATGGAGGTTTGAGACAATATGATCTCTAACTCCTCCTAGTATGATCCTTCTCACCTTTGCAACACATTTTATCCACTCTGTCAGATCTTCATCATTTGTTGTTCGAGGCTTAGGAATATCTTTGTTTATGAATTCCTTCAGCCCATTTTCTTCGAACATTGCCTCCATCTTTCCCTTCCAAGCAATATAGTTTGAACTACCCTCAAGGGCATATTCAAGTCTTAATCTATAGAATGGCATCCTTCTGCCTCTGAAGGATGATATTGCAAATTCAATTTCACCTGCAAAAGATAAACTAATATTCTCCTCTTCTAGAGTGATTTATGCTCTAATATCATGTATAAATTCCTTGTAGATTCAAACTACTTCTGTAATATGCAAAAAATAAATACTTGAATCTACTCTACTCATCAGAGGAAAATATTTCTCGATCGATTAATTGTTTTTATTGATGAGTAGAGTATATTCAAGTCTTTTGTTTTAGCATATTACTTAAACAATTTGAATGTATAAGGAATTTTTACACCTTGATTGACCCAGAAACTTAGACTTTTTGGAGAAGCGATGCTTATGGATTTGCAAAGGGATTATGATAAAATGTTCAAGTATGTTGTTTGATCTAGTTTTCAGGCCTTTTCTAGGGTTTTGACATTGATCCTCTTTAGGGGTTTGAGGGCACTAGCTTATTTGCATGGATAATTTGTTTTCTCTGGTTCATGAAGGCTATCACACTGGTCATTAAGGGCACCCAAACTACAGCCACATGGCTATACTATCTTGTAGAAAAGAAGCATTAAATTTGGGGTGTTATGTTGGTCCCATCTATTAGCGAGCCAAGATCGAAGACTCCCAATAGAATTTGGGGACCCATTTAGATCTGGAAGGTCGATCCCTTATTTATTAATGTCACAATTATCCTTGCGACCACATAAGTTATGGAGATCATTTTTCTTGTTGGTTAATTCAATGTTGCAGGTGATGGTCACCAGGATTGAAGGCTGAGGAATCATGCACATCACATAGATCCATTATTTCCCTAATGTAGGAATCTGGTCAAGAGGTTATAAAATATTGCAGCAAAGAACTTAATGTTGAGGGCCTTTAGTACTTTGGCCATACCATTATGTGCATTCATAAGCCAAATCGTCAAAGTTGACAAGTCATTGAACAGAGAGCCATACATATTCCACCATCAACTGAGCGAGGCGGGGACCATTTCATCTGCAATGGATTGGGCGAGGAAATTTAGTTACATCATGTAAGTGAAGGACACTTGCTAGAATTCCATATGAGGGTCACGTAGGTGTTCACCAGGCCTCAATTGTTTGGCAGAGTTTCTAAGGTTGTCGGTTATACATTATATGTCAATGTTATAAGGTTGTGAAACATTACTAAGGAAGCCACAAAGGTCATCAAATTGTAGAACCCGCAATCCAAATATTTATATTCCTTGTGTGAGGCTTTTTTATTAGTAAGGGGTCAACGGAAGGCTGCATGGCTAATTTTATGGATGGAGGGATCACCAAACGATAGTGTTGTAAAGGTTTAACATTTTTCACTATTCATAGAGGCTGTCAACAATCTAATCCAATATTTACAACTAAGTAAAGGCCAAAACGCTCCATGTTATTGATCTGGAGGTCACGGCTCTTTGTAGCAGTCAAGGCCATTAGGAGATTGATTGATTGTTGATGGTAAGGCCATATTTTTTTGGCAAGGCTAGGCAGCCATAAATTCAAAGACCAACATGCCACATGATTTGTGTCCATCCACCAATACACTCGTGCTGAAGTGGTGTCAGTCATGATTGCAATAGGGCTCACTTTCCTTATGTTAGCGTCTATCAAAATCACATTGCATAATGGCATGAGGCTACAACAGGGATGATCATAGGAGGATAGACTTCTCTACACCAACCCTTGTAAACACTCCAGGGATCATAAAAAGTATAAAATCATCACCTCAACTCAAGACCGAGAAACCATACATTTATCACATGGAGGATGAAAATTCATATAAATTCAAAGGGATATCTCAGTGCACAACAGGGAAAATGTTTGAAATCATACGTAGTAGGAGGAAACGATGCAGAAGAGCTCGAGAAGGGAAAGGAAGAGACCCTTTCAACTATAACTAAGGAGTCTCTTCAACAACATCAAAGCCAAATTTATTTATTTGTAGCACCGACAAAACCAGCACTTGGTGAAAGCCAAATCTAGTGTTATAATTTTATGATTTGGTGATTTAATTCTTCTATTTGGTAATATACGCTTAAAGGAAGTCAAGGAGTAGAGTTCTATGGTGGGCACGATTATTACTTCTTTTTCCAATTTCCCACTTACGATTTTGACTTCGTTGATGATTTGGGCATAGTGAAGTTGTATGCTTGAGCCTATTTACATGCACCCCAAAATTATTGCAAACCCTCTTTCATTTAAATAAAATAATTTCTCCTATTGAGTCAATTATTCTTGCATGATATTTATATATTGGTTAAAGGGGTCCAATGGCACTTGAGATATTTATAATTTATTAGCCTAAAGTATTTTACAGTTCAACCTTGGAGTTCCAGGTGTAAGTTCAGTTTAAGTAGGTGGAGCCCCTAGACCACTGCTCATCCACCACCAGTGTTGCATATATATAAGTTCGAAATATGTTAGTATTCAGCAGTGGGGGGTATTCCTATGATATTTTTTTTGTTTATTTTTGTGCACTGTTATATGGTGAGCGGTTTGATTATCTAAAATAATTTGGTTTCATCCTTTTATATTAATTTATATACATATATGTTTTATATATAATTTTATTTTATATCAATCACAAAAAGAGGGGAAAATCGTTTCTATTTGTGAGTGAATCTTTAGTAGGGCCAAAATTTGAGTAGGCATAGTAATGTGTGATATAATCTCTCTGTGAAGAATTAATGTATTCTTACTTTGGTGTGTGGGAAGATGGGCTTTGAAGAGCACCTAGAAAACACAAATAATCTTCTTAATGGAATAGAGAGAATATGGTATCCTGTATGCAACAATACCTCCTTAGACCAAAATAAAGATCAAAGCAGAAAACATTTCTCAAAAAGTGTACATGCCATTCTGCAGCGGACACACCCATAGGAGGTGAAGGAAAGACATGGAAAAGGGACTAAGCTCTTCGCACTTGGATCTGAGATGCAACTAACAAATTCATTCATAGCCCTTCAAAAGTTAGAGGAATTAGACACATGTATGGACAAGGTGGGCATCTAGAATGGAAGAAACTCAATTGGGCTCTCAAGCTGTCTATTCTTTCTCTATTACAACCCAAATTTTAGAAACATCCGTGTGAAGAAGTCAGGCTCATAACTATGTCTTGTTTCAATAGGATCTTAGCTTTAACATCACCACTACAACCTTAAACTAATGGTATCATGAGGGAGATATTGTAGTTGATAGTAGAAACCCTTCAAGGGTTACACAACATCAAGCTTCCTACCTTTCAAAAGTGGCACATAGTTATAGAACTCATGGTAGAATTCAGCTTTGGCACATTCATGGTGAATGTGGAATGTGATGACTTAATCTTTTAGATGCTCTGGAAATTTACACTGGCATTACAACAATGCATCCAAATTGTGTCAAAACAAGTATGCAAAAGATTGTGTCCCTATTCTTAGAAGGATATGCCGACATATGCAAAATAATAAGATCCAAATTGTTTACCATTTGGAGAAAGGAACTAACAGTATCATCAGATACTTATGATCTAGTTGATAAGTTGGTTAGGAAAAACATAAAATTTCTCAAAAGGGTCTTCACCAAGAAGGAGTTGATGAGGATTGATGGAGGAAGCAAGAAAAATTAAGTAAAACTAGTAGCAAGAATGAAATAGGAAGGAAAGGACTAAGCTTTATCTGTAAGGGACCTGTTGACGGTGTTGGATATCACAAACATGCAAGGGGGTCTACCCAATGTGAAGTCCCAATTAGACCTCACAACATTTAGTATAGGAGCCCTTTCGAAAATAAGGCTCAGTTGCCATTTTTCTTAAATATTTTCCTTAGCTTCATAGTTAGCACAGCAGAGTAATGTGCATGTACTTTTGAATGAACAAGTGAGTATGCCTTGTGGAATGTTCAGTTGCAGAATGTATTTATTGACACCTAATCATTAGGACTGGATGAACATTTGTAAATAATGTAAATAGTAAATAATGGAGAATATGAAAATGAAGAGACATTGGGAGGAGAAGCCCAAGAGTCTCTCCCTCCTTGTATATAACCATGAGCAATCTTAAAGAATAAACACAATTTAATTGAGGATTCACCTCCTAGACTAACATGCTATTAGAGCCAGTCCCATTTTTGGCTTCCTTTCTGCCTTGTAACTCCCTCTTTCCTATATTCTATAGACTAACACCTCTGGTCTATCATATATCTCTTTGTACGCCTCTCTCTGCTTTCTGCGCCACTATGCTATTCTCTCTATTTTCTGCGCCACTGTGTTATTCTCACTATTTTTTGTGCATATTCGTGCAACATCTTATGTTTCTAGTATAGAAGCATAAGGAGAAGATTCATCTCAGTGTGTGAAAGCATGGTGTGGCTGGTACAGTGATGATCAAGTAGCAATAAGGTGCGCTAAAGCTGGAGCAGTGAGCTGGTGCATTGAATCCAGAAGTACTATGACTGTCACATGAATG
>Ga0115844_100067_pt1 | contig 20523 bp, 13 predicted proteins | sample InSIn1gowninarea_FD_83858 | JGI IMG/M metagenome (GOLD analysis project Ga0115844, IMG submission 83858) | reverse complement strand
CCTTGTGGGGTAGGTAACACAAGAGGGGCATATCTATTTGCCATGGCTCTAAGTTGGGTAGGACTGAGAACTAGAGTTGGGGTACCAAGGGGTGGTACAAAGGTTGATGGGGAACTGGGGGTACTAAGTGTTTGATGGGTAGTGATAGGTTGATGGAGAAGTGAAGGTATGAATGGAGGTGTGGAATGAACTTCAAAAATGTGAGGGAATAATGGTGAACTAAAGGGAGTTGACATTGTTTCAGAAAGTTCAGGGATCTTAACAGTAGTAAGGGATGACTGAGGGGAATTTAGAAGATACTGATCAATTGACAAGTTTTCCCTTTGGACTTCAAGTTCAGTTGTAAATTTTGGATCTAGAACTATGTCATCAAGTGCACTCTCAGATTTGGTTCTAAGTAGGGAAAGGCTAAAAAACTCATCAAAGGGGAGGTCCTCTAAAAAAAATCACTCATCAGGGCAGGAATATGCTTTAATTGAAGGTGTAGGGCTGACTGAACTTTCTTGTCTTATGGATATTCTTGAAATTAGATTAGGATTGTCAAATACTGGGGGAGGGTTTGGATCAGGGTTGGCCCTAGTATAATGAGTTCTCCTTGACGCCAGATTTCAAGCTTTTTCTAATTATTTCTTTTTTGTGAAATTTTATAAATAACTTGTAATAAACCCTTCAAGAGGCTTGAAATAAAAATTTGAAATTCTCAAAGGTTTATTAAGAATGAGGGTTTGAGATCCCCAGTATGATCGCCACTATGTTATCACTCAGAAGTCTTCCCTAGAAGTTATAAAAAGAAGGAATAATCCAAGGTAACCACAAACCTAATCTTTTAGACTCAGGTTCTAGCCAACCTAAGTCCAGAGAGGGCTCTCTCTTTATAATTTAACTTTGTTTTGGGTGGTATTTTAGGCTAGTTCTTAGTGCTAATAAGGTTTTGATTTTGGTTGGGTGGTGGAATTTTGGGAACAGATGGACAGAGCAAGGCCTTCAACCCATTGGGCTATGGAGTCAATCAAAGGATGGCTTAACTGGATCAGATCAATCACTAAAGGGAGAGTTCACAGGGTAGGCTAGTGTAGAGCCTCTAACCTGCACATGATTACCTACCTCTGCCTACAACTTTTCCTCACTTTTTACACTCTTTTATCTATATTTCCCTCATAAACTCAACCAGATCATTACATAACATGTCTTTAAGCATGATTTGTAGTTTTGCTAATGTGTGATTGTTTTGTTTAGATTTTGGCCAATACACAGAGATTCCGCAGCTCTCAGGTGATTCCGCAGCCATCTAACGATTCCGCAGCCAGCTAGACATTCCGCAGCCATTTCTTTAATCTCCAGGTTCCACGTGTCATTTTGTAAAACTAGTCATATGGGCACGTGGGAAATATGGTGCTGAACGTTCCTGTGCTATCAGATCAATCATCCACGTCATCTACCCCTCCGGTCAACGAGGAGCACTTCTCGGTCAAACCCATCACCTTTAACAGCGTTGCGTAAGCTGCTAAGTCACGGCAGCTAAGCGGTGGTTCCTCCACGTTGTTGAAGTGATGGACGACAATATCTTACCTTGGATTCATGCCCCAAGTCGACACAATGGCTCCAGCTCACCACTGAGGCAAATGACGTGTTGCTGCTCTTAATTAAGCCAGTTAGACAGTTAACTTTCTGTTTTTTTCCATTACGCATTAGACCTGTTTTAAATTGCCTATAAAAGGAAGCGTCTGCGTACGCATGATAGTTAGTTTTTAGTTGATACGCTGCTACACTTGTTATAATTTTAGTAGACTCAAAAACTCTGTTTTTATAGCTGGTTCCACAGTACTTTTCCATGTATTTCTGCATATGAATAATTAGAAACAGAGCCGTTTTGACTCTTTCCAGCAGTTGACTTCTCTGTGGGTTTGATGGATGGAGGGCCCCCGTTCATGTTGACCCTTGTATAGTAATCTCTCTTTATGTTTTGTCTTTTCTTTATTTTAATTCAGCAAGTTTTTCCTTTCTTAATGCATGTATAGATTTCCTTTAAACTGTAATTTCTTTTCAGCACTTTATTTCATCTGATCAGAGTTGTTTTTGCAGGTTTACCTGGGATATTTTGTGTGTGTTCATGTATTTGCTTTCATATCTAATAGTATTTGAAGTTGTCTTGCTCATAAGTTGCTGCCTTTACTGTTTTCATAGCTTAGTAACTAGCTTAGTTTTGCAAGTTGTAAACTAACCTATGGATGGTTTCTTTATCATGAATTGTTTATCCTTCAGAGATCAGAATACTAATGGATTGCAGCTTGTTTTTAGTAGTATTTGACTTGTGAGACTAACTCTTTCTTCCCTCGTGTCACATTGCAATGAATGTAGAAATCGGAATGTGGGGAAAGGCTAAAGTAGTGTCGCAATTTGTCATTTTTAGAGCTTAATTACTTTTTGGACTGACTTCAAGCTACTTTCTGATCATGCTCCATATGGTATATATTGAGGGCAGAGTCGTTGGAAAGAGATAATATTATACTTGGTCTTTAAAAGTGAATTTTACAAGCTTGATTGCTTTCTAAGACTTATCTTTAGCTACTTCTTAATCATGCTCCACATCATGAATGCCGAGAGTAGAGTCGTTAGGAAGAGATAAATATTACCATTAGTCTTTAAAGTGATTTTTGCAGCAGCTAGAGTAGTGACTAGTGCTATTAGAAAGTGGTTTTGTATGCTTTATTTTCCATTTCATTTCAAGTCATTTCTTTCAAGTTCTTTTGCAATTGTAGACGATAAATAGAAATCACCAATACCACACACTTGCTCACTTAGAATCACTTTACACACACTCTCACTCACTTGTTTATAAATCTCCATTCCATCTTAGGAAGATAAACTGACCGTAAACAACACCCCCACACGACAAAAAGATCTAAGAGGTTGCTTAAGTACATATAGTACACCTTCACTTCATCAGTTTACGAGCCCCGGGTTGACAATTAATGAAAGCAATTTAGGAACACTAAATTGGCTAATCATTTTGGCGCCGTTGCCGGGGAAGTGAAATTAAGTAACCATATTCTTAAAAAAAAAAAAAACATAAAACATAAAAATTTCAAGAAAAGAAGTTGATAATCTATCAGAGTATGCTCTCCTCTTGCACTTCAAAGTGATCTGGAGGATCATAAAAGAGAGAGTTATTAACTTAGTAGTTTCTTGAGTATGCTCTCTTCTTGCACCTAGAGTGATCTGGAAGATCAGAAAAAGAACTATTAACTTGACTTGAAGAATTAAAAATGACATGCATAGAGCTAGAGATTCCAGGGGAAGGTTTCTAGCTGGAGCTAAGAGTTCAATTTTCACAAGTCCATCCACTTCGAGGGTAAGGCAGGAATCACCCTCGTTTCCAACCCATACTCCTAGTCCTAGAGTCTCTGGACTTTCAGAAGCAATAGTGGACTCACCTTCACCATCTATCGAGTCTGAGTTAGGTGAGGATCCTTTCCTTCTCCCTTCAGGAGGACCAATTATAATTGAAGAAATAGAAGCACCTGAAGAAGAGGAAGAAGGAATCTCTCCTCGTTCGCCATTTATAGAAGAACCTGAGGACTTTGAAACCTTTAGGGGAACCATCATGACTGAAGAACGAACTAATGGGCTTGGTAGAGGAGGTAGAGGAGGTGGAAGAGGAAATAATGGAGGCGGTAGAGGTAATATTGGAGGAAATGCAGAGGGGGACAACTCCTTTGGATTCCCTATAGTTGATGAAGAATCTCGAGCAACCATGAAAAACATTTCATCCTCTGTTCTTCCACATTTTCATGGGGAAAGAAATGAGGATCCTAAAACATTTCTATTTGAGTTTGAGGTCGTATGTCGAACATATGATTATCTAGAGGATTCTCAAAAGCTCAAACTGTTTCCTTCAACATTGAAAGGAGCAGCTCTGAAATGGTTCATGGGGTTAGTCCCTCAATCCATCAAGACATGGGATGAGATGAAACAAACATTCTTAGATAGGTACCTAGACTATTGTATGCCCACCAATCACAAGGATGAGGTATTCAAAATGGTCCAGAGAGAAGATGAAAATCTAGAGGAACTACTTGAAAGATTCCAATACAATCTAAAAAGAGCAAAAATGAGCAATGTAGATCAGGAAACCTTAAAAGCCCTTTTATTAAAAGCTATCAGAGATGAATGGATAGATATTTTGAACATGATGGGGAAAGGAGATATATCTCAACTCTCACTCAATGATATAGCTGACCTATGTATTCATCTCTCTAGGGGAAAATCCAAAACCAAAATAGGGCATAGAGATCCTTCTCTCATTCGAGCAAATAAATCTGCAACTGGTTCAGTTAGCAGGGCAGAAATTGGCAACATGCTGGATGAATTTAAAACTGACATCTTAGGGAGTCTTAGTGAACAAATAGACACTCTTAAGATACAAAATAAATAGAAAGTAGAGGCTGAGGCTTTGGCCATCTTTTGCCCAAAACGCCGAAAGAAACATGCTCTAAGGGAATGCCCCTTGGATGCAAGGGTTGTAGATACATGTGTAATCTGCTCTGAAAATCATGAGACCAAGGATTGTCCTTCAATCCCTGGCCTTAAAGCAGTCTTTCAAGAAGACCCAACCACACTCGAATCTCTCTGTTTTGTTGCAAGGAGACCTTGGCAAGGACAACAGAATCAAGGGTTTAATAACTCTATGAATTTTCAAAACCAGCCAAATTGGAATCCTTGGCAACAACCTTGGCCCCAATCTCAGAATTCTTTCCAAGCATGGGCTCAAGGAATGCAAAATCCCTATGGAAGATTCTCTCAATTCTACCAATATCCCCCATCCTTTCCAAACCAACAAGTTCCACAACCTCTAATCCAAAATCCGTTGCTATCATTACCATTCCCTCAACAACAACAACAACAACAACCATCTCAACAACAACAATTCATGCTTCCAACTCAACAACAAAAATCAAATCAACTCCCTTCTCAGCCTGTATCAAACCCCAACAATAAAAACCCTCAGAATGCCTATATGGTAGAAGGACAACAGTTCCCTACCTACATGATTGTCCCTCTCAATGATGTACAACTCAGATCAGGTAGAATCCTAGATAAACCTTCTACAAGTACTCAAAACCAAACCATTCTTGAGGAAGAATCTCTAGAAGCAAATAAAGGTTCTGAAGCATCGCTTCAAAACCCAGAAAAGCAAAAAGAAAAAAAAATAACACCTACAACTCCCATAGTTGAGCAACCCTCATCTTCATCCACTCCCCCTTTTCCTGAAAGATTGCAAATTGATAGGGGAGTAGAAAAACAAATTTGGTTGCCTGACTACAACTTCCTAGATGAATTGAAAAATGTTTGTATCAAGATTCCCTTGTTACAAGCCATTAAAGAAATTCCCATTCTCGCAAAGACAATAAAGGAGTTGAGTTTGAAGAAAACAGAAAAGAGAACCAGAGATACCAAAAGAATTCATCTAGTAGGTAAAATTGCAGACATCATGATGGGTAAAATTACTATGCAGAAGTATATAGATCCCGGTAGTCCTATTGTCAAAACTCATATTAATGGGGTTGAAATCCCAAATACTTTGATTGACTTAGGAGCCGCTATCAACATCATGAGTAGATAGACCATGGATCAGTTAAAGCTTCCTAACCTTCTCTTTACACCTACTTTACTGCAACTTGCAGATCGATCAATCATTAAACCTGATGGTGTATTGGAAGACATTTCAGTCTCTCTAGACTCTTGGGAATATCCAGTTGATTTTATGATCTTAACTCCCAAGAACAATCTAGGAGGACATCCTCTTATCTTAGGAAGACCTTGGCTAGCAACAGCTGATGCTTTTATCAGTTGTAGGTCTGGGGATATGTATATATCAGATGGTAATTCAACCAAGAAATTCAACTTGTATCCCCCAGCAAGAGCAATAACAGAAATAGGAGAAGATGAGTGGGTCGATGATGAGGATACTATACAACCTGATTGCAGAATCTTCTTCAAACAACTTGACAAATTCCTCTTTTGAGAGTGGCCTCTGGTAGATCTTCAAGCGATGGCCATTCACAATAAAAGGAGTTTGAAATTCATCAATAGTTTTCACTCGAACTGCTCCATTGTTAAAGACTTCATCAATCTCATATGGCCCAAGCCAATGAGTTTGAAACTTCCCTTTGAAGTCTTTAAACTTTGAATCAAACAATAGAGCCCAATCTCCTCTTTGAAATTTCTTCTCCTTGATGTACTTATCATGCCATTTTGTTCTTTGGTACTGAACTAGATCAGTTCTTAAAATGGCATCTTGTCTGATCTCATCTAGTTCATTTAGCTGTTCCATTCTGTGCTTCTGGGCCTCTGAAAGATTCATCCCCAACTGGACTGCCATCTTGAAAGTTTTGACTTGGAACTCAATGGGGAGCAAGACTTCTTTCCCATAAACAAGTTCATAGGGAGAATGTCCTGTGGTACTCCTCCATGTAGTTCTATAGGCCCATAAGGCTTCAGGAAGCCTTTCAGCCCAATCTCTTCTATGCAGATGCACAGTCTTGGTGATGATATTCTCAAGGACTTTATTTGTAGATTCCACTTGGCCATTAGCTTGCGGATGGTAGGGAGTGGATGTTCTATGCTTGATCTTGTATTCCTCCATCAGCTTCTCCATCAATTTAGATGTGAATTGGCTTCCCTGATCTGTTACAATTTCTCTTGGAACACCAAAACGAGTGAAAATATCCTCAAAAAGAAATTGAACAACTGAATTTTCAGTGGCAGAAGACAAAGCTTTTGCTTCTACCCACTTAGTAACATAGTCAGTACAAACCAATATATATTTCTTTTGCTTAGATGGAGGATTAATAGGTCCAATGAAATCTAAAGCCCATTTCTCAAAAGGTTCGATGAGTACCTGTGGCTGCAATGGCATCTCACTTGAAAGAGTTGGTCTCCCAATTCTTTGGCAGCTGTCACACCTTTTGACATAATGTTTTGCATCTTTAAAGAGAGAAGGCCAATAATATCCCAAAGAAAGGATTTTATAGGCTGTTCTCTTGTCAGCGAAGTGTCCACCGCATGGCTCGTCATGGCATGCCTTCAGGATGTCAGGCATCTCATCTTCCCGAACACATCTTCTAATCACACAGTCTAGCCCTGTTTTGAACAATTCATTAGAAATCCATGAATAACTTGAACTCTGTTGAATAATCTTTCTTCTTTCATTAGGAGAAAGATGTGGAGGTAGTTTCCCTGTAACTAAATAATTAGCAATATCTGCATACCAAGGGGTTTTAGTAGTTATTGCAAACAAATACTCATCAGGAAACTTATCCTCTACAGGAGAATCTTCGTTAGAATTTTGGATTCTAGACAAGAAATCAGCTACTGTATTCTGTTTTCCTAGTCTATCTAACACAGTAATATTGAATTCTTGCAAGAGTAAGAGCCATCTGGTGACTCTGCCGTTAGTAACAGGTTTGTTCATTAAATATCTTATGGCAGAATGGTCAGTATGTACAAAATTTTCATAGCCGGTTATATAGTGTCTAAACTTGTTGATCGCATGTACCACAGCTAGGAACTCTTTTTCTGTCACATTATAATTTAACTCAGGGGGAATCAAATTTTTACTGGTGTAATAAATGGCATAAGGGATCAAATCTTTTTGTCCCAAAACAGCTCCTAAAGCTGTATCTGAAGCATCGGTGGAAATATGGAAAGGAAGTTTCCAACTTGGCCCTCTTAGAATGGGTGCTTCAGATATCCTAGCTTTTAAAGCTTCAAATGCAGATTGGCATTCAGGATCCCATTTAAATTCACAATCCTTTGTGAGTAGTTTGAAGAGCGGGGATGCTATTTTGGTGAAGTTTTCAATAAATCTTCTATAATACCCAGTAAACCCAAGAAAACTTCTAACATCCTTTTGGCAGTTTGGAATAGGTAACTTGGAGATGACCTCTACTTTGGATCTATCAACCTTAATCCCATCTCCTGAAATATGATGTCCTAAAACAATCCCTTCAGTAAACATCATAAAACACTTTTCATGACTTAGAGAAATATTTGTTTCCTTACATCTTATGAGTACTTTTTCCAAAGCTTCCAAAGCTTCTTCAAATGTATTACCATATACTGTAAAATCATCCATATAGACCTCTACACAGTCATGGATTAGATCTGAAAAGATACCTAATACAGCCCTTTGAAAAGTAGCAGGTGCATTGCACAATCCAAAAGGAAGTACTCGGTGGGCAAAAGTTCCCCATGGACAGGTGAATGTGGTCTTGTCCTGATCTTCAGGTGCTACCTGAATTTGATTATACCCACTAAAACCATCCAAGAATGAGAAATATTTCTTACCTGCTAAAGTGTCTAGGACCTGATCAATAAAAGGTAGAGGAAAATGATCCTTTAAGGTTGCCTTGTTCAATTCTCGATAGTCAATGAAAACTCTCCATTTACCATTCTTTTTAGGCACTATAACCAAGGGAGAAACCCATTGGCTATCTGAAATAGGGTAAATGAAGTTTACCTTGAGCAGTTTCTGAAGTTCTTCTTTCACGATCTCCCTAAGGTTTGGATTCATCCTTCTTTGTGGCTGCCTAATAGGTATTTTGTTTTCTTCAATATAGATGTGATGAATACAAGTCTTAGGATCGATGCCTTTCATGTCAGTGTATTCCCATGCAAATGCAGTAGAATTTTTTTGCAAAAGTTTGGTTACTTTTTCTTGTTGTGGTTCTTCCAAGTTTCTATTAATGTTCAATGTTTTTCCTGGAAGGATTTCAACTGTAGAACTACCAAACTCTTCCATTGAGAAGAGAAACATTTGTCTAGAGGAGAGATTTTCAATATCTGCATCTAACTGAAATCGTGTAGAATCATATCCTGAAGAGATTTCAAAGTTTTCTAATGTATTCAGAATTTGATTGTCTTCACTGATCTCAGAGATGGTTAGAATAGGTTGTATATTATCCTCATCATCGACCCACTCATCTTCTCCTATTTCTGTTATTGCTCTTGCTGGGGGATACAAGTTGAATTTCTTGGTTGAATTACCATCTGATATATACATGTCTCCAGACCTACAACTGATAAAAGCATCAGTTGTTGCTAGCCAAGGCCTTCCTAAGATAAGAGGATGTCCTCCTAGATTGTTCTTGGGAGTCAAAATCATGAAATCAACTGGATATTCCCAAGAGTCTAGAGAGACTGGAATGTCTTCCAATACACCATCCGGTTTAATGATTGATCGATCTGCAAGTTGCAGTAAAGTAGGTGTAAAGAGAAGGTTAGGAAGTTTTAACTGATCCATGGTCTGTCTACTCATGATGTTGATTGCGGCTCCTAAGTCAATCAAAGTATTTGGGATTTCAACCCCATTAATATGAGTTTTGACAATAGGACTACCGGTATCCACATACTTTTGCATGGTAATCTTACCCATCATAATGTCTGCAATCTTTCCAACCAGATGGATTCTTTGGGTATCTCTGGTTTTCTTTCCTGTTTTCTTCAAACTCAACTCCTTTATTGTCTTCGCTAGAATAGGAATTTATTTTATGGCTTGTAACAAGGGAATCTTGATACAGACATTCTTCAATTCATCTAGGAAGTCATAGTCAGGCAACCAAATTTGTTTTTCCACCCCCTATCAATTTGCAATCTCTCTGGAAAAGGGGGAGTGGATGAAGATGTGGGTTGCTCAACTATGGGAGTTGTAGGTGTTATTTCTTTTTCTTTTTGCTTTTCTGAGTTTTGAAACGATGCTTCAGAACCTTTATTTGCTTCTAGAGATTCTTCCTCAAGAATGTTTTGATTTTGGGCACTTGTAGAAGGTTTATCCAAAACTTTACCTGATATGAGTTGTACTTCATTGAGAGGAACAATCATATGGGTAGGAAACTATTGTCCTTCTACCATATAGGCATTATGAGGATTCTTATTGTTGGGGTTTGGTACTGGCTGAGAAGGGATTTGATTTGATTTTTGTTGTTGAAATGGAAGCATGAGTTGTTGTTGTTGAGATTATTGTTGTTGTTGTTGGGATGGTTGTTGTTGTTGTTGTTGTTGAGGGAATGGTAATGATAACAACAGATTTTGGTTTGGCAGTTGTGGAGCTTGTTGGTTTGGAAAGGATGAGGGATATTGGTAGAATTGAGAGAATCTTCCATAGGGATTTTTCATCCCTTGAGCCCATGCTTGAAAATAATTCTGAGATTGGGACCAAGGTTGTTGCCAAGGATTCCAATTTGGCTGGTTTTGAAAATTCATAGAGTTATTAAACCCTTGATTCTGTTGTCCTTGCCAAGGTCTCCTTGCAACAAAACAAAGAGATTCAAGTGTAGTTGGGTCTTCTTGAAAGACTGATTTAAGGCCAGGGATTGAAGGACAATCCTTGGTCTCATGATTTTCAGAGCAGATTACACATGTCTCTACAACCTTTGCATCCAAGGGGCATTCCCTTAGAGCATGTTTCTTTCGGCATTTTGGGCAAAAGATAGCCAAAGCCTCAGCTTCTGCTTTCTGTTTATTTTGTATCTTAAGAGTGTCTATTTGTTCACTAAGACTCCCTAAGATGTCAATTTTAAATTCATCTAGCATATTGCCTATTTCCGCCCTGCTAATTGAACCAGTTGCAGATTTATTTGCTCGAATGAGAGAAGGATCTCTAAGCCCTGTTTTGGCTTGAGAGATGAATACATAGGTCAGCTATATCATTGAGTGGAAGTTGAGAGATATCTCCCTTTCCCATCATATTCAAAATGTCTACCCATTCATCTCTGATGGCTTTTAGTAAAATGGCTTTTAAGGTTTCCTGATCTACATCACTCATTTTTGCTCTTTTTAGATTGTATTGGAATCTTTCAAGTAGTTCTTCTAGATTTTCATCTTCTCTCTGGACCATTTTGAATACCTCATCTTTGTGATTGGTGGGCATACAATAGTCTAGGTACCTATCTAGAAATGTATGTTTCATCTCATCCCATGTCCTGATGGATTGGGGGACTAACCCCATGAACCATTTCAAAGCTGCTCCTTTCAATGTTGAAGGAAATAGTTTGAGCTTTTGAGAATCCTCTAGATAATCATATGTTCGACATACGACCTCAAACTCAAATAGAAATGTTTTAGGGTCCTCATTTCTTTCCCCATGAAAATGTGGAAGAACAGAGGATGAAATGTTTTTCATGGTTGCTCGAGATTCTTCATCAACTATAGGGAATCCAAAGGAATTGTTTCCTTCAGTATTTCCTCCTCTACCACCTCCATTGTTTCCTCTTCCACCTCCTCTACCTCCTATACCATGTCCATTAGTTCGTTCTTCAGTCATGATGATTCTCCTAAAGGTTTCAAGTTCCTCAGGTTCTTCTACAAATGGCGAACGAGGAGAAATTCCTCCTTCCTCTTCCTCAGGTGTTTCTACTTCTTCAATTATAATTGGTCCTCCTGAAGAAGGAAGAAAAGGATCTCCACCTAACTCAGACTCGATAGATAGTGAAGGTGAGTCAATTATTGTTTCTGGAAGTCCAGAGACTCTAGGACTAGGAGTATGGGTTGGAGATGAAGGTGATTCTTGCCTTACTCTCGAAGTAGATGGACTTGTGAAAATGGAACTCTTAGCTCCAGCTAGAAACCTTCACCTGGAATCTCTAGCTCTATGCATGTCATTTTTATTTCTTCAAGTCAAGTTAATAGTTCTTTTTCTGATCTTCCAGGTCACTCTAGGTGCAAGAAGAGAGCATACTCAAGAAACTACTAGGTCAATAACTTTCTCTTTTCTGATCCTCCAGATCACTTTGAAGTGCAAGAGGAGAGCATACTTCAATAGGTTATCAACTTCTCTTCTTGAAATTTTATGTTTTATTTTTTTTTTTCTAAGAAATTGGCTACTTAATTTTCACTTCCCCAGCAACGGCGCCAAAATGTTTGGTCAATTTAGTGTTCCTAAATTGATGTCATTAATTGTCAACTCGGGGCTCGTAAGCTGATGAAGTGAAGGGTACTATATGTACTTAAGCAACCTTCTTAGGTATTTTTGTCGTTTGGGGGTGTTGTTTGCGGTCAGTTTATCTTCCTAAGATGGAATGGAGATTTATAAACAAGTGAGTGAGAGTGTGTGCAAAGTGATTCTAAGTGTGTAAGTGTGTGGTATTGGTGATTCCTATCTATCTTCTACAATTGCAAAGAAAGAACTTGAAAGAAATGACTTGAAATAAAATGGAAAGCAAAGTATAAAAACCACTTTCTAATAGCACTAGTCACTACTCATGTTGCTATAAAAATCACTTTAAAGACCAATGATAATGTTTATCTCTTCCTGACGACTCTGCCCTCGACATCTATTATGTGGAGCACGATCAAGAAGTAGCTAAAGATAAGTCTAGAAAGTAATCAAGCTTGTAAAATTCACTTTTAAAGACCAATTATAATGTTATCTCTTCCCAGCGACTCTGCTCTCAACATCCATTATGTGGAGCACGATCAGGAAGTAGCTTAAGATAAGTCCAAAAAGTAGTTAAGCTCTAAAAATGACAAATTGTAACACTACTTTTAGCCTTTCCCCACATTCCGATTTCTACATACATTGTAATGTGTCACGAGGGAAGAAAGAGTTAGTATCACAATTCAAATGCTACTTAAAACAAGCTGTAATTCATTAGTATTCTGATCTCTGAAAGATAAACAATTCATGATAAAGAGACCATAAATAGGTTAGTACACAACTTGCAAAACTAAACTAGTCACTAAGCTAGGAAAACAGTAAAGGCAGCAACTTGTGAGTATGACAACTTAAAATACTATTAGATATGAAAGCAAATACATGACACACACACACAATCCCGGGTAAACCTGCAAAAAGCAACTCTTATCAGATGAAGTAAAGTGCTGAAATGAAATTGCAGTTAAAGGAAATTTGTACATGTATTAAGAAAGGAAAAGCTTGCTGAATTAGAAATAAAGAAAAGAAAAAACATGAAGGGAAATTACTATACAAGGTTCAGCATGAACGGGGGCCCTCCATCCATCAAACCCACAGAGAAATCAACTGCTGGAAAGAGTCAAAACAGCTCTGTCTTTAATTACTCATGTGCAGAAAATACATAGAAAAGTGTTGTAGAAACAGCTCCAAAAACAGAGTTTTCGTTCACACTAAATTTGCAATGAGTACAGAAGTATATCAACTGAAGACTAACTAGTATGCGTACGTAGACGCTTCTTTTTATAGGCGTTCTAACACCTACCTAATGCATAAGGAAAAAAACGGAAAATTAAATGTCTAACAGGCTTAATAAATGGCAGCAACACGTCATTTGACTCAGGGGTGAGCTGGAGTTGTTCTGTCGACTTGGGGCATGAATCCAATGAAGGATATTGTCGTCCATCACTCGCACAACATGGAGGAACCACCATTTGGCCGACGTGACCTAGCAGCTTACGCAACGCTGTTAAAGCTGATGGGTTTGACCGAAAGTTGCTCCTCGTTGACCGGAGGTGTTGGTGACGTGGATAGTCGAACTAATAGCACAGTAACCTTCAGCACCCTATTTCCCATGTGCCCATATGACTGGTTTTGAAAAACGACACGTGGAACATAGAGATCAAAGAGATGGCTGTGGAATGTCTAGATGGCTGCGGAATCGCTGAATGGCTGCGGAATTGCCAGACAGCTGCAGAATCTCTGTGTATTTGTCAAAATCTAAACAAAACAATCACACATTAGCAAATCTAACTAATTATGCTTGAAGATATGTTCTGTAATGATCTGGGTGAGTTTATGAGGAAATGATAGAAAAAAGAGAGTGAAAAGTGAGGAAAAACTGTAGGCAAAGGTAGGTAATCATGTGCAAGTTAGAGGCTCTACATCTACCATCATGGGTTCATAAAAATATTTATTGAAGACCAGTTGAAGATAACTAAGGATACTTGGGAGAAATTTTTGACAAGAAACCACTTCCAAGAGCCGTCTGAGGCCTCTAGAAGCAGTCCCCCAAAAATTCCAAGGAAAAGTAGGAGGAAAGAAAAGAATATTACAGTCCAAGACTCCCCTACAATAGAAATTCAAAAAATTGTTCAAAAAGAAGAAGAAGATAGAGCTAAAAACAAGAAACAGAAGAAGGACAAAGGCAAAAGAACCATTCAAGAAATCTATCCATCCCCTGAAAAATCCATAGAAGAAGATTCTCAAACTTTGTCAGAAAGATTAGTACATCTTCAAGCTGTCGCCATAGCAAAGAAAAAACAAAAAGGAAAACAGAGTGCACAGGAAAAAATTACTAGTCCATACGTAAGGAGGAACAGTAGGCTAAAAGGAAAGAAGAATATAACCCAAGAAAAGCAGTCCCACTTTATTGATTTAGGTGAAGAGACACCTAAGAAAGCTCTATCTCAGCCAGACATTGCATCAAGTCCTCCACGTGATTAAAGCCCTTTACGGCCAGAAAGAGAGGGCAGTCTTCCTCCTCCACCAGATTTTGAGCCTAGCCCGAGAAAAACACCTGAGGTAGATCCTAATTAGCAAGAGGTATATAACTACCTAGAATCCTTAGAACAATCAGTTGCAAGACCGAGTACCACTCTGCCACTTGATGCACAAGTTCAGTCTTTGAAATAGGAAGTATTTGAATTGGAAGTCCTAAATAGGCACATCAAACAGGAAAATGAAGCACTCAAAGAGCAGAGTAAGATAGAAAAGATTGTCCATGATAACACTATGCTCCATTTAGGACTGTGGCAAAAGAAGAACAGGAAGCTGAAGAAAAAGTGCAAAAAGTTAAGCAGGGCATTGATTAATCTCAAGTTCAAAAGTCTAGTCAGGAAACCAAGGACCATTTTAGCATCAAAGAAAAAGAGAAGAGGGCTAGATGTTCTTGCAGAAGCCTCAGAGCATATGGATTAGAGGAAAATAACTAAATTTTGGTTGCATGAGGACATGCAACACCTTCACATTGGGGGTATGTTGAGCCTCAAACCTGCACCTTCCTATACGCCCTCTCAGCCTTCCTTTTCCACTCACTTCATCCACCAAGTTGATTAAATCATTGTATTATAGCCTAAAAAGAGCTTTTGACATGGTTTTCTAACTATGCTGATGACTATTGTTTGGTTTAGATTTTTTTTCAAACAGCTGCGGAAACTTGTCAGTTTCTGCAGCCAACACAGGTTTCCGCAGCCATCACAGGATTCCGCAGCCATTTTGTTAAACGTCATGCTACATGTTTCCTATGAAGAAACGAGCCACTTGGGCAAGCTACAGGAGTCAATCACATGGAACGTGTCCCTTCAGAATAACCAGATCATCCATAAAAGGTCGCGGTCAAACAGGGGTCAAAGGAAAGTCAATCGAAGTGTTCAGCGGTGGCACGGCTCTGTTTTGAGCACGTGAAGCTACGTGGCACAGTCCTTAGCCCACGAAGACATCCCGGTAGCATGAATCCAACAGCCACCACCTCGAAGATTTAATAAACATGATGACAGTTACGCTAGATCCCGGCTGAGAAAGATCTACGTGTCTCTGGTAGCGTAGATTCAGTTAATTAGTTTAGAACTCTTTCATTATAAGTAATGCGTCCATGAACGTTGTAGAAAGGCTCTCTTTTGTGATGTAATTTCTGAGCTATTGTATCTCCCCACTGTACTTTTGCTTTACGTTACTACCTTAATATATGAGAAGACTGGTTTGCTGAAACTCAAGCTTGTAGTTGTTCGTTGATCGGCTGAAGTGGCATAGGGCCCCTGCACACTAAAGCCTTGTATAGTTCTCATTTAAATTTTGCATTTAATTTTATGCTTCTGTACATTAGTTGTATAGTTGTCTTTTAATGTTGCATTTAATTTCGTTATGATTTTGTATATTAGTTGTACATAACACGTTGTTTTGATTACTGTTGTTTCACATTTCCATTGCTGCTTTCTTATGGTTATAGCTGATCAGTGTTTTTCTACAAGTTTTCTTAGGCAGCCCAGGAAAATTTTCACCTTTTTTATAACTATTGACATATGAGATCATCTTGTCCTTCTTGTTGATTGTCTTTTTCTGAAGTTTGATTTCCAGCACTGTTATTTCCTAAGTTGTACATTTATTTTATACTCTTAGATATCATGTTATTCATCTGTTAATGGTTTCTCTCTATAGTCAAGTGACTCTATTAGGAATCAGAATATCACTCATTATAGCTTGATTTAGTTTGCTTTAGATCTCACATTGCTTAACTTGTTCATGATTGTTTCTCACAGGGTAAATTAAGCTGAAAGGCAAAGGATCAAAAGAGTTAAAGTAGTGTGATTAGTTTCTTTTATGCAGTTTAACTTCTTTTAGATTTCGCATTGCTTAACATTTCATGATATCTTTTCACAAGGAAGATTGAGCTGAAGAGTTGAAGTAGTGTGGATTAGTTTTTTTTACTTTTAGTTGGATTTAGTGTAGATTTTACTTTCGTTTTCATTCAGCAACAATGATACTGGGCCATTGTCATTAGTTCATTGTTTGATGTATTTATTTCTTCTTAAGAATTGATTTCATTGCAATTGTTTTAAAGCTTTCTTTCAGAACACTTTTAAGTTTTGGAAAACCACGTAGAGATCACCATTATCATCCATATTTCACTTTCCTTATCGCCTTTTCACCATCTCACATTAGGGGAAGATAAATTCAAAAACAAACTTAAAAAAAAAACTAAAAACGACAAAAGACTAAGGAAATGGTTATCTTGTACATATAGTAAACTTCACTTCGTCAGCTTATGAATCCCGGATTGACATTTTAAATAGAAATTTAGAACTCACTAAACTGACCAAACACTCTACTTATGGTTTTAGGACTTAAGATATTAACAATTATCTCACAACAGTAGTGGCACTCTCTTCTCCTTGATAACGTAATGCCATGGAAATTCATGAGTGATATCATCATCATACCCTTTTAACAATTCAAATAAACCCAACCATTGATGTCTTCTGAAGATGTTCACTACAGGAGGGTGTTGGTGAAACCTCTTGGTTTTTGTGGGTTTTTGTCTATTAGATCCTCCCCTCATTTCTTCTACTCCCTTTTTTTGGTATTATTTAGGTGTGGAATTCAACTTTATTCAAAGAAATCTCAATGGTAAAAGCAATATTAAACCTCCTTATTGTTAGTGAGGGATAAGGATGCTATAATTTATATCAAAACAAATTATTTTTCTTTTCCCCTCTCTTGCATTTACACAAGTGATTTCCCTCAATACCAACTTCTCAATTTTCTATTACAGGCTACCAACTTTAGGCGGAGTTTCTCATGCAATTGTGTGGAAATCAAGGAGGAAGGAAACCACTTACTCCTTTTTTTAAATATATTTGGATATGCATGAGGGTTTTAATACAATTTTGGGTCAATGTGGCCTTCTCTCACCCTTCAATTCCTCTTTTAGCTTCTTCTCAGGCCTCCTATAGCAAATCATACCACCCTGTAGCTTCCTCCTGTAGCACCTGCAAAAAGAATTTGAAATACTTCGGTGGCACCCTAGGCAATTTGATAACACTATCTCATCCTTCTTCCAACTATTTTTTAGAAATGAGTGATTGTGCAAATGAAGTTGAGCCCAGTAAATAATATTCTCTTTGTGGTAAAGGCTTGGAGCGCTTTGGTGTCTTGGCATATACACAAGTTTCCTTTTATGAATCATTTTCCCCTCTGTTTGCAATCATTTCCCCTCTCCTCCTAATTACACCCCACTCCTCATGAACACCACCTCACTTTTAGTCGAAATATCCATGTTGCATGGGTGACTAATGCAAACTTAAGTTTACTAGCTAAGGGTGTCCAAGTTTATTGGCCACCTCCAGCCTATTAAAACTCCTTTCTCGACCATTAACACATTTTATCATTTTATGCATAGGGAAGAGGTGAGGGTTGTCATACCTGGGCGTACCTATGGATAAAATTACTGGAGATGGTTGAATGCTAGATTTGGACCTCATAACATCATGAGCTTGAGGGAGTTTATTTCTTTTGCTTTTTTATGTTCATGTCTTCCGATAGTTGATGATATTCTGACTGATAACTTAATTATGTGTAGGTATCTTCCATGTGTCCAAGTTGTTGATGGTGGAGTAGATGGATGCCTTTCTAAGGATGATGTTCCTCCCTTTGTTGCATAATTGGTTCCATGATGCTCTTTGTGGGTGAAAAAAATAATTTCATGGAGTTCTTATTGTGTCTATATAGGCTGCTACAGGAGGAGTCTCCTTCCTATAGCAGTTAGTTAATCCTCCCTTAAAATCTCCATTTTTCATTACAGGTTTAGGGAAAGTGATGAAAGGCATGAAGGTAGGCTTAAGATCATGAGTAAGTGGTGTAGGTGATAGAATATAAGAAAAAAGGATTTTCTGTGTTTTTTTTATAGATGCATGACAAAGTGGAATTTTTTAGCAGATTTTTTGCTAAATGGAGTGGATAGATGATGGGGTTGGCATTGAAGGACCCCTCTTAGAATTTCCTAGAGACAGCATGGACTATTGGTTTCTTTTTCCCATTATATCCTCATCGTGTAGCCTTACAAGCTCCTCCTGTAACATTACAGGACCTCCTATAGCATCACATGTTTCCCATCTAGCATCACAGTGAGGAGGAAAAATTGGAGTCTTTTATTGATTGGATTATGGAGAGAGGTGGGTATGTGAGTGGAGAGTGTCGAAATGAAATATATAGGTGGAAGAGTGGAGTAATACACTTGTATATTTTGATCTATAACCATGATTATTTCATTGTTTGGAGTCCTGCAAAAAGAAAATGCTAGCATAAATGGTGCAATAACTCCTTCCTTGTATTTCTATTTTTCTCTTTTGTTTGTTTTTTTTTTAAGACAAGCAAGTTGCCTCTATAGATTTTTTCAACCTACATTCCTACCCTAGGTGCCTCAAAGGAGGTTTTTACTTGGGGATATTTTTTTTTCCTTTTTTCCTTTTTTTCTCCTGGGTTGCCTCATAGAGGTTTTTCAACTCATGAGTTGGCCTCAGATGCCTCGTGAAGGTTTTCATCTAGGCCCTCTTATTATTTTTCTTTTTTTTTGTAAATTTGGTGGAATTAGGGCTATGATCCTCCAAATCACATTTAACTCTTTATTGAATGAACCGAAAAATTATTCCTTGGAAAAAGGTTTCTTCTACAACTTCATACTATGACCATTGAAAAGTACGGGAATCCCTTCCTCATCAATTGTTATGATTTGGACAGACCCATTCTCGTGACACTTCTCTACCAGATACGGGGCCCAACCATATTTTCATTAACTTCCACTTGAAATATTTGAATTTGGAATCATATATCAAGGCCCAATATCCTTCTTGAAAATTCTTTTCCCAAATGTGCTTATCACGCCATATATTCCTCTGTAGTTGGATTACCTCACTATGTAGGAGAGCTTGCATTCTAAATTCATCTAGACCATTGGGTTGGAGAATCCTTTCCTGTTATGTTGAACTGAGATCCAAGTCTAACTAAGTTGTCATCCCAAGGTATTGTACGCCAATTTAATAAACAATAGGGCCTTCTTCCCATAGACCATCTCAAAGGGAGTGAATCTAGTGGTGGTCTTCCAAGTGGTGTTGTAGGCCCAAGTAGCTTCAACAAGTCTGTATGCCAAATATTTTCTACTACTGCTAACAACCTTTGTAAGAATTTTCTCCAATTCTCTATTGGTGACTTCCACCTTCCCATTTTCTTGAGGGTGATAGGTATTAGATATCATGTGCTTGATGTGGTGTTGCTTCATAAGGTCTTCAATCAAATTTGGTGTAAATTATTCTCCTTTATAAGTGACTAATTCCCTCTGAAAACCAAATTTGTAGAATATTTCTCCCTCAAAAATTTAGCCACCTTTTGCTCAGTTGTTGCTTTTAATACTTTTGTTTCAGCCCATTTGGTCAAGTAATCAGTGCATACAATGATATACCTTTTTCGTCCTTATGGAGGATTAATAGGCCCAATGAAATCTATGCCCACTTTTCAAATGGCTCTAGATTCACTTGAGGTTGTAAGGGAATCTCATCCTTGGGTGTTTTCTTACCCATCCTTTGACATTGATCACACCAGGTGGTGTATCTCCTTTCATTCTGATGTAAAGTGGGCCAATAATAACCTTATTGTATAACTTTGAAAATTTTCCTCTTAACAGTAAAGTGGCCCCCACAAGGCCCATCATGGCATGCTTAGAGGATGTCAAAGACCTATTCTTCCCTTGCACATCCTCTTAGAATCTGATCTAACCCCAATATGAAATTATTTCCCCGAATCCAAGTGAATGGGGCACTCTTCCTGACAATCTTGTTTTTCTCCCTGGAGGATAGGTTAGCAGAGAACCTCTCAGCAACCAAATAGTTGGTTATTTTAGAAAACCAAGGAGAAAGCACTGAGATGGAAAAGAGATAGTTATTGACCTAGTAGTTTCTTGAGTATGCTCTCTTCTTGCACCTAGAGTGACCTGGAAGATCAGAAAAAGAACTATTAACTTGACTTGAAGAAATAAAAATGACATGCATAGAGCTAGAGATTCC
>Ga0115844_100066_pt1 | contig 20544 bp, 22 predicted proteins | sample InSIn1gowninarea_FD_83858 | JGI IMG/M metagenome (GOLD analysis project Ga0115844, IMG submission 83858) | reverse complement strand
CTGTATAACTTCTTTGGTTGGCCAAAAACTGAGATAGTAGCATAGGACACATCCAATTGAGTAGATCCTTGTAGTTTAGCACCCCAGGATCTGGACAATAACATGCTATGTTTTGGTAGTATATCAGCTACCACTATAGCCATTAGGATTGTTTTTGCAGGGTATTGAACCAATGAGACATACAAGTCTTTTATCAATCCTAAACATCTCACCTAACTAGAATCAAAAGAAAAAAGATCTTTATATGGTCTAGTGATGTCTAGGTCTAGTTTCTCCATTACAGACTTGGGCATTAGGTTGTGAGATGTTGCAAAATCAAACATGGCATTGTGAAGAATCTTGTCATGTATATTTAAGCTCACATAGAAAGGAGGAATTCCTCCTTCTAATGATTTTCCATTTACTTCAGGGCCAAAGATTAATTCTGGTTGGTCATCAAAAACATTCACTGAGTCTTCAGTTCTAGTGATTTTAAGTGATCTGTTGATTTGACTTCAGTAGGCATCATGTTTAGCTAATTCAGACAATGGAATAGAAAACTTTAGCTTGCCTACTTTAGTTTATAGATTAAATGGTTTTTCCGTTTGAGTTTTTAGGTTTCGAATAGTAGGATTCTGAATTAATCATTAAACATATCAAAGGGAAATATTTAACGAGGGATCCTAGATTAGGACACTACAGGGGAACAGTGATAGAGATTCTTAATACTTTTTTGGAAACTCGGCTTGCTAAAATCCCTAGAAAACACAATTTGCAAGCCAGTAGTCTAGTAATATTTGCTAGCACTTGCAAATTACCTTTTGAATCTAATTATCAATTTACTGCTGGAATTAGGCACAGGCCAGCCATCCCTGGTAATCTGAAGAACTGGCAAGTTTTCGATAGTGATGAGCAAATTAATAACTTTTTAACTTTAGAAGAATAATTTTCTAACAGTTACTTAGATGTTGATACAGTCATTAACTCTAATCAGATAGATGAGGTAGAAAAACATTTCATAAGAAAGTTCAATTCAAATGCTTCATCCAAAATTTTTTACACAAAAGCAATTCCAAGACCTTAAACAAATAGACCTTAATGAGATAACTGAAGAAGAAACAGAGGTTATTGACTTAAAAGACAATCATTTACCAAAAGGATTAACTCCTCTTAAAGACCTCTTTGATTCCAATGACATTCCTAAGAAATCAACGATTGAACCATTAAAAGCAGACATTAAAGAATACAATTTAGGAATAGTAGACAATCCAAAGATGATAAAACTATCAAAGTTTTTACCACTTGACTAGAAGTTAAAATATGTCGAATTTATGAGAGAATTTTAGGATGTATTTGCCTAGAGTTATGAAGAATTGAAATCCTATGACACTTCCATAATTCAGCATACAATACCTCTGAAAGAAAATCAGAAGCCATTTAAGCAAAAACTCAGAAGAATCAACCCTGTATTATTACCATTGATTGAAAAGGAAATTAAATATATGTATGAAGCAGGGATTATTGCCCCTATTAGATTCTCAGAGTGGGTGTCTAATTTAGTGCCTACTATGAAGAAAATTGGGGAAATAAGATTATGTGTTGATCCCCAAAATGGATCATATTTTTCAAAGGGTAGTATGTTCTTCTAGAATTTCACTTTTAGATGGGTTTTCAGGATATAACCAGATCCTGGTTCATCTAGATGACCAAGAAAAAATTGCTTTTACAACACCATGGGACACATTTATGTACATCAAAATGCCTTTTGGACTTAAAAACACATGAGCAACTTTCCAAAGGGAAATGGACATTGCATTTACCAAAGACATTCATGATTTTCTTGTTATATATCTGGATGATCTAACTGTTTTTTTCTAAATAAGATCAATAGCATTTAGACTATCTTAGACAAATATTTCTAAAATGCAAAAAATATGGTATTTCTTTGAACCAAAATAAGTCCTTGTTTTGCCTGGAGGAAGGTAAACTATTAGGTCATATCATTTCAAAGGATGGCATTCGAATTGACCCTGCCAGAATAGAAGATATTCTATAGATACCTCATCCAAGAAGTATCAAAGAACTTCAAGCTTTCTTAGGGAAGATAAATTTTTTGAGAAGATTCATATCTAACCTAGCAGAACTAATTAGATTACTTAATAACATGCTTAAAAAGGATTCAAGTATCAAATGGACAATAGAGGCCAAACAATCTTTTTGAAGAAATCAAAATGGCCTTAACCAGAACACCAGTCCTCACTAGTCCCCTATTTGATAGGGACTTCATAATTTTTTCATTTGCATCAGAACACACTATAGCAGTTGTTTTATTACAAAAGGATGATCAAGGATGTGAGAAACCTATAGCCTTTTTTAGTAAAGCACTCAGAGATGCATCATTAAAATAAAAAATAATGGAGAAACAAGCTTTTGCACTGGTAAAATCAATTAAGGCCTTCAGAGTCTACATATTATACTCTCATGTGATAGCCTATGTACCTAATGCAGTTGTCAAAGACATCTTGACTCAAGATGATATTGAGGGAAAAAGAGGTAAATGGATTTCTACCATCTTAGAGTATGAAATAGACATAAAGCCTACAAAACTGATAAAAGGACAGAGATTGGTCAAACTCATGGCATAAACAAATTGTCAAGCCATAGACATAAATGAACTGGATGACAAACAAGAGATGGTGACTCCACAAATCAGATAGGCCTTTTTAGACTCACCTTGGTATGTTGATGTAATTTATGTTTTATAGAACCTGTAGGTTCCTCCAGGGTTGTCTAGAACAAAGAATAGGTTTTCAAAAATGAAAGGTTCAAAATTTTGTATTTTAGATAATGCTCTTTTTTGGAAAAATCATGAAGGAATTCTATTGAATTGTTTGTTAAAAGATGAAGCTGACAAGGCTCTTCAAGAATTTCATGCAAGAGACTGTGGTGGACACCTCTATTGGAAATCAACTGCAGATAAGATCCTAAGGACTAGATTCTATTGGCCAACCTTCTTCGCAGATGTGATGAAATTTTTCACTTCTTGCCATAAATGTCAATTTTTTGAGGACAAGAGAAATTTGTTACCTTTACCCCTGAAACCCATTTCCACCGAGAAGCCATTCCAATAATGGGGTCTTGACTTCATTTGGGAAATCCATCCATCCTATCCAGGCCAACACAAATAGATACTCATTGCCACTAACTATTTTACCAATTGGATACAGGCCATCCCCTCTAAACAAGCCAATGACATAGTAATCATAGGTTTCCTAGAGACCAACATATTGTCCAGGTTTGGTTTCCCTGCTAAAATCATTACTGATAATGCTACAGATTTCAAATCAAAAAAGATGATCAGTTTCTGTAACAATTACCACATTACACTAGGCCATTCAATAGCCTATTAACCTCAAGGGAATGGACTGGCTGAATATTCCAACAAGAGTCTCATTAATGTCATCAAGAAACTGCTGGAGGAAAATAAAAATAAAAAGACTTGGCATAAGAAACTAATAAATGCATTATGGGCAGATAGGCTAAAAACCAAAAAATCCATTGGAACCAATCCTTATGAGTTAGTATACAACATGGAGGCTATATTTCCTTCATCATTAGGAGTTCCTGTTATGAAAATACTCCAAGAAACTCAAGTGGAACCTAATGACATTCAAAGAAGGATAAACTAGACCATCAATCTACAACAGACCAGAGAGGAGGTGTACCAAAGATCCCAAGTGTTGCAGGAGAAGCTTAAGAAAATATTTGATAAGAGGACCAAGGCAGAAAATTTCTACCTTGGAGATAAAGTGTTAAGATGGGATTCCAGAAGAGAGGATAAGGGGAAACATGGGAAGTTTGACTTCATATGGAAGGGACCATATATTATCTATTCTTTCCAAGGAAACAACACATGTTTTCTAAAAAACGTAGATGGTACAGAAGTTGAAGAAGGACCAGTCAATGTTCAGATGTTAAAACATTGCGTTGACTCTACTAATTAATGTTACCATAATTCCTAACATGTATATACTATATCCTTTGTAATGTCTCGGTTTTGATTGTATAGTAACTTGTTAGAGTTGAAGCCCAAAGAGAAGGCCCTTAGTTCAGAAGTATTGATGTCATACTTACAATAAAGCAGCAAGGAAAAGAAGATTGCAAAATACAGTCAAAGTCAATAAGAGGCCCTCTGATCTACTATTCTTGATTTTCCACCAGGAAAAGCCATCCCCAAGTGGAGCCACTATTATGCCCGTATACCAATAGGTGTCATATATCATGATTGACTTGATGAGCTATGTAATATTGTCATACCTTCACTTGTTGTAAAGGTTTTCCATATTTGTAGAAAATCAAAAAATTTAAAAAATTTAAAGAAGGTATACCCTAAAAGAAAAATCAAAGGGTGCAAAAAATAAAAAGATGGTCAAAAAAATGAAAGAAAATGAACCCCACCAAAAAGAAAAGACCAGGAAAGTGTACAAGTCTAAATGCCACTACTTTTTCACTTTTGTGTAATAAACAATTGTGTGCAACTTGTCACCTATGCCACAATTTATGAATAGTCAAACAGTTTAAGCTTGGCTAATTCACTTTTCAATTTCATGTTCTAGAGATAGAGAATGAAATCTGACCAAACAGTGTAATCTTGGTAGCTAAGTAGATAGGTAGAGTGAAAAAAGAGCTCAATAGTTTAATCTAAGCCCTTGGATGTAATAAGTGTAGACTTAGATAGGCATTACCATGTAAAAGAAATGAAAGTTTCATAAGGGTTTGCTAATCTAAGTGCACCCTAATAAAGAAGTAAAAATACTAGGCTAAGTAGGTAGGGTAGGTAGATAATGGTTGCAGAATAACATGTGATGAATGATAAGTGTGAATATGTAAATATTTTATTTTCATCACAAGGCAAAGACATGCAATACATGAAAGACATATCAAGCAAGCAAAATCAGAATAATTAACTCCCCTACTCATTTTCCCTAAATTTTCACTAGTTTCCCCTAAGTACCAAGGTATCTATTAAATTAGAGGGGCTCAGAGCATTTCTCTGACTTCTGGAGGGACCGGAACCTCAGCGCAATAATTCATAAAACCTAAGTACTTAAGACCATTCATTAATCATCATACTCCTTCATTTCTTTAATAAGTTTTTTCCCAAGTAAAATCCTATTTTACTTAGGAAAATTATAATATTTTCCATAAAAGCTCATTTTTTCACTCTAAACCTAATTTTAAATACACACTTCAAAAGTTTTAAACTTAGTGCTTTTCCATTTTGTAATTTCATATTAACTATTAACATATTAATATATAAATCCCCTATAAAGTTTACCGGATCCCGTATTATTTTAGCTATATAATAACCCCAAAATATTATATATCCTGGCCCTGGTTAAATTGTAACCATAATACGTTTTAAATGGGATTAATTAGTTAATCAGTAACTAATTAACAGCCCCGACCCTCTGCCACATTAAAAAAGGGTTAATTAACCCTCATGGTTAATTAATAACTTCCATAGCCAATCCCACTGCTCCCGATATGATTAAATAATCCTTAATTATATCGGGCCCGCCTTCATTAAACCCCCGCCACTTTGCACCCCCAATAGCTGTCCGATCACACCTCTGAAATCTGATGACTGTCCTGCATATCACACAACCCTTTGTGACCGCACATTAGCGCGTGATCGCAAAGCGGTTTTATGTACAGTTCCTCCGCCACACGTGGATCGTTCTATGGAATCATTGGCTCAAGTCAAAATACCGCCACCCCTCCATAAGTAGTGCAATATAAACCACTTACCACCTTCCAACTAAATGACAAAACATCATTTCGTTTGCCCGGTAACGTCACTCGTCCAAATCCCAAAACCTGTCAATTCTTGACTTTGTATATAAATCAAAACAAGTCATTTTCATTGTTTTATTCTGTGAACCTGTACGCCCATGCAAATAATATGTCGAGGTCAACCAGCTTGAGCTTTCAGCCACCAATTTGCTCCAAATTTTGCATTCAACCCCTCCCAGAGCCATCCAGTCATACCCTGTACCTAGATTCTACTACCTGTCTCGAAAAGCAGGTATTTACCAATTTCTCGACAAGAAAACCCTGCAAATACTTGTTTTCGCTGCAAATTAATTAAAAAGCCAAAATTCGCCATAATTCTACTATTGCGTTTATAAATTCAAGTATCCGGATCTGCTATTTCATCATTTCCATGTAAAAAACCTTAGTTTCTCTGCTAAAAACCACAAGAACCAATATGGAAACTTCGGTAGCCCTAAATGTTGCTCCCATTACCACCCCTGATCATGATTTAGACTATCTGCCTCTGGCAGATAAAGACTTCCAAATAAAATACCTAATCACTGATAAAGACTACCTCAAAGTGTTTTGTCAATGCAGAGATAACCACTTAAATGGCTATGATACCATGGGACTGTGGGAATCCAATCTCCCATTGTCCTTTCTCCCCTTTGTCCATGTTTTCCCTAACATAATCCATCAGTGCCATGCAAACTATGACCCCATCCATAGAGCAGTCATGTCTCCCAACCAAACTATCATTTTCACAATAACGGCTGAATCAATAAATGAGATGCTGCAATTTCATCCTAGTCAGGCCCTCACCCCCATTTCCATTGGAAATTTACTTGAGAAATCAACTAAATTATCTCAAGCTAAACCTAATCACTTTTGTCAGACCTTCATATTGCAAAAGTGTCAGCCCAAAGAATCCCCTCCCTATCTATCAATATTCTTCACAGACATAGGTAAAATCATAGTTGACATGATAGCTGTAGTCATGGGATTCAACACTAATGAATATGTGGGTGAACTGACCCTAGTGTTGATGTCTATCTTCACCCCTGGCTAGCCCCCCACTGTGAAGTATGATTATGCCTCTTTTATTGCTGATAAGATTCATGACCAGTTCATGAGACTAGGGAATGGAATGGTTTTCAAGTTTTCCACCTTCATATATCACCTCATCCTCTACTATAAATCAGACAAATTCCCATTTTTTGTCAACAAACTTGATACTAAGGGTAATCCAAGGTCTGTCATCTTTTGGACTTCCATCTTCCATAGATATTATGCCTACACTTATTCTTATAATGAGTTCATTGATCATTTTTTCCACCCAGTGACCACCTTGCTGACAGGGAATTCCCCTCCAAGAATTAGTGGTGACATCAAAAGGATCTTTTAGCTCTCCAAACAGTACAGAGTGGGTGATTGGTATTTATACCAGAATCACACAAACCAGGGTATATGTGTGTGAGCTCTCCCAATTCAAACTTCCTAGATATGTTCTAATGAGACTGTTTGCATTGGAGTATTATAGAAAGATGATAAACTCTGATTTGGTTCATTTTACTAAGGCCAAGAAGAAAGCCCAACTTAGAATCAAGGATCACTTAGGCCCATTTGTCTGCAACACTAGGGAAGCATGGAAAGCAACAAAGCAAATTCTAGAAAATGCACTGAAATTAAAAAAAAGTTTTAGTTGGACTCCATATGACCCTCATAGTTTCATCTGTGACAGAAGGATGAAAAATATATTATCACCATACTTGCATCACAGAATACCTGAGATTGAAAAATTTGCTAATATGGATGAATGGAGGGAGGGGACTCTAGTAGAAATAGATAGTGAGTAGGTCAACATAGAAAATGTAATGAAGGATCTTGAAAAGACACTTGACCTAGATTCTTTTGGGCATGTGAAATTTGAGACTTCTCAAAGGTCGGCATTAGGGATTAGTCCCTCAACAGTTGATACTTCTCAAAGGCACTCACAGGAGACCAGTACACCACTTGCAGGGACATCACAGGGAAGAGAAAAAGAGACCAACACACAAGCAACAAAAAAATCAACCATGTCTACACAGCCTGAAACTCCTCAGGAACAGGCTCAAACACAAGCTCACCCAACTCAAATCAACATAGGAGAGCCCCCAATTTTTCAGACCCCTCTGAATGAGGAAAATAATAAAAAGAAAGACTGATAAATAGTTACCCCTGCCAATGGCCCATCAGACCAGCCTGGTGCTAAAAGGCATAGGATAAATCCCCATTCAAAAGAGAAATTTTTTGAAGAGACTATAGAGAGTCAAAGAAAGAAAGTGCAGACAGCCAACAGACTTTCCCAATAGGTGGGACACCTTCTAGTTCACAAAGACAGGAGCTGGAGAGATAGCAAAGCGTTGAAGTATCATCCTTTAGGCCTCTAGGAAATGAGAACCTAGATATTAAAAATAAATTCAAAGAAATAAAGGCCAAGAATGAACCACTAAGGATCCAGGTCTACAATCAATATTTAAACATAGCCCTGAGCAATCAGAATAGTTTGATGTTAGCCTATGATATCAAGGAGGGAAAAATGCAAATGATCTTCTTCAAGCCTAAAGTACAACAGCCTCAGATAATTGCAGATTACTTTCAAATAGATTTTGAGGTCATGGAAAAAGACATTCATCCCCTGGATCAAATTGAGTTACACAAATAGACAGGAGAAATGGTGTATTCAACATTGACTAGTAAAGCCATGATGGCCCAAATATTAGAAAATTCTTTTAATAACACCACTTCTCAGTTACAACTAGAAAGAGCCTCCTCATAGGCTAAAGATAATAGAATCAAATCACTGGAGGAGTTGGTTATTGGATTAGGCCATAACCCAAAGGATGTGAAATCTGCAGAGGCCTTGATTAAAAAGAAAGATTAAGACATATCTTCCTAGAGGAAACAGCTAAAGTTGCCACCATCAAGAAATCCACAAACTACTGAAGTCATACAATAGAAGTCTAAAGAAGAGCTTATGGACTTACTCCTCAAGCTTAATGAACGGTTGAATGAGACTGACCAAGAGTTAGAAAAATCATTGAAGAGCAAGCAGGGATAGTCAACCTCTCAGCCTCCAAATGTGATACCGATGGTTTCCAATGCAATCCCCTCAACACTCGGAACAGCTCTGGCACCAAATATCCCCTTGGTCACAGCAGAAGTAGTTACGGGTAAAGTCACAGGAACAATGACAGCATAAACAACACAGGTAGGAACTTCATGTTTAAGCATAGAGGAATTAATTAAGTCAATGGAGGACATGAAGCTCCAAGTCTCTGAATTGTAGAAGGTAAAAGAACAATTTTTTACCTTAGAACAAAAATATGATCTTTCCAAAATTAATTTTGCTGAAAAGGTGAGGGAGAATAAAGGGTTAACTCAGCAAGTGAAATCACTAGAGAAGGACCTCACCTTTGACAAACCATTAGCAGACTTTACGAAGATTCTTTTGACCAACATCACTCAGTCAATAAATGATGTTTGGCCATCAATATAAATAATTTTTGAATAGATTGATTTGGTAAAAGTAGCTCTTGAAGAAATCTAGAGAACTAAGGAAGAATTAGGGAGGAAACCACCAGGCTAATAAATTTTTTGAATAGAAAAAATAAGTACCAGCTAGAAGAGCTAGGAATTGAAGGCAGAATTGGGACCATTCTAGAAGTCAAAAAGTTATTGACCAAAAGATCTCTGATGCAGAATTTGGAAAGGAGATGCCAGAACATGCAGGAAGAAATTAATGACGTCATGGAGAAGTTTGGTATTTTGCAGAGCAAAGGACTCCCCAGTCCTTTAGTTATTAAAGATAAATTGATGAGACATATAGACTATGTCGACAAGTTGGCTCAATATGCAGATAACCAGGCTAGCTCATCAGCTAGTGCATCTGCACCAAAGGCACTGCCTACAGGTAGACTTCGCTATGACAGTCTAAAGAACCTTTTCTATGTTGAACATGAAATAAAGCATTTGTTTCCAATTCAGCCTAATTTTGTCAAATACATAGAGAGTGATGAGATCTTCAGAAAACTTCAAAGAACTAGAATACCACATGAAAAATGGTGGACAGACATGACAGATATTTTGTGATTTATCCTTGGTAAAAAAGTAAATTTTCATTATTTACCATAGTCAATTGTGGTAAAAGAGGGTGAGCAAGGATCAAACAGGTAAAGAGTATCAGAACAGGTCAAAGTGTGTCAATAAAAAGATGAAAAGTAGAACAAATAGCACTGATTTACGAGGAAGACAACAAGATTCACAAAAACAGGGACAACAAGCCATCAGTTTACTTTATCTTCTATCTTCAAGACCATCTGTCTCTACTTTCATGTAACATATAGTTAGTCATCCTAGAATATATCTCTCTTTTTTATGAGATATTTTATTGTAAATTTTTATATAAATACTCCCTAATTCGGAGTACTGAGGGTGGATTCTTAGACATTTCTATAGACTTATTATTTTGGGAAAGAAAAGTTGTTGGATAATTCTTGTATGGCTGGCTAGATGAAGGAGTAATACAAAGGACTTTTCACAGGATTCCTGTGTCAAACACTAGACAAATAAGTATTCTATATCTCATGTGTTATTGTTTTCTTGTTTAATATTTCAACTATGTTTCATATCTGAATATTAAAACGAAAAAGTATAATTGAGAAAGTGCTTAAATACAATCTCTCTTTAAAATCGTTTTTATTCTAAATGTTTTCTTCTAGACTATCATAGGCAAGGAATTCTTAATTGCTCCTACTTCTTAGTTTATCATTTTGATCATTTAGTAAAAAATTCTTAAATGATTTTTATTGGTGATTGTCCAAATTCCCTCCTCTTAAAACATGTTGAAGGATTCTTAATTGCCTTTCTTCCTTTTTGAGTCCATCCCACCCTTTCAAGTTACCATTTGCTCCCTATTTAGCTATCTTGCCCTTTGAAGCCATCCTTTTTTTGAAAAGCCAAATCCAGTTAAGCCATATTTATTTGACTCCATAGCCCAATGGCCTGATATATTCAGTTCTGTCCATCTACTCCAGAATTCCACCACCAAACACAATAAAAACCCTCAAGCTTTTATAACTAGCCTAATATCCTATAAAACAAAGCTAAATCTAAAAGAGAGAGCCCTCTTTGAGTACATATTAGCTATATTCTATACTTAAAAGCTGGTTTGTGGTTACCTCAGACCCTTTTCCCTCTTCCTACAACTTCAGGGAAAAGCTGAGTGATAACAGGGGACACATGGTCTATATTTTCGGTGTTTTAAGGTGTTTGAAGGGGAAAAATATGGGGGACATATGTCACCACTTAGGAGGTTCCACGTGGTGATATTGACATGAGCATGATGTCATCCTAGAAGGGCTATCATGGAAGGTCTATAAAGGTGCATAAGAAAATACACGTAGGATGACCAAGCATTAGAATATAAATCATTGTAGTGGAATTTATAGGTCACCCTGGATGGAATTTTATTGGTTCATGAGAACAACATAGTTCCCACCAGGACACATTATCCTAGACCTGTGATCCTAGAAGGTTTTGAAAGATTACAAATAGGTCCCTCTAGGCTGACTAACCTTTGGGATGGTGGAAGTTACAACAAAGCCAAGAACCAATTAGAAAGGGACTAGGACATGCCACCCTAGAGGTGTCACCCTAGAATGAAATAAAAGGGTGAAAGGGAGGTTTCTCCAGGTTGATGAGTCTCCAAGACATGGCCATGGACAAAGAGGCAATTGAAGAGAAATGAAAACAATGTAAATTGAGAATGATGGCCCCACCTAAACATGTAATCTCGAAAGGATGATTGGGGGATAAAGGAACAGTTAAGGCTTTGATCTATGCACGTTGTGTGACCATGGCCACAAAAGGAAAATGAGTGGTAACTAAGCCCTTGGGGCTATAATGTAAAGGGGCATCCAAAAGCCAATGTTTCATTGGCCTCATGTGTTAATTTGACCAGGGGCCAAAGGGTTCTTTACAATAAAAAATCACAATAGGCATATGTTTAAGTGACATGATCAAGTCGGAAGGAGGGTCCTTCCATAATTGGTTGTTATGCTGAAAATGGCCATTCGCCATGTTTGGATTATGAAATATTGAATGGGTCGGCAACCATTTTAGCACTATGTCTACATTATTGATGTCACCAAAAATGTTAGTTTTCCAAAGACATGGTTACAGTTTTCGATGGAAGAGCTAGAATAGAAAAGCAAGGCAGTGAGGATGATGATTTGCAAAGAGAATATATGGACTGATAGGATCAATCTAAACAAGTCAAGCTTGAGTTCCTCTCATGCCACAAAAATATAAATGAGAATGGTCCTAAGAGTATTTTGATTAGACCAAAACACATAGAACCATTTTGATGTACACCTTCAATCCCGTGTTTCTTAAAGAGAAACGAAGGAAAGTTATTCTAGGTACATAGGTGAAATTGATGAAGGAACTTCTTAAGTATTCACGTTGGATTGACAGTTAATACTCAATATGGAAAAACAATCAAGTTCCCATTCTCAGAGTTTTATCTTGTTGCAATGGCCAAGTGTTTGGATGTAACAATAGAATGGAGATCCATGTTGGAGTATGCTCTCAAGCAAAGTGATGCACTAACAAAGATAACATCGTTCCCAATGTAACAAAGGAACAAAACCATTGATTAAAATTGTGCATCCTCAAGGGAATGCACCATTTTTTAGTATAGAGTATAGATCCTTGTGAGTGTGTTTTGCAAAGAGGTGCCAAGAGTGCATATGCAAAAGTGAAAGGCCAAGAAAGCCCAAGGAGGAGTGAGGGTCGAGAGCTGCTAAGTGATGACTATATGACAGCCGAGAGCAGAGGAGAAATGTTGTTATACAGTGGACATAGAGTGCAAATAAGTTTGTGTATGAGTGAAGTCCGTTGAGTAGAACAAAGGGTTGAGCTTTGATGAATGCAGAGTTGAAACAAGGAAGAGTGAGTGGCAAAGAAAATGAGAAGAGATTTCCTTATTGAGTGTGGTTGAGCCTATAAAATGTGGAATTGGAGGGTCCATATTAGTGGATATCTGAGGAGATCTTGGAGGTTGGTGCCTCCTACAAATTGGTGCTTATATAAATCCAAGAAGCTTCATGTTGGTGCTTACAAAAGATCTAATAAATCGGTGCTTCAGTTGGTGCTTCTAGTAAGTTGATTAGGTGTTTATAAAACAATGGAGTTGTTGCTTCCTGATAATGGGTGCTGGAAGACAATCTAAGGGATTTGGTGCCTCCTACGAGTGGTGATGCACAAACTATTTGATGTAATAGAGTAGGAGCTCTTATTTACTTCATATAACAAACAATATTTGGTGGTTTTTCCCTTTTTGGTTTCCACGTTAAACCTTTTTGTCTCATGTTTATGTTTCTCATAGTGTACGTGTTCATGTGTTAATTTATTCATTTTTTTCATATGTTATGATTGTGGTTTCTCACTTAATCAATGCCAAGCTTGAATGAAAAATATAAATAGGCATAAAATTTAGAATTAGTGTTGGGTGTGGAATCCCCCTGAGGCATGTTTTGGGGCTCAAAGCCTAAGTTTTAACCCGATATTGTTGTAAAGACTCTGCGAATTGCGGGCGCAGAGCACGAAATGTATGATAGAGTCCCAGGGTTGTCCACCCTAGTCTTGTAATGTAAGGTCGGCCTACCCATGGTCCGCAGACCATGGGATTGTATAAATAGAGCAAGGCTCTAAGTGTAAAAGAAAACGAAGAGAATGGTAGAGAGGAATACAAAGAGTCTAAGTGACTAAGTGTGTCTTGGGTCGTAGAGTAGGAAAAGGCTTTGCAGCAAAGTGCGTAGAGGCCTAGTAGTCCGTAGTGAGTGCGCGGACCTGTGCAGCTGAGTGCGTAGGGCGGAGTCGAGTCTGTAACCAAAGAAGAGATTAATAAAGAAAGGTTTTGCTAACAATTCGTGTATTTTTTCTTGGAGTAATGCATGGTTAATGCAAAATTGCAAATATACTATTGATTTACTGCACGCACTTGTATGAATGATTTATATGGCTAGATATAACTTAACACATACAAATGAGCTAAGTTAACAAACTAACAATGGAATACTGGTAAGAACTTGTGTAAGAACAATTTTCGACCCCTGAGTAGGGCTGCACAAAGGCAGCAGTTTTGGCTGCGGGGCACGGGATAGTGTGCGTAGCGACGTACGCACAGGGTCAAAAAGCGAACCACTTGAACTCATCAAACATATCTAGGGTGTAGAAACCTGGTTCTAGCACCCTCCCATACTACTTCGAGTGAGACCTCAGTTCGTGCGGACTGTTGCCAAAAGGGCCAGTAGTACTAGGGTTTGTTTGGCTAAACCACCTCTGAACCTGGGTCAGGCCCCAATAAGCCAACAAATGGTTCTGTTGCTGAGACCAGGATCTGCATAAGGGATTTCTGATGTCGTGTCATTGGAATCGGACAAAGAAAGAAATTGAAGGGTGTTTGGACAAAAATATTCATGAGTTCGTGACGCAAGAAAATAGGAATCTATGAGTATTGAAGGAACAGTTGTTAGAGCACAACTTATATATGGAAATTCATGAAATTTTCTTTTCATCCTTCCCCTCTGAGTTGTATGAGTGGGTCGCGAAGCTAACAGACAATCAGGGAAGGTGTAGGTTCGATAAACCTATTATGTGGACTCCAGAGTTGGTGCATAGACTATAAGCATTGGAAGATAAGATTGCAGGAACTGTGGACCATTGGCTTGATCGAATTATAGGAGGGTTTATCACTGAGTTCATGGTAGATACGTCAGTCAAATACAGCGAGGCGGAACGACGCTTCCTCAAAGGACCGCGAGGTAACTACATTAAATCTTTCAACACTTGGATTAAAATTCTACTATGTGAAAAGCGGGTTATGTGAATAAATTGATGTTTCAGGCTACGTGAAGTGGGAGGATCTACAGAAATGAGGGTAGTGAAGAATTAGAGACTAGATCCTTGATTTCACCTTCGCAGAAGAGCGAGGAGGAGCTCACAAAAATTTCACCAAGGAGCATGATCAATTTGATAAGACAGCGAATTCTGCGCATACCACCCCCACCTACACCACCACTAGTTGCACCATCTTCACCCCCACCTTCGCCCACAGTACCTCTGCTACCACCATAGTTCAATATGGCAAGCGCAATAAAATTGTTGGTGTTCAAGGGAGTAGGAATAAAGATCCAGATCAATTTTGGTTCGTGGTAAAGGCTGTATGGGAAGCATAAGGAGTCACGAATGACAATATAAAGAAGGCAATGCTGGTGAGCACATTGCAGGATCACACACTAATGTGGTACATTAAGCATTCCAATGACAATCCAAACACAGGGATCACGGATATCCAAGCTCCGCTAAACAACGAGTTTAACAGGCCAAAATCAGAGACCCAGTCGATTATTGGATTTAAGGAAATCGCGATGCTTCCAAGCGAGACCCCTTAGGAGCTAGATCAGAGACTGAAGTGTATGATTTGTGAAGAAAATATGACCTTGACAGATGGGCAACACCACGCATGGTTTGTAGCGTCTCTAACACTGCATCTAAGGACCGCGCCGTCACAGCAAAAGGTATCAACTCAATTCGAGGCCTTGGAGATCGCAATGAGACTGCATGAGACCCCGATACAAGATCCTACTTTAGCATTCCAATAGATCCACGCATAGCTGAAGAATTTGTGTCTTGAGATGCAGAGCCTGAAACAAGAAAGGGAAACACGCCTAGAAGTGTGTGAGGAGATATGGTGCATAAATTGGAAAGGCCGGGGACATGATAAGGACCATTGTCCAGTCTTCGCGAACTACTTTGTGGGAGGAGGGCCAATGCCTTTGAGACCAGAGGCACAGGCAAGACTGAGCATAGTGCCTAATTATGGTGCGTGATTTGTCAGATAGGAGGGAAGCATGCTGTGGAGGGATAAAAAGGTGTCTTTTTAACTCCTAATTACCTCACATTAATTGTCAACCCAGGGACGACTTTTTATTTCAAAAGTGTACTCAGTCTGAGGCGGCTATTTACTCAAGAGTAATGTTTTGCAGTATATTGCTTAAAATCCAAAAGTAAATGAATGCTTGAAAGACAATATACTTACACCAAAATACCTTGAAGCCTAAATCATTCATTCAGAAAAATAAGCAATGTATCAGTCAAGGGTCCAGTAACAATAACTCATCCCTTTGGAAACTGATGTAACCAAAAGTAATCAAGGAACAGATCATCAATCTGGGGACTAGACAGCAAATGCCAATGCCCACTACAGTTTCAGATCGTTTTTCACACCAAAGCAATCAATAACGCGAATAATAGAAAATGGAACAACAAATATGAAATGGAACAGCAACTAAGAAATGGAATAGCAAATCGAGAACTGTAATGGCAATTAAGTTTAACAAGCAGTAACACCTTAGTCTACAAAATCAAATGCAATCAATCATATCCTACGGAAATCAAATGGCAATCCCCTATCTCTATGAATGAATCAAAAAACACGTGGAAATTGAACAGCACTGATTAATGATGAATTATAGAACAATTCTTGAAAACCATATATACGCATGGCACACCTTAATAGTAATCTGATCCAGTTATCAATCTCAGTTAGAAAGAGTACGACTGCATTTCAAAATAGAACAACATTGTTGATAGATCCAACAATCGCAAAGAACGTAATTCCTAAGATGAATTCCGTAATGTCAATGAACAAGTGCACAGCACAAAGGCTCTATAATTAAACAACAACAATATTATGTAAATACGAGCAGTATTATATCAACACTTAAAAGAACAGTGATAAGATGCAAATTCAATACAATAGTTCTGTCTTTAGAAACCTTAATAAATTAAACATAACAGAGCATGTGATGGAAACTACAAAACGCATCAAATTACCAAATCATGCTGATGATCCAACAACGCATAAACCAAATATATAATATACAATAGAAGCACGATCCACCAGAGGCTGGGCCCTTAGCCGCCAGTGGATGCTACTGGGTTACTTCAGATGAAAAGAATGAACAACAACTCCCAAATCATGTATTAATCATCAAATTGTAAAATCAGTACAACAGCTGAAGCTTTTAGACTTATAGCATGAAACAATCCTTTCTTCCTCCTACCCTATCATGAATTCTTAATTCTAAATCCTCAATTCTCCATTCTCTTAGCCATCCTTTTTCCATCCCCAAATCATCCCCATCTCTGATCTCTGTTTTCATTTAAATAGAGAGAGATCAGAGAGAAGTTACAATAAAGATAAGTACAACATAATTTCTATTACAAAATTGGTTTGCTTCTAACCAATTGATCAACAAGAGCAAGGCGAATTTGGCTTTGCAGCTGAGATTTGGAGGACAGCCGCAACAACAAATCTGAGAAAATCGTGCTCAAAGAACCCTATGTTTCTCTCAATACAAGCTGAATTTGGGCAAAATGTTCTTTTGCAAAGTTAATTGGGTCTGTTCTGGACAAAACCCATGTTCAAGATTTTCCAAATTCTTCTTCATTTGCTCAAAATCTCAACCGCAAAACTGTCACTTCTTATTGTAGCGAATTTATGAGTTGGCACTTTTAATAATCAAATCTTCAACCTAGAAATTATCTTGGAGGCTAAAAATGGTTAATAATGTTACAACCACTTTATTAAAACTATCATTGATAAAATCATGCATAATCATCAATTTATTAGAAATAAAGGAGAAGAAATAATATTCATTCATAAGAGCATAAATCATTATAAATTGGATTTATATAATAAATTATTATAAATGACATGATGAAGAATGGTAGAAATGGGTGGAATAAGCATTCAAAAGTGATAATAACAATGGCATATTAATGGCCCAACACATGCCACAGGTAACTGCCATCTATTAAAAAATTATACGTAGACATCCCAGCAGTTGTTATGTAATTTCTGTAGATCAATAAGCCATGATGAGTGTACCTGTAGAAGCTACGAGCTGATGATGGATCAGACTCCTACCTACAAAGTTCAAACCAAAACACGAGCCCTCGATCAAAATGTAGGGATGGTGCACAGTAGATTCCAGGGGCGCGGATGAGGTCGATGTGGAATGGGACTAGGAAGGGGTTGTAGATAGCTGATCTGTTACAATTGCGGAGGGCCAGGGAATTATGCCCTCGACTATACAAATCCAATAAGAGAATCATGTTTATATTATACTCGGTTTGATCATGATACAGAGGACTGCCCCACATTGATAGCAAGGTTGCACAATAAAGGGACACTCCAACCTCCCCCAATTCAGAACCTGCAGCTGATGAGGTCTGAGTCGTGCAAAGAGGAATTGAATGTAAATATCATACTCCGAAGCGGTATCACAATAGGTGATGAAAAGGGAAAGAAACCTAAAGAGAGTTCCTCGATTTGCAAGGATCCAAAAAAGTAACCAAATTTCGATTTGGAGCATGTGAAGGAGACATTTATGGAAGCTAAGAAGAGCTTCACGGAGGCCTCCACTTTAGGTAGTAAAGACAAAATAGAACTAGAGATGGACCCATCAATGCTCACTACCTTTCTCGAGACATGCATGAAGATACTACACGACAACAAAGCGATGAGGGGGCTGCAAGAACTCATCACTAGATGCGCTAGACCCAAAGAATTGCGCGTAGTCCAGAAGCTCGGAAAGCAAACAATGCAAATGAGAAGGGAGATGAAATTGACTGCAGAAATCAGGGAATATGAAATGGATCAATTGATTTTGGATCTAGGATTAGACACCAACGTTCTGCTAAAGAAGACATGGGAGTGCATGGGCAAGCCCATGCTGCAATGGTATCCTATTTATTTACGAATGGAAAACTAGCAAAAGATCCTACTGATGGGAAGATTGCAAGGAATAACGGTAGATATCGAAGGTACGAGTACGCTTGCAGATTTCAAAGTGATAGATATTGTTGATGCAAACAATCCCTATCCTGCTTTACTGAGAATAGATTGGGCCACTGATATGAATGGAGTAATAAATCTAAAGAATCATAAGATGATTTTTGAGAAGTCACTGCGCATAGTGGTACCTTTAGACCCTGCGAAAGGATTGCGCTCCACAGAGCTAGTGCATGAATACGACAACGATGACAATCTGGACTGTATCTACAAGATAGCTACTTGAGGGTAGGACTCGGTAAATCCAACAACGGATGGCAGGATTTCATGGGAGCACGAAAGCTCCTACACCTCAGATTTGGACGAGGAGGTAGAGAGATGGTAGAACCTGTTACACAAGGTGACCATGCTCAACTGCAATATGATGATAAGGTCACTATGTTGTGTAGCAATAGAGGCAAGAGATCTGCCTACTTATGATGGACTAACCACGGTAGATGATTTCCTGAACCTATTTGAAAGAGAAGTACCGGAACAACAACATTTCAATGCTTTGAAATGGGCACTGTACGCTACGCTCGCAAGATGGTGGGGTATGCACCAGTAGAATTTTGAGGACTAGCACGAATGCAGAAGGATGATGCTCATATGTTTTGGAAAGCCTCAAATGTGGATGAAAGCCGCATATGATGGACGAAACATCTAGCATGCCCACTGCTCCAAATGGGTGCAGGCGTATGGTACGCAACTTGCATGAACACACACTATCCTCACGATAGGAAACAGGACCAATAAGGAGGAGCAGGGAAGACAAGGGCACAAATGACGAGGTATGATAAGACCAATCACACCAAGAATTATCTGCGTGGAAGCCTTTGACAAAGTGTGTGACGTACCGAATGCAGTCCACCTTGTGAGATGCACTAACTGGGACCTGCACTTACCAACAGTTGTATGGGCTTATAGGACCATGGGAAAAACCTTAACCATGCAAGCACTTTTGAAGTTGACGTATGAAGTAGACGCTGTAATCCCTATGGAGCATGAAAATTCTAGTCTACGCATAGTAGCACCTGTAGATCCAATGGTTCATGAAGCCTGGAAAGAAGGAATTACACAGCCACCAGAAACAAAACACATTGGACTTGAGGAAGAAATCTAACAGGAAAAATTTAGACTCCGTGAGCTTGAAAAATAAAGGGTACAATTAAGGAAGAAAGGTGCTTTGATGGATGCAGAGGTCAAGAAGCTCGAGGATGTGATAAAGGAAGCGCTTCTCATCGAAAAACATAGGATGGTAAGGCAAGGTGCATATGATCATACTGACAAGTTTGAGCACTATCATCGTGAAATGGTTAGTCTACTGCCTTGGCTTGGACCACATATCGCCAAATGTAGGGACCAGGGTACCACATTGCAAGTGGTGAAGTGCGTGATACTGACCACAACAATAGACGGTGGGGATTCTCCACGAACCACAGTGGAGGACAGGATGGAGCCCCGCATGGGTAGTGTGACCACTTAAGTTGCCATGGGAAGGATAGTCTTAGTGGTCTAGGCAGTTGGAAGGGAGCACAGGACTATAAACTATTATGCCCGGGAGTTCTGCGATATTGGGGATGCATGCAAAAGAAGAGCATCACAGGGCCAGTGACCACACACGAAGGGCTGTGTTGCCACATGGGTTGGCTGGAAAGTGACCGTTGAAGTCAGTATTCATGATGGGATTGCCATTTGATTTCCGTAGGATATGATTGATTGCATTTGATTTTGTAGACTAAGGTGTTACTGCTTGTTAAACTTAATTGCCATTACAGTTCTCGATTTGCTATTCCATTTCTTAG
>Ga0115844_100050_pt1 | contig 20718 bp, 20 predicted proteins | sample InSIn1gowninarea_FD_83858 | JGI IMG/M metagenome (GOLD analysis project Ga0115844, IMG submission 83858) | reverse complement strand
GACCAGTCAAGGTAGCTCTAGTTTCACGTGGAACAAAATAAGAAGTAGTGTTTTAACGAATCTTATTTAAGGCGTAGCAGAAAGCGTTTGCGCTCATGGTATCTTTGCTAAAATTTTATAGATGTTTAAAGAATACGATGTCATAGTTGTCGGTGCCGGGCACGCGGGATGCGAAGCTGCAGCTGCAGCTGCTAATCTTGGTAGTTCTGTGCTGCTGATAACTATGAATATGCAGACTATAGCTCAAATGAGTTGTAATCCTGCAATGGGAGGGATTGCTAAAGGACAAATTGTAAGAGAAATAGACGCTTTGGGTGGTTATAGTGGAATTGTAACAGACGAATCTTTAATCCAATTTCGGATGCTTAATAGGAGTAAAGGTCCTGCAATGTGGAGCCCAAGAGCGCAGAGTGACAGGATGATGTTTGCAGGTAAGTGGAGAGAAATGCTGGAAAATACTCCTAATGTTGATTTTTACCAGGACATGGTAAAGTCTCTAATAATTAAGGGTGATAAAGTAAGTGGTGTTGTTACTGGATTGGGTAACGAAATATTATCTAAGAGTGTAGTTGTAACGAGTGGAACTTTTTTAAATGGAGTTATACATATAGGGGAGAAGAGGTTAGGCGGAGGAAGAATGGGTGAGAAAGCAGCTACAGGAATTACAGAACAGTTGGTTGATCTGGGGTTTGAAAGTAATAGGTTAAAAACAGGAACTCCCCCAAGGATTGACGGTCGGAGTTTAGATTATTCTAAGATGGAAGAACAGAAAGGAGATGATGTTGTTTCTGGTTTTTCTTACCTCGATACGAAAAAGATTAAGGCCGAGCAGCAGTTAAGCTGTCATATAACCTATACAAGTAGCGAAGTTCACGAAATGCTTAAGACTGGCTTTGATAGAAGTCCAATGTATCAAGGTCGAATTGAGGGTGTTGGTCCTCGGTATTGCCCAAGTATAGAAGATAAAATAAACAGGTTTGCTGATAGAGAAAGGCACCAGTTGTTCGTAGAACCAGAGGGTTTTAATACGGTAGAAATTTACGTAAACGGCTTTTCGACAAGCTTACCCGAAGACGTTCAATTCAAGGCTCTTCGGATGGTTCCAGGTTTCGAAAACTGCAAATTTTTCCGTCCCGGTTATGCTATAGAGTATGACTTTTTTCCACCAACACAATTGAAGTACTCTTTAGAAACAAAAAAAATAAGGAACTTATTTTTTGCTGGTCAAATAAATGGAACTACAGGTTATGAAGAGGCGGCCTGCCAGGGATTAATAGCTGGTATTAATGCGCACCAAAAAGCAAAGGATCTTGAACCATTTGTGTTAAGCAGGAGCGAGGCATATATTGGAGTACTCATAGATGACCTAATAAGCAAAGGCACAGATGAGCCATATAGGATGTTTACCAGCAGGGCAGAATATAGAACATTGCTTCGCCAGGATAATGCAGACCTCAGACTAACCGAGAAAAGCTTTAAACTAGGACTAGCAACGGAGGAAAGATTTGTAAAAGTTGAAAAGAAGAGTGAAGAGGTAGCTAAATTGAAATCAACTATTCAAACTAACTTCCTGGAGCCAGAAGAGGTTAATGGGTATTTGCTAAGTATCGGGTCAAGTCCTATTGCACAAAAGCAAAGGATATCTCAACTACTTTTAAGACCAACTGTAGAGTTGTCAAGATTAGCGGAAACCTGCTCTTTGGAACAAACGTTTTCTTCATTTGACCAGGAATCACTAGAACAAGCAGAGATCCAACTAAAATATGAGACCTATATAAACAAGGAGAAAGAACTTGTTGAAAAAATGAGTCAACTCGAGGAACTAAGTATTCCTGATACTTTTAATTATACAAATATTCAATCACTTTCAAACGAGGCGAAGCAAAAGTTTATGAAGATCAAGCCGAGAACTCTTGGACAAGCAAGCAGGATAAGTGGAGTTAATCCTAGTGATGTGCAAATCCTAATGGTCTATATGGGTCGATAATTCTGTTTTGGAGCCCCATCATTATCTTCTTGCATGATTGATAAATATATTAGACATAAAAAAACCCGCTAAATGAGCGGGTTTTTTTATAAGCTATATAAAAGAATTAACCTAAAGCTACTCTCTTAAACTCGATCACCTTTAATTCACTATCAACACTTTTAAGATAATCACCAACAGTTTTGCTTGTATCTTTTACAAACAATTGTGCAGCCAGCGTGTTTTCTTTAAAGAAGGCATTTAATTTTCCGTCTGCTATCTTAGAAATCATTTCCGCGGGTTTGCCAGCCATTTTAGGATCAGCAGCAATTTGCTCAGTTACGATTGCTCTTTCTCTTTCTACAGTCTCTGCAGGAACGGCAGTTGGATCAACAGCCAACGGATTCATTGCGGCAATTTGCATTGCAATGTCTCTTCCAGCTTCTCCTGCATCTTTATTAAACGCAACTAAAACTCCCATTCTGTTTGCACCGTGAATGTAAGAAGAGACGTAAGGAGCATCTAATCTTTCAAAACGCGCAACTCCGATCTTCTCCCCAATTGATGCTAACTTATCGTTGATCATGTCAGAAATCTTAGCACCGTTTACTGTAACGTCGTTAAGTTCTTCTGAACTTTTTACATTATTGCTTATTGCAGCATCAGCTATACTTGTAGCAAAGGCCACGAAATCAGCATTTTTACTTACAAAGTCAGTTTCAGAACTAATTGTAACTATTATACCAGTTTTGTTATCGTAAGTTGTACGGGCAATAACAACACCTTCTTTCGCTTCACGATCGCTACGCTTTGCAGCAACTTTTTGGCCTTGCTTACGTAACCAGTCGATTGCACCTTCAAAATCGCCGTTAGTTTCTGTAAGTGCTTTACGGCAATCCATCATACCAGCACCTGTAGCCTGGCGAAGCTTATTAATATCTTGTGCAGTAATTGTTGCAGTTGACATATTATTTAGATTTGAAAATTTAAGAATAAGTTCTTTTTAAAATTAAAAACCACATAGACACTGTGTAGGCACATAGCTATGTGACTTATGTGTCTATGTGGTTTTATTTATTGCTCAATACTGTTTTACCAGTACAAGTGTGCGACGCAACGATGTTTAATAGTAGTAACAAAGCTGGGACAACAAAAGTCTGAGTGACCTTGACCCAATGCCTACTTATTAGCGAGGGCCTCCGCCACCAGCAGGACGACGACTTGCTCCACCTGGAACACGACGCTTAGGTGCACCACCAGGTCCAGCCTGACCAGCAGGGCCACGGCCTCTTCCGCCACGTGCAGCTTCAGCTTCAGCCTCCGCTTGTAAACGTGCAGCACGCTTTTCAGCATCGTTATCTACATCACCTTCTGTATCATCATCTTTGCTAGCTTGTCTTTCAGCAAGACCTTCAGCAATTGCAGCAGCAATGTAGTTAGTGATAATAGCAACAGACTTTGTAGCATCGTCGTTTGCAGGAACTGCAAAGTCAACTTTGTTAGGATCGCTGTTAGTATCTACCATACCAAAAGTTGTGATACCTAAACGTTTAGCTTCAGCAAGAGCGATGTGCTCGTGTCCAATATCAACAAGGAATAAAGCAGCTGGGGCACGGCCTAATTGAGCGATACCACCAAGAACTTTTTCCATTTTTTCTTTATCGCGACTTAATGTTAAACGCTCTTTCTTAGTAAGGCTTTCTGCGCTACCATCGTTCAACATTTTTTCGATGCTCTGCATTTTCTTAACACTCTTACGTACAGTGTTGAAGTTGGTAAGCATACCGCCTAACCAACGCTCCGTTACATAAGGCATGTTTATACGTTGAGCAGCTTCAGTTACAATTTCTTTAGCTTGTTTCTTAGTTGCAACAAACATAATTTTCTTACCGCTTTTTGCGATAGACTTCATTGCTGCGGCAGCTTCCTGTAGACCTTCAACAGTTTTGTTTAGATCTATAATGTGAATTCCTTTTTTCTCAGCAAAGATGTAAGGCAACATCTTAGGGTTCCACTTCTTCTTCAGGTGACCAAAGTGTACGCCGGCCTCCAGAAGTTGCTGTTGTAGTGAAGTGTTATTTTCCATATTATAATTTGAAAATTTGTGAATTTGAAAATGATAAGATTAACGCTTACTGAACTGGAAGCTTCTTCTTGCTTTCTTTTTACCTGGTTTTTTACGCTCAACACTTCTTGGATCACGCTTTAATAAACCGGCAGATTTTAGAGCCGGACGTAACTCAGGATTGTTTTCAATTAAAGCACGGGCAATACCAAGCTTTGCAGCTTCTGCCTGTCCTTTTAATCCACCACCTGTAGCGTTGATTTTTACATCAAACTTATCAGCAGCTTCAATAGTTTTAAATGGCTGTTCTACCTGGTTTTGTAGGTAAACTAACGGGAAGTATGTTTTGTAATCTTTATCGTTTACAGTGATCTTGCCTTCGCCCCTGCTTAAGAAAACTCTTGTAACAGCTTCCTTACGACGACCAACGGCATTTTTTTGTTTTTCCATTATTTGTTATTTGGAATTTGTAATTTAAATGTTAGAACTTTAGTTCTTTCGGTTGTTGTGCAGTGTGAGGATGTTGAGCACCGGCATATACAAATAACTTTTTGTACATCTTGCGACCCAACCTGTTTTTAGGAAGCATACCTTTTACAGCTCTTTCCACAATAACTTCAGGGCGACGCTTAATAAGGTCTTTTGCAACTTCTTCTTTTTTACCTCCAGGATAACCTGAATAGTTTAGATAAATTTTCTCGTCCATTTTTTTGCCGGAAAACTTAACCTTATCGCAATTAGTTACAATTACGAAATCACCACAATCAACGTGTGGAGTGTAGTACGCTTTGTTCTTACCACGAAGAACTGCTGCGATTTTAGCACAAATGCGACCAACGGTTTGATTAGTACCGTCTACAACGTACCAGTTACGTGTTACGGTAGCCTCGTTCGCACTTTTGGTTGTGAAATGTAGTTTACTCATTATTCTTGATTTAAGTTTAACCAGCGCTATCCCGCTGGTTTTAAAATTGGAACGCAAAGGTAGACGGTTGTAAATGAAAATAAGAGTTTTTAGAGGGGAATCTTTACAAGTACTTGTAGAACTAATTGATAATCAGTATAAATTTTGTTGTTAAAATTTACTAGTTGGTTAAATTCGGTGTCTCTGTAACCAAATTTCGAGAATTTTAAGAGCGACTTGTTTCATTTTACAAGGCTTCCGCCTTCTAATTTATGCACAACTTCTCCCTCTTTTACCTAATAAAAGCAAAAAAGCCCCCTTTAAAATAAAGGTGACTTTTTGATATAGCATGTCTTAATTATTATAATCGAACGCCGACTCCAACTAAAAAGTAGAACATGTTTTTTCCATTTTCAGTAAGATCTGGTCGATTAGGAACCGTGACCAGGTTTTGAGGCATAACATAGGAGCCTGTAACAGAAGCATTAAACTTATTTAGTACAAGAACAACAGGAACGGATGCTTCGTATGAAAGAGCGGTCAACCTTTTTACATCTTCAGTAACCTTTTGCTGACCCGAAATAATACCTCCTAGCTTTCTGTTTTTATAGTAAGTCTGGGTAAAATTTTGCGTTCCGGCATAGGCATAAAAGGAAGGGTTAACAGCTATGGCATTTTTAGTTCCTGGAAACAAGTGAAGAAATAAATGATCTAACCCGGCCGTTAAACCTAAGTCGGTCTTATTACTGAACTTTGCATCTGCACCCCCGTTTACGTTTACTATCTTATTATTCCACGTAAAGTTAATGCCTGCCTGGCCTTTTAATGCAGATTGCACTAATTCGCTGTTGTCTTTATAAAGAAAATGGCTATAAAACAGGTTTCCGGAAAAATTCCTTGATTTCGGAAATTTATAGCCGGCTTCAATTGCAGTACCTGCATAATTTAAGGGTGTTGCGGCGCTGCTTACAAATACAAAATTTGCATTTGCATATAATCCCTGCTTAAGCTCGTACCCTATCGAAGGAAATAAGCCGCTACTCTTTAAACTGTCTGTTCTTCCGAAATAGTGAAGCCTTGATTGATATGTGACACCGCTAGTAAAAACATTTTTACGTTGAATGCTGGTATCATTCTGAGAGAAAACAACTGAGGGCAACAAGTAAATAACTGTGATTAACAAAGCTAGTCTACACTTCATATCTTTTTATTTTATCTTCTAAATAGTGACGGTCACCTATTCACCGCCTTTTTTAATAGTGGTGTTGCTATTTGCTGAGTTGTTTGTTTCTCCTGAAACAGTCTTTCCATTCTTGCGAACTTTTGTAGATGAGCTTCCTGATGTATGTACCATACTATTGTCATTAGCTGTTGCGTGTGCATTTGCCTTCACTTCTCCATTAACCCTTGCCTTGTCTCTTGTTTCAGTGCTTTTTTCTGTTGTAGTCTCTACAGTTTTGGCGGCTTTCTCTTTCCCTTTTTGCGTTCCATCTTCAGAGGATTTGGTACGAACTGTAACATCGGAGTTTATTGTACCGTTGAGGACACTGTTAGTATTTGCATTGCCTTGAGCATTTGTGTTGGCGTTTGCATTAGCATGGATGGACCCGTTTGTCCTTGCAGCTTCTCTTGCGGTTTTACCTGTTTGATTGACTTGGTTTGCGGCATGTGTATTAGCAGTTAAAGTAGCACTAGCTGCAGTTTGGGAAGCAGCATTTGTAGTTACACTAGTTGCTTTTCCTACAGCATTTTGAGTTGCAACTGACGCCTTGTTTGCTGCATTTTGTGATGCTGCTGCCGCATGGTTGGCAGGCTGCTGGCTTGCAGCTGCGGCCTTCGCTGCGGCTTGTGTAACTGCTGCTGTGTTTGCATGAGCAGCAGCTTTTGCGTTTACACTATTAGTTACTCCTAGGCCAACCTGGGCAAATACTCCATTGCTAAAAAGTATTGCCGAAATAGCTACTAATCCTTTTTGTACGTTTTTCATATGATGTGATTTTAATTACTCATTGACTACTGACCGGTAAAAAAGTTTAATCTACCGAACGTTGTAACCAAACGATGGGCTAAGTGGCTAAAAACAAAAAAGCCGGTCTAAAAAAACCAGCTTTTACACCTATATGAAAAAAAACCCCCTAATACTTAAATAATAGTTCGCTATGCAGTATTTGGTCTGTTTTAACCACAGCTGAAGTTTCCTGTTTTACTAAAGGCTTTGAACATAGCCTCTCCGGTAAAGATGGACTAACTAACCTGGAAGAAGACATCAGTATAACAACACCTACATATACCAGGTAGTGAAAGGAGAATAATGCAGAAAGTTTCATATCGAACGTTTTAACAATACAAAAGTAATCTGTACTACAAGGCATTGCAATCACATAAAAGTGTGATTATAGGTAAAACAGGGGCAATGTATGTGATGATTACAACGGGTATTATGTTAATGGTAGGGAAAACTTCGGGTACAATAGAGGTACGCCATAAAAAAATGGCCACCTTGGAAAAGGTGGCCCTAATACACAAAATATATCATCTTCTGATGAGAATTCGAAGGTATTAGATTACAAGTTAATGTTTGATTAAGGAAAATAGTTTGGCTTGTTAAATGTCCATCTTTTAAGTGAGTCTTAATTTTCTCTATGAAGAAGTTTATTCCTTATTAATAATAGGGACTCTTTCAAATAATTTTTTAAGGCCAATGGTTTATCGCAAAAATCCTTTTCATCACAAAAATTTATGGGATGTATTGTTGGAGAACAAGTGGCATATTATTAGAAGTAGAATAATGATTAAATATAAAGCTATGGAAGAGAAAGATCCAAACCTTCAGGCACCGCAGGAAGCTAATACAACTAAGCATATCAACTTTTTGGAGTTAGAAGAAAATTCGGATAATTCGGGCAGTAAGTCGCAGGATGAGGACAGCGCAACAAAAAAAGCCTGGGAAGAACTAAGGGAAGATAATAAGAAGAAAGATGATAATACCGGCAACAGTTAGGTAAGCCGAAGAGGGCACAACTGTACAAGAGTGCGATTACTATGTAACCACCAAGCATTTTTGAAAAGATTTTTTGTTCTTTAGGAAGATTTGTTCGTCGAATAGGGCTTGGTTATTCACAAGTGTAAAGATGATTTTAAGTAGCATGTTTTTTATGTTGTTTAAAATTTGGAGCTTGGGTTGTTTCATTTGCTGCATGTGCTGGTAATACTGGTGAAACAGCCTGCCTGGCTTTGTCACACTAAGTATTCCCTGGTGTAGGTCAGCTTTTAATGGTCTATAAGCTTGCTTAGAGGTTCGTGCTTTCTTTTTCAACGTTGTTCCTGAGTCCTTAGGATAAGGAGCGGTTCCGATAAAGGCAGCTAGTTTTTTATAATTAGCAAAGCGTCTAAAGCAATGAGTAATAGCCAGGAGGTGTTGAGCTATTACAGGTCCGACACCGGGTATAGAAGTGAGAATAGTATAAATAGACTGTATTTGCTTATTAGAGCGAATAAAGGCTTGTATTTGTTTTTCAAGGTCTTTGATAAGATGTGTGCAGAAAGTAATCATTTGCTGAGCGACAATAAATTCATAAGCATTAGGAGTGGCTTTGTGAGAGGCTACATGACTTCTGCACTGCCATTGCTTTCTATCCTGAATTAGTTGTTTACGAAGTAGAAACAGTTCACGGATAAAGAGGACATCGTCAGCTGGTCTTTGGTAAGGAACAACTAGTTGCTGATGCATTAAGGCATATTGGAATATTTTCCTGGCATCGGCTTTGTCTGTTTTAAACCGGTTAAGCTCGATAGCATAATTACTCATAAGCAGCGGAGAAACTGCCCAAAGGGTAATACCAGTTGGCTGAAGGGCATAGGCAAGCTTGTCCATGTAACAGCCTGTATGTTCACAGCATATTAATATCTGCTCTGGCTTTGGATGCTGTTTACTAACAAGGTCAATCAGAGCAATAATGCCTTTAGCGTTGTTGTCAAATACAACATGTTTGGTTTTGTGAAGATTTGATCCGTAGACAACATCTAAAGTTTTAGCACTTACGTCAATACCAACAAAGAAGCGATACTTTTTCATTAAGTTTGATTTAGGTTTTAAAAAATAATGTGGAACAGCTGCGACTACGTCCATTGTAGGAGAATGGATAACTGGATTACTATAAAGTCTGCAGCTTAAAAGGTAGCAGGACTATTATGCGAAAATCGCACTAGAGGCTCTCGGCCTACGACGCATAAGCATTAATAGCCCTGCTATCTTTCCACATCTTCACACCATAATAATATTAACAGTAATGTGTGAATAAATCAATAGATCAAAACTAATGGACGCAAGTAAAGCTGCAACAGTATTACTAAAGCTGGTTCCATAAATAACTTCTTATTAATCTACCATTTAGTAATTTGCGTTTCCTCACAGCGCAAATTCAAGTATGCCTTTTAAACTAGTTTCTCATTACGAGCCGGCAGGTGATCAACCTTCAGCTATACAACAGTTGACGGAAGGTATTTTGCAGGGCGAAAAATATCAAACTCTTTTGGGAGTTACGGGCAGTGGTAAAACTTTTACCATGGCTAATGTTATTCAGCAGGTACAACGGCCAACGCTTGTGCTTACTCATAATAAAACATTGGTAGCCCAGTTGTATGGCGAGTTCAAACAATTTTTTCCGGATAACGCGGTGGGGTACTTTGTAAGCTATTACGATTATTATCAACCCGAGGCCTACATGCCCGTTAGTGATACCTATATTGAAAAGGACCTTAGCATAAACGAGGAGCTGGATAAGCTGAGGTTACAGGCAACATCTCAACTACTAAGCGGCCGCAGAGACATCATTGTTGTTGCTTCCGTTAGTTGTATATATGGTATGGGTAATCCTACAGAGTTTGAGAACAATATTGTTAGGATAAAAGAAGGCCAACAAATATCAAGACAAGGATTTTTACATTCGTTAGTAAATGCTTTATATAGTCGCAGCCAGGGCGAGTTTGGGAGAGGAACATTCAGGGTAAAAGGAGATACTATTGACATCAATCTTCCTTATGTTGATTTTGGTTATCGCATTACTTTTTTTGGAGATGAGATTGAAACAATAGAAACCCTTGAGCTCTCCACAAGTAAACGCATAAGCACAGTGGATCATGCCGCAATATTTCCTGCAAATTTATACCTGGCACCAAAAGATATGATGGGGCAGGTGCTGTTTGAAATACAGGCAGAGATGACAGCCCAGGTAGAATACTTTAAAGAGACGGGTAAATTTATTGAAGCACAACGTTTAAGTGAACGTGTGAATTATGATATTGAAATGATTCGTGAGCTGGGATTTTGTAATGGTATAGAAAACTACTCACGCTTTTTTGATAGGCGCAAACCCGGCACAAGGCCCTTCTGTTTGTTAGATTATTTTCCGAAAGATTTTTTATTGGTAATAGATGAAAGTCACCAAACAATACCACAAGTTGCAGGTATGTATGGGGGAGACAGAAGTCGTAAGCTAACCTTGGTAGAATATGGTTTTAGACTACCTAGCGCATTAGATAACCGTCCGCTTAACTTTCATGAGTTTGAAAGCTTATTGAACCAAACCGTTTTTGTTAGCGCAACCCCCGGAGATTACGAACTTGAGAAAACCGGAGGTGTTGTAGTAGAGCAGGTTGTAAGACCGACAGGTTTATTAGATCCGCCAATTGAAGTTCGGCCAAGTGTTAACCAGATTGATGATCTGTTGGACGAAATAGATAAGCGTGTTACAAAAGGTGATAGAGTATTGGTAACAACACTTACAAAACGTATGGCTGAAGAAATGGATAAATATCTCGGCCGTATTAATGTAAAAAGCAAATACATACACAGTGAAGTTGACACACTGGAAAGGGTAGAGATACTTAGACAATTAAGGTTGGGCGACATAGATGTATTGGTAGGGGTAAACCTTTTGCGCGAAGGTCTTGACTTGCCTGAAGTATCGCTGGTTGCAATATTGGATGCTGATAAAGAAGGCTTTCTTCGTAACGAAAGATCGCTTACACAAACTGCAGGTCGTGCGGCAAGAAATGTTGATGGTCTTGTAATTTTCTATGCAGACACCATGACTGAAAGTATGCAAAGAACGATTGATGAAACAACAAGGCGCAGATTAAAACAAATCTCTTATAATACTGAGCATAATATAACTCCTGCAACAGTTAAGAAAACAATTGAGCAGATAATGAAACAAACATCGGTGCTTGATATAAAAGGCGTTGATGATGCATATCCTTATGCTCTTGATGATGACAAACCTTTATTAGCCGCAGAATCTGAAGTTGTTTATAAGACCATTCCTCAAATGGAGAAAGCAATTAACCATGTTAAAAAACAAATGGAGAAAGCTGCAAGAGACCTTGATTTTATGGAGGCGGCAAGGTTAAGAGATGAAATGTTTAAGATGCAGAAGGAGTTGGAATCGATGAAGTAGAATTGATGGCTTGCAAATTGCCAACACAGTTTTATGACTAACCACCTATTTCAGCTTGCAGACGGAAGAACACTAGGCTACTCTTTTTATGGTCCCGGTGATGGTCAACCGGTTTTCTATTTCCATGGTACTCCAAGTTCAAGATTAGAGCCGCTATTGTTAGATGGATATGACAAAGATCTTGAGGAACTTCTAATAAAATATGCTATAAACTTAATTGCTATCGACAGACCCGGTATGGGGCTTTCAACTATAAATAAGAAAGGAACTTTTTTATCATTTGCAGAGGATGTACAGCAACTGGCAAAGCACTTAAATATAACCTCTGCTAAAGTTTTAGGATGGTCAGGGGCAGGTCCTTTTGCTTTGGCAATTGCTTATAAATATCCTGCTATTATTAATAGTGTATTTATCCTTACTGGTTTTACGAGAAGTTTTGGTGAACCTGGAGTTTTTAAAAACATGAGTGGCAACAAGTATTATTTTGGTGCTGCACGTACAATACCATGGTTACTAAGGTCTGTCTTAAGTATTGTATCAAAGCAAAAGGCTAAATCCCCAATTCCGCAATGGATATCTGGTCTTCCTGATGTTGATCATAACTTAATAAAATTACCAAAGCAATTAAAGGCTGTTGCAGACAATACATTAAAGGAAGCATGTATTAACGGAAGTAATGGAGTTGTTTACGAGGCCGCCACGTACTATAATGACTTTCAGTTTACCTTAAAGGATGTTACCCAGCCCGTGCATTATTGGTACGGACTAAAAGATACAACGGTTACCAAAATTCATCCTCAAAGTTTAGAACAACAATTACCAAACAGCGTCCTGCATTATAAACAAGATGAAGGGCACTTATCTACTTATATAAATTACTTTGAGGAAGTATTAAGAACAATCGCTGAAACATGATTAGAGTTATAGCAAGAGCTTTCGTCATCACTGTATCGTAATTAGCTTCTTAATATTGCAATAGTTTCTATCAAAACTTCATCATGAAAAAATTTCTGTTCATACTTTCTTTAATTGCTTCGTTAGCTGGCAATCGCCTTTCTGCACAAGATCTTGCAAATGCGTATGTTAATGTATCTGGTACAATGGTATATGTTGAGGGTGGTGGTACCGGAAAAGGAACTCGCACTATATTGGTTCATGCAGGTTTCCAGGACCGTACTATTTGGGATGCACAGGCAAAAGAACTTATGAAAGACCACGTTATTATTATGCTTGATCTTCCCGGGCATGGTAAAACGAAAGACGGACCAGAGCCGCCAATGGCTGCCGATGTAATTAAGGTGGTGATGGATTCTCTACAGATAAAAAAAGCAAACCTTGTAGGAATCTCTTTAGGAGGTGCAGTTGTAACAGACTTTGCCATTGCTCATCCTCAAAGGGTTGAAAAATTAATTCTTGTGTCAACCGCATTAATTGGTTGGGATGAAGGCCGCAAACTTGATACAACAACCACACAATATTTTTCTCAATTCAATACAGCTCTAACAAACAAAGACACTGCAGGTGCTGCTGAAGTATTTACACATTACTGGTTTGATGGATTAACACGTTCAGAAAAAACGGTAAGTCCTTTGTTAAGAAACCTTTTTTACACTACAACAAAAAATACGCTTCGGCAGCACCATGCTTCTGGCTGGCCAAAGTTTGCAACACCTTCTGCCATCACCAAAATCTCCGACCTCAAAGTTCCGACCTTATTGCTTACAGGTACTTTAGATCTTCCCGAGGAATTGTTGATAAACGGCTACCTTGTTAATAACTTACCTAATGCAAGTCAGGTAATGATAAGCGGAGCAGCACACATGATTAACATGGAAAAGCCCGAACGTTTTAACCAGGAGGTGAGAAAATTTCTTGATGGCAAGTAGCATCATGGAATAATTTTTTCAGCAACATATTCAAACGTCATTATGTTTCCTCTTTGGTTACAGGCAGGTCTTTGGGGTTTGCTGTCGGGCTCAGCACTTATTATTGGCGCAGGCCTTGGCTATTATCTTAATTTGCCTCAGCGGTTAATTGCCGGCATCATGTCTTTTGGAAGCGGCGTACTTATTTCCGCTCTCTCATTCGATCTTATGGATGAGGCTTATAAAAGCGGCGGATTCGATTCGACTTCTATTGGTTTCGTTGGTGGCGCACTTATATACACTATAGCCAATATACTCGTTTCAAGGGCTGGGGCAAAGCACCGCAAAAGGTCTGGCGCTATGCAACATACAGAAGAGCAAAAAGAAGGAAGTGGCATGGCCATAGCTATTGGTTCTTTATTAGATGGTATACCCGAATCGATAGTAATAGGTGTTAGTATGATTAGCGGCGGGGCTGTAAGCTTTGTTGCAGTTATTGCAGTTTTTCTTTCAAACATTCCTGAAGGATTATCGAGTGCGGCCGGTATGAAGAAGGCAAACCGTTCACCCAAATATGTTTTTTCATTGTGGGCAGGTATAGCCATTATAAGTGGAATTGCAGCGCTCTTAGGTTATCTCGTTTTTGACAACTTTAGTGCAGATGTTGTTGCTGCCACCACGGCTGTTGCTGCAGGTGCCATTCTTTCAATGCTTGCAGATACTATGATTCCTGAAGCCTTTGAAGAAGCTCATAATTATGCCGGTCTTATAACTGTGCTAGGATTTTTGTGCGCATTTATATTAACCAAAGTTGCAGGTTAATTATGTAGGAAAATATTTATGTAGTCAACATTATATCTCTGTTTATCTTCTGTTGCGTCGCACTCTTGTACTAAAGGTTTATATTGTATGCTAATTATATTGTAAGCAGTAATGGACGATGTACAACTAAGAGCCTGGCGAAAGGAAGACGCATCAGCACTTGCATCAATTGCTAATAACAAAAAGATCTGGCTTAATGTGAGAGACAGGTTTCCTCATCCTTATACATTAAATGATGCTTTTGAGTGGATAAGACATACAGCTTTACAAAGACCGACACAAAATTTCGCCATTGTTTATAATGGTAAAATTGCGGGTAGTGCAGGAGTACTTATAAAAGAAGACGTTTATAGAAAATCTATAGAAGTTGGATATTTTATTGGTGAGCCTTATTGGGGAAAGGGAATTGCTACGAAGTCGGTAGCATTATTATTAAGTTACATAGAGAAGCAGTTTGAGGTTGTTCGTGTATATGCGGAAGTGTTTGAGCACAACAAGGCTTCGATGAGGGTATTGGAAAAAGCAGGCTTTGAACTGGAGGGCATTCGCAAAAAAGCCGTTGTTAAAAATCATGTTATCATGGACGATCATGTGTGGGTGAAACTTCTTAAATAATAACGTGGATAACAATAACCCCTACATTGTAATTGAAGATAGCTCGACGGCGCTACACTTAAAAGAGCGGAAATGGCGACGTAATGCTTTGTTTTTTCTACTTCGTATTTTTCCAATAGTGTATTTTATTGCAATGATCTTTTTTGTTTCAAATGCAAAAGATCTTCCGCCTGTTTTTTTACCGGTTGCAATTGTAGCAATGGCTATTCCAATTATTATACTATTAAACTTTCCGCTTATTAAAGAAGTTGAAGTAACCAGGCTTGCTATCAATATTAAATATAGTAACGTTTTTGGACCAAAGGAGAGAGTGATTGCTACCAGCGATATTGAAAAAATTATTTGCAGAAGAATGCGTGGTAAATTTAAGGGTTATACTTATGCCGCTGTTTTTAAGCAAAGTGGTAAAAAATACCGGTTCTTAAAGTTCCATAGATTTTACTTAAACAAAAGCCGAAAAGAAGCACTACAGAACCAGCTGCAAACTATCACGAAGCTTCCGATACAAAATATTTGACGACTAGTTTTGACGTCGCAACATTATTTCTAACTAAATTACCACTTCTAATTTTTACACATGAAAAGAACGCTACTTCTTCTTTTTGTTATTGGTTCTACAGTCAACGTATTCTCGCAAGACAGCATTACCAAGGCCGACTTAAATACTGCAGCAAAAGTTTCCGGGCTTCAGTTTACAGAGCCTGAAATAGATTCAATGCTAAATAACGTGCGATACTCAAAGATCAATTACGACGCTATGAGGAAGTTTTCATTAGACAATGGAACACCCTCAACCTTATCGCACAGCCCTGTTTTGCCCCGCATGAAGTTGAATAAAACACAACAACCAGTTGCGTGGACTATCCCCTCAAACGTGTCATTGCCTCAAAACAGAAGTGACCTTGCATATTATTCAATAATGCAATTGGCATCACTTATAAAAAACAAAAAAATAAGTTCTGTAGATCTAACCCGCTTTTTTATTAGCCGTTTAAAAAAGTTTGATGATAGTCTACACTGTGTTATATCATACACAGAAGACATTGCAATGAAAGAAGCGCAGCAAGCCGATAAAGAAATTGCTGCAGGTAAATACAAGGGACCGCTGCATGGCATCCCTTATGGATTAAAAGATCTTTTTTCAGTAAAGGGAACAAAGACAACCTGGGGTGCAGAACCTTATAAAAACCAGGTACGCGAAGAAGATGCTTTCGTGTATAGTCAATTGAAAAAAGCAGGAGCTGTTTTAATTGCAAAACTTTCAATGGGAGCTTTAGCACAAGGCGATCTTTGGTTCGGTGGCAGAACAAGAAATCCATGGAATTTAACAAGAGGATCCAGCGGGTCGTCAGCAGGTTCTGCATCAGCAACGTCAGCAGGATTATTACCTTTTGCAATAGGTACTGAAACGCTCGGCTCTATCATATCCCCATCAACAACTTGTGGTGTTACAGGTCTTAGGCCAACGTTTGGAAGCATTAGCAGAAGTGGTGCAATGGCTTTATCGTGGAGTATGGATAAAGCCGGCCCAATATGCAGAAGCGCGGAAGATGCTGCAATTGTATTTAATTATATACATGGAACAGATAGTTTAGATGCAAGCGCTGTAAACATGCCTTTTAATTATACCGGTAAAGCCGACTGGAAAAAATTAAAGATAGGGTATGCAAAAAATTACTTTGATAAACTGGATAGCACGGCAAATGACTGGAAAGTTTTAGATGAATTAAGAAAACTTGGTGCAGATCTTAAGCCGGTTAATTTTCCTGATAGCGGTGTTTATTACTTTAATATGTCGGGCGTCATTTTAAATGCAGAATGCGCCGCAGCGTTTGATGAATTAACAAGGAGCAACCAGGATGATCTGCTAACTGCGCAAACAAAACGAGATTGGCCAAATACTTTTAGAGCAGCCCGCTTTATTCCGGCAGTTGAATATATTAATGCAAACAGGCATCGGTATCTTTTAATGCAAAACATTAATAGAATATTTCAGCAGTACGATGTTATTATCTGTCCTTCATATTCAGGCAGCCAGTTAGCTGTAACAAATCTTACGGGGCATCCTGCTGTTTGCGTTCCTAATGGCTTTAATAGATTTAAACTTCCCACCAGCATTACTTTTCTTGGAAAACTTTATGGTGAAGCAAATATTCTTGCAGTAGCAAAAGCTTACCAGGACGCGACAGGTTGGGATGAAATGCATCCAGAAATGTTTAAGCAATAATTTAAAATATACACATGAGAAAAATTTCGTTAGCGGCACTAACAATGTTATTAATAATGAGCAACGTTTTGCAGGCTCAAAGAGGACGTAATCGGGGAGGCGGCGATACTGTACTCGTTCCTTCAAGAACCGAAAATACTTATGACCAGCATGAAGCTTTTGCTCCAATGTTTTACCCATCATTTGGTGACGAAGTAAGGGCAGCAGACGGAACACCTGGTCCTAAATACTGGCAAAACAAAGCTGATTATAAAATAGATGCGACCTTAAATGACGACACTGTTCCATCTATAAACGGCAATGTTGTTATAAGTTATACTAACAACAGTCCTCAAACACTACCTTTTGTTTGGTTACAATTAGATCAGAACATTTATAATTTAGAAGGAAGAGGTGTTGCAGCAACCGCTATTACTGGCGGCCGTTGGGCAAATTCAAAAGACTTTAATGGAGGATATAATATTGAATCTGTTAGCGTGATTGAAGGTGGTAAAGAAGTAAAGGCTGACTATTTTATAACAGATACAAGAATGCAGATCAGGCTTAAGAATGCCATTAAGCCGCAGGGAGGAAATATTCAATTTAAGATTAAGTATAGTTTTAAAATTCCTGAATATGGAACGGATAGACTCGGTCGTTTAAAAACAAAGAATGGCTGGATCTATGAAATAGCGCAATGGTATCCGAGAATGAGTGTGTATGATAATGTTTATGGATGGAATACTTTGCCTTATTTAGGGCAGGGAGAGTTTTATCTTGAATATGGCAACTTTGAATACAATGTAAATGTTCCGGGAAACCATATTGTTGTAGGATCTGGCGAGTTACAAAATCCACAAGAGGTACTTACAGCAAAACAACTTGCACGTTGGAACCAGGCAAAGCAAAGTGATAAAACAGTTTTGCTTCGCTCTATGAGTGAGGTTACAGATCCAACATCAAGACCATCGAAGAAAAGACTAACATGGAAGTTTAAATGTACAAGAGCACGTGACGTTGCATGGGCAACTTCAGAAGCGTTTGTATGGGATGCTGCTAGAATAAATTTACCAAGCGGAAAAAAGGCTTTGGCAATGTCTGTCTATCCTGTTGAAAGTGCAAACGATACAGCCTGGAACCGTTCAACCGAATATGTAAAAGGCGCTATTGAATTTTATTCTAACTATACTTATGAATTTACTTATCCTGTTGCAACCAATGTTGCAGGTATTGTAGGTGGAATGGAATATCCTGGTATTGTTTTCTGTTCTTCAAGATCAACAAAAGGTAGTTTATGGAATGTAACATCCCACGAGTTCGGCCATAACTGGTATCCTATGATCGTTGGTTCAAACGAACGTAAATACCCATGGATGGATGAGGGCTTTAATACATTTATTAATGGCCTTGCTGATAAAGCATTTAATAAAGGTGAGTATGTGAGCCCATTTGCATCTAACAGAACTTTTGCTGCAAGGTCTATGTTTAGAGATAGTTCCGAAGCACTACTTACTATTGCAGATGTAACCCAACCAAGAAACCTAGGGTATGTAGCTTATAATAAACCAGGACTAGGTTTGCAATTATTAAGAGAAGAAATTTTAGGACCCGATCGCTTTGATAGCGCTTTCCGGTTTTACACCCATGCATGGGCTTTTAAACATCCAACACCATGGGACTTTTTTCATGCTATAGAAAATTATAGCGGAGAGACTTTAGATTGGTTTTGGCGTGGATGGTTTATGAATACCTGGAAAATAGACCAGGCTGTTACTAATGTAGAATACATAGATAATGATCCTAAGAAAGGTAGTATCATCACGATACAAAACCGTGAAAAACTACCGATGCCCGTAACCGTAGAAGTAAAGGAAGCCAATGGAAAAACAGGAAGAAAAAAGCTTCCGGTAGAAATATGGCAACATGGAGCTACCTGGAGGTTTCAATATAATTCAACAGACACGCTTTCAAGTGTAACCATTGATCCTGATAAGAGATACCCGGATATAAACAATGTAAATAACACCTGGCGTAAGCAGTAATTAAAAAAATAGAAAACAAAAAAGCAGGCAATCAATCGCCTGCTTTTTTGTTTTTATTTCTGATAAGAATTCATCAGCTTCTTAAGATCTTTTCCATTGTTTTTCCTTTGGCCAGTTCGTCTACCATCTTATCCAAATACCTGATCCGTTGCATCAATTTATCTTCAATCTCTTCCACACGATAACCACAGATAACACCGGTAATTTTTGAGGCATTTTCATTTATTTCGGGCGCTTTATTGAAGAAAGTTTCAAAATCAGTTTTGTTGTCGATCTGTTCCTGCAACTCTTTTTGATCATATCCTGTAAGCCAACAAATAATTGCGTCTACCTCTTCCCTGGTACGACCCTTTTTTTCGGCTTTTTGAACATAGTGCGGGTAAACACTTGCAAAGGACATTTTAAAGACTCTTGTATTATTCATGCCAGAGATTGAATAATGATTGATTTAACCTGAAGCGGTTAAACTTGTATTAAGCGTATAAGCTTAAAAGCTGTTTCATCACAGTGTTACCATAAACAACATCAGAATTACCAACGTTATTAATTATTAAGCAAAAGCATTCCAGCCCTGGGCAGTTAACTTATGCGTGTTTCCTCCTTTGGTAATAATAGTTGCACCTTCTTCAACATCTGTTATGTAGCCAATAACTGATATCTCTTCACTCAAAACCAACTTATCATACTCGCTTTGTGGCACAGTAAAGATCAGTTCATAATCTTCGCCACCACTAAGTGCACATGCGGTTGGGTCAAGCTCAAGTTTGTAAGCGTACTGTTTAGATTCTTCATGTATCGGAATTTTTTCTTCGTACAGCTTGCAGCCAACATTGCTTTGTTTGCAAATGTGTAAGATCTCGCTGCTTAAGCCATCACTCACATCCATCATACTTGTTGGTAGAATATTATTGTTCTCAAAGTATTCAATAATGTCTTTTCTTGCTTCAGGCTTCAGCATTCGTCCAACAATATATTGCTGGTTTTCTAAGTCGGGCTGTATTTCGGGGTTTTCAAGATAAATCTTCTTTTCTCTTTCCAGTAAAGTCAATCCTAAAAATGCACCACCTAAATAACCGCTAACACAAAGCAGGTCACCCTTTTGTGCACCGCTTCGCTTTACAATTTTATCTGTAGCTATTTCACCAATTGCTGTAACACTTATAATAAATCCTTTTTGGGATGAACTGGTATCACCACCAATAAGATCAACATTATACTTTTCGCAGGCTGCATATACACCTTCATAAAAATGATCTAATGCTTCAAGACTAAACCTGTTGCTAAAAGCAATACTTATAGTTATATGAGTTGGAGTTGCATTCATAGCATAGATATCGCTAAGATTAACAACAACACTTTTATAGCCAAGATGTTTTAAAGGCGTATACATCAAATCGAAATGAATACCCTCAACAAGCATATCAGTAGTTATAACTGTTTGCTTTCCGAAATGATCAATAACTGCAGCATCGTCTCCAACACTTACAATGGTAGATGCATTTTGTATCTCAAAATTTTTGGTGAGATGTTCTATCAAACCAAACTCACCAAGAGTTGATATTTCTGTTCTATTTTCCATAATGTAAATTCAAAGTTAGATGTAAATTCAAAGTATTGAATTCGAATTCCTATCAAATTCCGGTAGCCTAACTTTTAATTTTGGTGCCATATTTATCTTATCCGAAACGAATTACGCCACTTTATTATCTCGTTCCTCGACGTTAAACTTATTTTTCCCATTGCCCATTTATAGCGAGCAACATTTCATCATGTAA
>Ga0115844_100065_pt1 | contig 20735 bp, 8 predicted proteins | sample InSIn1gowninarea_FD_83858 | JGI IMG/M metagenome (GOLD analysis project Ga0115844, IMG submission 83858) | reverse complement strand
AGATTGGGGGGGGGGGGGGGGGCGGGGGGGGGGGCGGTAGCGACTTTTGGGAGCCCCCCCCCTGGCGGGGGGTTTCGGGGGCAGTGCCCCCGAAGCTAAAAACAGCTGTAAAATTGCCTCGTAAAAGTATAGTAATTTCTAGTCAATCTGGGCCGTTCATTAGGCGGATGATCTTACGGTAGAACTTATGTTTAGTTAGGGTTTTTTGCCCTAGAAGGCAACCCCTCTCTTTGTATGAGGGCATTGTATTTGAGGCTATGAAATAGATGTGTATTCTGTGAGCGAGAGACAGAGAGGTGAGACTGTGAGAGAAAACAGAGGATATTACAGCGGATTTGCTGTAGGTTGTGTCTCTTCATTTTGTTGGATAATATAAAGGAAGGACTGGCTGTTCGGGATGGACGTAGCCCAAACTGGGTGAACCACGTATATCTGTGTCTCTCTCGTTTTGTGCATTTTCTGTGTTTATATTTCTGCAATATTTTATGTGTTCCATTGCTCCGTAATATATAATATTCTAACAACTAGTATCAAAGCCGAAGGTCTATTTGGTTGATAAACTTGCAGGAAAGAAGGATTCCTGGTTCGAGTGGGAGCAATGGCGGAAGATGGCAAGTTTAGGGTCGAGAAATTTAACGGCCAAAACTTCTCGCTGTGGAAGATGCAGATGGAAGATTATCTGTATCAGAAAGATATATACCTACCATTGGGCGGAAAATCAAATATGCCAATGGGTATGAAAGACGAAGAATGGAACCTTCTCGATAGAAAGGCACTTGGAACAATAGGGTTGTGCCTTGCTGCGTCAGTCGCCTTCAACATTTTGAAGGAAACCACGACAGAGGGTTTGATGGAGGCATTGTCGAAACTATATGAAAAACCCTCGGCCTCAAACAAGGTATTTCTTATGAAACGGTTATTTAATATGAAGATGTCGGAATGTGGATCTGTTGCAGACCATTTAAATTATTTTAATACAGTTATAAGTCAGTTAAGTTCTGTAGGGGTAAACTTTGATGATGAAATTAGAGCTCCGTTATTCTTGTGCTCATTACCAGAAAGTTGGAATGGTTTGGCAATGGCCATTAGTAACTCCATTTTTTGATCTAGTACTTTAAAGTTTGATGATGTTGTCGGTGCTATTCTTAGTGAGGAAATGCGACGGAAAAGCTCCGATGAGACATCGGGAAATGCTTTGAGTGCAGAGTCTAAAGGAAGAAAAATGGAAAGAGGAAAGAGCTCAGGATATCGCAGTAAATCAAGGAAAGGCAGATCCAAGTCCAGATCGGGGATAGTGTGCTGGAAATGTGGAAAGAAAGGACACCTAAAGAAAGACTGTAGATCTAGGAAGGGAAAAGAAGGAGATGCACAACAAGAAAACAATCATGAAGCAAATGTGACAGGTGAGGTGTTACAAGATGCTTTGATTCTTTCTTTCGAAAATATTATTGATTCCTGGGTGGTAGATTCAAGGGCCTCATTCCATGCCACACCTGATAAGAAATCCTTTCATGACTATGTTCAAGGAGATTTTGGACAAGTTCATCTGGGTGATGATAAACCCTGTAAAATTGTTGGAATGGGTAAGGTTCTTGTAAAACAGCAGAATGGAAACCAATGGCTACTAAAGGAGGTAAGGCATGTTCCAGATCTAAAGAAAAATATGATTTCAACAGGGTAGTTAGGCAGTGAAGGTTGTGTGACAACTTTCACAGATAAAGCTTGGAAGGTCACCAAAGGAGCCCTGGTAATAGCAAAAGGTGAAAAGGTTGGTACGTTGTATTTATGCAATGGTATTTCTAACTCTGTTAATGTTTTGACTTCCAAAGGAGTAGATGCAGCATTTTGACATCATAGGCTCAGACACATGAGTGAAAAAGGGATGAAGATTCTTCACTCAAGGAATTTGTTGCCAGGTTTGAAGAATGTTGATTTGGACTTCTGTGAGAACTGCATTTATGGAAAACAGAAGAGAGTCAGATTTCTCAGAGTTGGGAAAGAAAAGAAGAGCGAAAAATTAGAGCTTGTGCATACAGACGTATGGGGACCTGCTAAGGTATCATCTCTCGGTGGCTCTCGTTATTATGTTACTTTTATTGATGATGCAACTAGAAAAACTTGGATTTATTGTATTAAGAATAAATATGATGTATTTGATACTTTCAAGAAATGGAAAGCTTTGGTTGAGATTGAGACAGGAAAGAAATTGAAGTGTCTTAGATCAGACAATGGAGGTGAATATTGCACCAAAGAGTTTGATAGATACTGTTCAGATCATGGAATTCGTAGAGAGAAGACAGTTCCAAGAACACCACAGGAAAATGGTGTGTCAAAAAGGATGAACAGAACAATCATGGAGCGTGCAAGGTGCATGAGATTGCATGCAGGATTGCCTTTACAGTTTTGGGCAGATGCTGTAGATACTATTGTTTATCTAATAAATAGAGGACCTTCAAGTTCCTTGGATGGTGGTGTTCCAGAGGAAGCATGGACAGGTAAAAAGGTAAACTACTCTATTTTAAAGCCTTTTGGTTGTGAGGCCTTTGTCCATATTGATAAAGAAAATAGAACAAAGCTTGAGGCAAAGTCAAAGAAATGTACCTTTATTGGATATGGTGTTAATGATTTTGGTTATTGCTTATATGATTATGAAAATCACAAAATCATTAGGAGCAGAGATGTAATATTCAATGAAAAGGTCTTGTATAAGAATCAGTTGCAGGAAAAGAAACAAGAAAATGAAAACAAGGAAAACACAGTTCTTGATGAAATCACTGAAAAAGTAAAGGTGCCTGAAAATAATAATAATCAACAACCACAACAATAGCAACCATCACAACAACAACAGGCACCCCAAACACCTGAAAGTGGTGTTAGAAGATCTACCAGGATAAGTAGACCTCCTAAACGATACTCTCCTTCATTATACTATTTATTGTTGACTGATCCCGGTGAACCCGAATGTTATGAAGAAACAATGCAGGTTGAAAGCAGGAAGAAGTGGGAGGTAGCCATGGAAGAAGAGATGGACTCCTTAATGCATAACCAGACTTGGGATTTAGTCAGGTTGCCTATAGGAAAAACTACATTGAAGAATAAATGGGTTTACAGGCTAAAGGAAGAAGATGGAGGAAAACAGAGGTACAAAGCTAGACTTGTGGTAAAGGGGTTTACGCAGTAGAAAGGTATTGATTTTGATGAAATATTTTCTCTTGTTGTTAAAATGACTTCAATCAGAACTATTTTAAGTCTTGTAGCAGCTGAAGATTTACATCTTGAGCAGTTAGATGTAAATACAACCTTTCTCCATGGGGATTTGGAGGAAGAGATATGTATGTAGCAGCCACAAGGATATGAGGTGAAAGGGAAGGAGAAACTAGTGTGCAGGTTGAAGAAGAGCTTGTATGGCTTAAAACAGGCTCCAAGGCAGTGGTATCTAAAATTTGACAAGTTTATGTCTGAACAAGGTTATACTAGATGTCACTCTGATCATTGTGTTTATCTGAAAAAGCAAAATGATGGCAGCCATATTATATTGTTATTGTATGTAAATGATATGCTTGTTGTAGGGTCTAACATGCAGGAAATAAATGTGCTCAAAAGAAAATTGGCAAATTCATTTGCAATGAAGGATTTAGGATCTGCAAAACAAATCCTTGGTATGAGAATAACTAGAGACAGGAAAAATCGCAAATTAACATTGTCTCAGAATGAGTACATACAAAAGGTGTTGAAAAGATTTAATATGCAAAATGCAAAACCAGTTAGTACACCTTTTGCTAGCCATTTCAAACTTAGCAAGGAAATGTGCCTAAAGACCCAAGAAGACATGGATTATATGTCTAAAGTTCCATATGCATCAGCAGTTGGAAGCTTAATGTATGCAATGGTCTGCACAAGGCCTGATATTGCACATGCAGTGGGAGTTGTAAGCAGGTACATGAACAATCCAGGAAAGGAACATTGGATGGCAGTGAAATGGATTCTCAGATATTTGAAAGGTACCACAAATCAAGCATTATGTTTTGGTGGTTCAAACATATCCCTACAAGGATATGTTGATGCAGATATGGCAGGTGACAGAGATAACAGGAGGAGCACTACAGGATATGTATTCATTGTTGGTGGAACAGCTATCAGTTGGGTTTCAAAAATCCAAAGTGTTGTTGCACTTTCAACAACAGAAGTAGAGTATGTTGCTGCTATAGCGGCTAGTAAAGAAATGATTTGGTTACAAAGGTTTATGGGTGAATTGGGTAAGGAGCATGATATGGGAACCTTATATAGTGATAGTCAAAGTGCCATTCATCTTGCAAAGAACTCGGCATTTCATTCCAGGACTAAACACATACAACTCAAGTACCATTTCATACGATCAGTGTTGGAAGATGGAGAGTTGAAGCTGGAAAAGATACACACTAGCCAGAACCCTGCAGATATGCTAACAAAAGTTGTAACCAGGGAGAAACTGAGAACATGCTCAGTTTTAGTTGGTCTTCAAGGATAATGATGAAGATGAGAAACACCCAGGTCCAAAGAGGAGTCATTTTCCAGCAAATGGAGTAGCAGTGGAGTTTCTACAATCAGTCTCCAAGTGGGAGATTGTTGGGTGTGGAGCCTGATTATCTTCTATATTCAAAAGTACCGCCACATTAGACCCCAATTCAAAAATGGGGGCGGCAACGCCACCCATAAAATATTCGCTGCAAGGGGGTTCCAGGGGGGGGCGGCATCGACTTTTGGGAGCCCCCCCCTGGCGGGGGGTTTCGGGGGCAGCGCCCCCGGAGCTAAAAACATCTGTAAAATTGCCTTGTAAAAGTATAGTAATTTCTAGTCAATCTGGGCCGTTCATTAGGCAGATGATCTGACGGTAGAACTTATGTTTAGTTAGGGTTTTTTGCCCTAGAAGGCAGCCCCTCTCTTTGTATGAGGGCATTGTATTTGAGGCTGTGAAATAGATGTGTATTCTGTGAGCGAGAGACAGAGAGGTGAGACTGTGAGAGAAAACAGAGGATATTACAGCGGATTTGCTGTAGGTTGTGTCTCTTCATTTTGCTGGATAATAGAAAGGAAGGACTGGCTTTTCGGGGTGGACGTAGCCCAAACTGGGTGAACCACGTATATCTGTGTCTCTCTTGTTTTGTGCATTTTCTGTGTTTATATTTCTGCAATATTTTATGTGTTCCATTGCTCCGTAATATATAATATTCTAACAATCTATCTCCTTGATTTCATTGTTCAAGTTATTTTCACTTCCACAACTACCATGATATTCCTTCTATTTTCAAAAGTGAGGACTCCAAAGATGCCATGGCTAAATTATAACTTCCACGTGGCCTTATTCATAATCAAAGGTGTTGATTCTTCTATTTATGTCATGATATTTCCAAATCAAGACACTCTCCACAAGGTGACTAATTGTAGCTTCTCTTGACCATGAAATAGCTACAATTCTATATTCAATTTTCAAACTTCTTATGTCTTTGGCCTTCACTATAAACACTTTTAGAACTAGCCTAAGTCAGTCTAGATTCCTTCATAACGAGTATTTCCAACTTTATATTTCTAAAATTGATAATAGTATTGTTTTAAGAGTGAGCTTCACAGGATTTTTAATTCTTTGGTCTCTTAGCACAGGTCTACTTTTATTTTTCCTTTATTCTGAACACCTATAGGACCTCAATCTAGGCTAGGCTCCTTGTCCTACCTCTTGGATATTTTATAGGATATTATTTTTTATCTCCAAGAAAATATTTTATGACTTCGACCTTCTTAGATAGGGATCTCGTACTTTCTACTATAAATCTTGGCTATCAATAGAACATACTTCAAATAGGATTTGGATATGATTCTAATGAATTCTTCAGCTTCCTTAAAACCATATATCTCTTCTTCTAGGCCATCACTCTTCCACAAGGATATATTTCATTACAAACCTTTTAACTCTGTAATATTTCAGCCCTTCTTTAGATACTATAATAGATCTCGACTACCAAAATTCGATCTACTCCACAAAGGAATTGGTAAATTAAACAGTAAATAGAACATTCATCCCTTTAAGAAATAGATTGCGGCCTCTTCACAAAGATTGGTCCTAAACTCACTATTGCTCAAGTGACGAAACTTTAGTTTCATTTTAAAATAGCCCAAAATAGTTTAAATTTGTAAGATCAATCGTTCTTCCTACACTGTGATAAATATAACCTTCCTTATTGTGATCTTCCAGCTGGCTACAAGGTGAACTTGGCTCTAATAACATGTTAGAAAAAGGATTAGGGCAACTTCTTCAATTTAATGTTTTCCTTTCATGACATTTACCTGTGATATTTTTGTTTTTCTTACTTAATTATGATTATTCTCTTCATCATCAAATAAATTCCAAGAAAAACAAAGATCACACAAACACAAGATATAGGCTCCATACCAGGGAAAAACCCTTCCAAGGGGAAAACCCATTAGAACTCTTCTTATCAACTTCAAAGGAGACTTCCAGGACCAAACAAGACCTATTTCTCATCTCCAAGACACAAATCAACTAGACATACATTCTTCAATACCTTCAAGGATAGCAAGGTAAAATTTTGTCCAATAGAACATACTTCTAACTATCTCTGATAGGGATCTGAGCTCTCTCCTTCTATGTTGGAATTTTTCTCCCTTTTGTGTATCCTTTATTCCTTCTTCAAACTACAAACTAGACTTCAAGATATGCGAGTTTCTTGAGTCTCAAAGAAGGATGAATTCCATCTTTATATATATCCTTCCAAGTGGTCCATGACCCCTCTCTAGGCTGACTTCAATATGGGTTGGCGAATTGTTCTTAGGAGAAATACGAGAGACTTATAATTATAAAATATAGTTTCTTTCTTTGATAAAAATTCCCAATAGGGACTTTTACACTATGAAAATAACCATGACACATGACAAAAACCTAAATAATACAATGGATGTTTGACCTATTGACCAAATGAAAAAAAGCATGAAACCCAAGCTTTACAAAATAATTTTCTTTCATTCTTTAGATCAATACATAATAATTACATCATGACATGAGACAAATGACAATTATGAAGATCAAAACTAGTTACAATTTCAAACAACTAACTCAACCAATAAAAATTGTGTGCTGACTTGGAATTCCATACACAACCATCTGACAATATCCAATGATTTTTTAATGATATGCTGTTCATTTTGAATGATTCATAAATCAAGCCAAAGAAATGTTGCATGAACAATGTGTCATGATCATTATCATAGTTGATGTAGAAGTGATACTCCTTAATCACATCACATGACTTAGTGTTATCCTTACCATCAACATTCAATTGTGTTGTTTGTACATAACATGTACAAATATGGAAACCAAATCCAAGTGATATTACTCACTCTATATCTCTATCTAAGGATAAAATTTGTAATTCTCGGCAAATTCTACCACTCATAAGATTGTGATTGGTTGGAATACCTCACAAGAATGCTTAAATTTAGAAGTGTGACACCTAGACCTGTGTGAGTGTTTGAAATATTTATAGATTTGAATCTGAAATGCCCCCATGAATTCTGAAATAGGAATTACATCCTTAACATAGTTGATCCTCCTAGGCTCCAGAGTTGAAGAAGATGGTTGATTTACCATGACATACTCATATCTCTTCCATGTGACCATGACATCTAACATCCCATACTGGTTGGGATTAATAGGAAATTTCCTATGGAACAATGCCAAATCACCACATTTAGTGCATCTTCTCCCACCTACACATCATTTCTTGTAAATTAACTCTTTCGGCTCCCTTCTAGACAATATTGATGAAACAAAATTGTGCACTATAGGAGGAGGAGAGTCGTCATAACAGTTTTTCTTGAAAATTTCCTAGAACGTGGTGTAGCAAAGTTGGAATTGAACATGATATCAACAACAACATGTGTCATAGATTTTATTATGCCTAGCAAACCATGGTTTTAATTTCTAAAACATGCTTATGAATATCTTGACATGAGGATTTCTTTCTTGAAATTCCTCAAATAGTGCAACTTCTGTCATTTCTACAATGTGCTTAGTGTGATCTACATACTCACCTTTAGATAGGTGATTTCACATGACATGATTTCTATCTGGAATAGCATAGGAATGGATCTCCCAAAACTCTACCACAAGTGGTTTGATTCCTGCTATAGGCCTGTCTCAGTGGGGTTTCCTAGTGATACAGTCCCAACAAGTAGCTTCATCATTTTCATTTACTCAAACCCTGAATTTGGTATGCTTGTGAAATGTTGATCTTGAGACATGGATAAATTTTGACATTATTGCCAACATTTGTTGTCTTGATGTACTTAGTGAACCAATTTCAGTTGTAATTTGCCTCTAAGCAGCTTGAACATAAGGTTTTCTTGATTTTCCAAACATAGAGAATGTGTTTTTTATATTTTCAGTGACATTTGCATGTTTCTTACTACTTTTAGAATCTTGGATACCTAAAATATTTGTGGCATGTTTCATTTTCTTATGTTTGATCAAACCATGCAGTATCTAAGCTTGTGCAACAATTGAATGTTTCTCAAAATATTATCTAATGATATTATTAACATGCTCCCCAAGTTTCTTTCTTATGCTTGCATCCAAATGTTTTTCAAAACTTCCACCCCTTTCAAAACCACTACAACGCCCTATTATCTTATCAAATTGAGAGGGAACAAACTATTCTTCTAGTAGTTGATTAGCTTGATAGGGCACATATTTTTCCTATAGTGGTTAACCAACTTGATATGGAACATCTTGATCCTCATGTGGTTGATCGATTTCCATCCTTGCATAGTGGAATACAAAAAATAAAGTGAGTGAATCATAAGTATTTAACAGTACAACATGACTAAGGGGGAGTACCTTGGATGGATTGAAGCAACGATGGTATGAGTAAACTAGACCCTGCTACCAATGCCTAAAAGGGAATGTGTGTGTTTACCTTTTTGTGAGTTATATGGGGAGAAAACCCCCCTTTAATGGGAAGAAGACTTTTAATTCTTCAGGACAGATATTTTGGGCCAAGGTCCACAATGATGACTGCTAAATTGAGTGTGGGGAGATGCTAAGAAGATGCATCTCATTTTCCCAAATGTCATACATGTGTTTGCTTAAGATGAAAAGCAAAACTTATGCAAGAAATGAAATAAAGAGGCTATAAAATGTGTCAAGGACTTTGAAATCTACATCCATGCAATAGGGAAAAAAATGTTCTTAAACACCTACACAACCTATTTGCTCAATGCAAGCCACTGGAAACTGTTTGTATGCCACCATCGATGGGGATCTCAAGATCGTTAGATGGATGATACTCACATATTCAGTGAAAATTTATTATAACAATAAAGACTGGGGAGGGTACTAGCAACCACCGAAATCTGATCCAAGTATCGTTGCTTACCACAACAATCACCTATAAACTAAGATAATTTACGTAAGACTAGTTACTATGGTACCTTCATCAACCAAGGGAGAAGTAATTGGCCATCGAACGGTATGTGATCGACTCAAAACCAAAGTGATGGGTAGTGACTAAGCAAGTGCACTAACCAACATACCTTAGGTTTTACCTCCTTGTATCATGGCATCACTTCCTGAGAATTCTTTTCCATCTGGTGATGAAGGATTTTTTAAGATCCCTACTCATGGCTAAGACGTAATAGGATTTCATATTCCAATTTATCACAATCAATGCCAATAATTAATAAACATGTTTTATGCTCTACAACATGTCTTACAATTAGAGAATTCAATGAAAATATATCCAATATGTGTTGAATTTTTCTTGAAATATTTCTAGAGATTGGTCATGCATTTGTTTCATATATTTAAGAGGAATCCTGAGACCATAGTGTAATTTTTTTGCATTTATTTTAAACAAATCAATACCAATTGAAGTGATCAAAAGCAAAATCCTAATACCAATAACCACAAAATTAGAAATAGATTGATAAATATTACTACCCAACATAAATATGACTATTTTTACATGATTCTTCAATTCTTGTCTTACGAAAATTACCATTTATAAGGTATATTTTGTCCTCTAATCTTTAGTTTTAGACTATATATTATTTTTTAAATCCCCTCATCCCATGATATTGGTGTAACTAGAATCTAGTTAGATGCATTCATTGGTTATCTATGAGGCCATGGAACCATTTGTTATTGTTATGTTTATGTTTAAATACATTGAACATTTTCTCTTTATAGTAGCATTAACTCTTGAAAATTTTCATTTATCAACTTGATATTTCCCTTCACTTTTGATCCACTTATTTCAAAATTATTATTGTTAAAACTTATGGGATAGATAGTGCAAATATTGCTTAGTATAAAAAATACTCACTTTAGATTAGTTGCAGTAATAAACCACAACTACTTGTGTAGCTTCCCATCTTGCTTCTCCACAATGTAACATTCTTAACATGTGAACAATGAAAGTGTATGAAATGTCGCATGCTTAACATGTAAACAATGAAAAGATATGAAATAAAACCTCAAGTGAACCTACTTTGTGTACAATTAAAATAAGTGTAAATTTGACTATATTGAAAGTGATTAGGGTTTTAGACACAAGTCAATATACCTATTTCCTAAGTAATCTAGTGCCACAAGCAATAACCTCTCTTCACTCTCCCCCCAAAACATGTTTAAGAAATAAAAAAGGATAACAATTTGGGCATAGGATTTAAGGGTGTGTGATAAAGGTGATATATTGTTCTATAACCCAAAATTTTTACTAGTGAATAGGTTTGAAGCTTTGTTTGGTTTCACAACAAGTCACCTTTACAAAGTGAAGCATTTCACCTTTTTCAAAATTGGTTCCTCTTAGCAACAATTTTTCATTTCTTCAAAAGACTATGTAAATCCTAAACTAAAAGTTATCCCTACAATAAGGGGATGGTATTATTTTTGTGTTCATATATCTCATTCACCAAACATTTCAATTAAAATCCAATGCCAAGTAAAAGGGATTGTGAGAACATAAGGAAATAGAAAAATGATTAAAATAGAATAGGTGTTAAGAATAAAATTAGAAGAATTGGAGAGTAAATGAAAACCTAAAGAAGCCATAAAGTTTGGCTCAAAAATGAGAAGAGGATGAAGATAATAAAGTTGATGAAGAAGATATCGTATAATAATTTGCAAGGTTGTTGAACTAAAGACTAATAGAAAATAAATTTTATTCTTATATAGGAAGTCTAAATACTTATTGAGGGAATTATTACTAACTTAATGATATGGAGAATATTTTAAATTTGAGATAATGTAAGATTCTTGAAAAATCAAGCTAGTGATTACCAAATTGAAGGGCCAAGTTGATTTCATGAGTGAAAAAAGAAAATATCTATCTATAATTATACAAATAATTATAAGATAATTTGTGACTAAAAAAACATGCAATGCATAACACAATCCATGTATAAGAAAAAACCTATTCAACTATTTTTTAAGTATGTTAATATTTTAAAATCACCATTCAAGATGAAATTATTTGAAAAAAAAATCTTCATTAGAAGCACCATATCATTTAGCGTTAAACGTGTAACTAAAATTACCATAAAACAATAGTAAGAAGAACCTTTTTTAAAGGAAGAACTTATCATAACTACAGAGAATTTCACAATTTCAAACCAAAGGTGGAAGAAGTGTGGGATGACAAGTATGAGAAGACAAATGAAATTATTGATAAGGAAACAAAAATAAATTTAGATAGAGGTTTTAGTGTATTTAGAGAACAAGGAAGATACTTTGGTCGTATCAACAATGGATATATTGTTATCATTTGTGGTGAAGAAGGGCACAAGTGATTTGAGTGTGTTTTCTTCAAAGAATGTACATTGAAATTTTAGCACAACAATCAATTAAGGCACAAGGAGGGGTAAGAGGATTAAAAATACTATATGAACTTCTTCAAGGAACGTTTTTTTATGCACACAAAGAAGGATATCCAATGTATTTTACGTTTTCAATTCTTTTCATCAAATCTTGATAACTTTATAACCTCTTTTCTACATTTGAAGCATACTTTGCAATATATTTCATGATTACATGTTGAGAAATAACTAGCTGAAAATCAACACTAGAAATTGCCACAGTCTAAAAGATTAACATTATAAACATTTAGCATATCATCCATAAGTGCATGCTAACATTTCTTTTTCATTTATAATATATGAATGATATTGATTAATCATGATCCTTTCATGGACCATTGTAGTGATATGCAATAATAGACTACTTTTTGTGCAAGCACAAATCTACACTACACTTTGTATGTCTTTGAACACAATTGAACAAATTACCATAACCGTCATGAGTATTGCAAGAAGAAACTTGTGAGGTGTTCAAAAGGTAGGGACAATCATTTAGGATTCAAGGAACCATTTTGTTATGATGATGGATGTCACAAATATTTAATGTTGTTATATTTTTAACAAAGAATATCTTCTCAGCATGCACATTGGAAGGAGGGATACTCCTACTCCTTCTAGATCTTGACACCTTTTGTCTCTTGTAACTCCTACAAGGATATCAAGCTTTAATAAAACTAATGTTTCTAGGTTTTGGAGCGCCTATCTGACAACTATTTTCTCTAATCCCACTTGTAAATATTTCCATGAATTATAATTCATGTAAATAATATGGAAATGTAACGGCTTTCTTTAGTTAAATTACATCCTTAGATTTTGTGGGTGTTGGAGAATCTAGTATGGAAGCTATTTAAGCAATACTCCTTTCTTAATAATTGTTTGTGAACTTATATTATCTTCTTATTATTCTTTAATATATTATTTTCATCAAACAATTATGAAGACCATAAACCATGAAGGTCATAAAATACAATGGACACAAGAGGTAGGCTTCAAGCTAGGGCAAAGCCCCTCCAAAGGGGAAAACCTAGAAATAATCTCTTATCTTCTTATAAAATCAGATCAAATGAGAAATACAAGACCCAAACACCAAATCCAAGACCTCCTCCAACCAAGTCAACCCTCTAAATATTCCTTCCTTAAGTAATTCAAAGTTCTCAAAGTCAACAAAAGTCAAACCTCCAAAATTATGCTCTAGTCAAACTTTTTCGGCCATCTTCCTCAGGTCTAATTTTTGGACCTGCAATTTTCAGCCTATTAATAGTTACAAAAACCCTGGTTTCACATGTGTGAGAGGGAGTAAGCACAAGAATGAGTTATTTCTCCTCTTATTTGACTTTTTATCTCCTTCTTTGACCTTCGCTCCTTTTTTTCTTCTTTCTTTCTTCAAATCGAACTTGAAATGTGTTCAAATGAGTCGAATCCTTTTCCTTTATATACCCTTCTCAAAAGGTCGAATAGGTATCTTATAGGTTGACTTTTCACTGGCAAGTTTGACTTGGTTTTGGAGATTATTTTGACTTTCTAGACTAAAAAATAATGTCCTTTTGTCGTTACAAAATTCCCAAATGGGTCTTATAGATATGATAATGACTCTATTGAATCATGAAACATATTTTCTTGACTTGACAAACCTTGGGAGCATGAAATGCATGCTTGACCTAGTTGACCATTTAAATGGAGCATGAAACCCATGCTAGGAACTAGCTAAAAAATTAACAAATAATTTAATATTATTTCTCCTTAACTAATTCTTAACAAACTTATTAATATTATTTTTTCCTTAACTAATTCTTAACAACCTTTTCCTAACGGCTAGTTCCTAGCAATTAATTTCAGGCACAGATGCTTCTCTACTATTTAAACCTTTGGTAAGATTTATTTTTTCACCATTTGTCCTGAGGATGAACCACATTAGTTGGTTTGAAATGTCGACCAAATATCTACCATGTGATTAATCCGTAAGACAAACTTATTAAAGATATAATATTGTCTACAACATTAATAGCTATAAATTTTATATTGTTGAGGAAGGGAGTACAGGGCATTCTAAAAAGAGAATTTAAATGTTTATATATATATATATATATTTTGAAGAGTAGAACCTTTTTGGAATTTGTGGATTGAATTTCAATTTTGGTTTTAAAACCATTTGATTTATGATTATTATTTCTAGCCCCTATAATTTTGATGAAAACACAATATGGGTGGTGAGGGTTATGCAATTACTTGATTCCTTGAGTTAGAATCATTTTAATAAGTGGGTATTCCAAAAAGTGACTTGCATTGACAAGGCATTATGGTGTATTGAACATGTAAGTGATGAATGACCTTGCAGATAATCAATGTGTTGCATATTTCTAAGAATATATATGCAAAGTGTCATTTAGTTAGTGATAAAACACATGTTTTGGACTGAAATCGAGGCATTGGGTGTTAATAGGATTTTATGGCTTCAATTATCTTATATTGACCATGTGCAACTAAAACAAACGATTTGGAATTGGTGTTGGTTTTGTTGGGTGTGTGTTATATTATTTCCACAACTAACCCCACACACGGTAGCCCACCCTTCATTGTGTTGGGCGCAAGGGGGGTCATAGGGGGGGCAACAGACCCCCTGCATGGGGTCTGGGGCAATGCCCCAGGGGAAAAGAAATTGGGCCCTATATTAGGTGGGTGGACCTACTTGTGGTTTTATGCATGGATTTCACACATGGTTCTGGGCATGATGGTTTTATGCCCATGGTTTTTTGTAGATCCGGTGAAGGGAATTATGGTTATGTTCTAATCCATGCTTAATGGATTGGGGTTTATGAATTCTTCAACATGTATATATGTGTGTGTGTGTGTGTTTGTGTTTAAAATAATAAAGATATAAAATAAAAAAATGTTTGGGTGTTCCTGTTTTGGGGTGGGGGGGGGGGGGGGGAATCTCTGTGTATATCTATTTTATGTTTTATGTTCTTGCATTGTTTATTTTCTATTTTTAGAATTCGTATGCAGGTAACTTCTGTACAGGGTTAAAACCTACAGGTTTATAGATTTTGAGAGGAGCCTTAATGCTCTTTCTTAAATTATTACAAGGATTTCCTCTCTCATTAGGCATGATACTGGGAAAGCCTTTTAACAAGTAGCATTAGAAATCATAATTGTTATAAGTAGTTACAACAAGGAGAATGGTGTATAGTTTTATATTTATATTTATCATCACCAACACTAGAATTTTGATGGGAAACTACATACACATAGTAGCTTGATGTGGGCAAAATGCAAGAATAGTGCTTCATTGATGGGGAACTTAAATGCAAGATGTAGTTTTCTCATTGACTAAACTTTTACCTTGAAAATACTTTCATGTTGTTAATTGTGTATTATTTAGTTGTTATTTCTCTTCTGGACATAGAATGTACATGAACCAACTATTACAAGTATGAATTCCTTTTATTTCATTTCTTATATGTATGATGGTAATAGTACCAAGGTTCCACACTCATCAATGTGAGTAATGATGAGGGCCTTTATAACATATTGTTGTGGGGGGGAGCCTTGAAACAAAGTGATTGGTGTGGCATAAGAATAATGAACATGCATATGCCAACTGCAAGCATGAGGACACTGAGGACAATTCATATGCAAAAGTAGTTCTTATAGTTTTGACTATACATATGCTTGAATTCATCGAGAATAGTGCATAAATAAGGGGGAGGGGAATGTAAGACCCCTGACCTAGATACCCTAAATTGTAACATACATGTATATGTGACACTTAAGCTAGTGAGCTGAAATGTTGAATAAGCTATTGAGTCAGAATTCTATTAAGGCTTGCATGCTTTGTATGTATAGATATCTTAGGCCAATGGGACAAAATACTAATATGCTTAAGGCTGACATGCCTTTGTAATGGGTTAGAGTACCTATATTATCAATCTAGTGAGTTCAGTTTGATTAAGACTTACATGCATATGTATGTATGGTGTATTAGGTTGGTGGGGTAGCAAAAATATGACTTTAAGGCCAGAGTTTCTGAGGAATTATGCTAGATATCTTATGTCATGATTAGGGTAGTAAGCCTAGATGACATGGAATTTAGCTAACTTGTCATTTTGTTGTGACCAAGGGACAAAAGAGTATGGGGGGATGAGACTCCATGAAAAAAAGGTATAATGATATGAAGGGATATTATAATGTTTTAATATAATATTATAATATAAAGAAAAATGGTACATAAAGTCTATAAAAAAATGGTGGTTCCCTTATTCAAGGAGTTATTATTTGGTAGGGAGAAATTGTCCATGGGGGAGAGCCATGAGGGTGCTTGCAAAACCATGGGAAGCATGACTCCTAGAGCCATAGTGCTATGAGCATCCCTAGTCGGCCGAGATAAGGGATGATGGGGAATGTGATCCTTTTGGTCGTAGTTTTTTTAGTTTAGTATCGTAGTTGTGTGAGGGCCTCGAGGGTACCTAGAGACCCATAATGGTAACAAGACTCTTGGAGCTATAGTTCCATGAGCATCCTTGGTTGGCTGAGATAAGGGCTAATGGGAGATGTGAGCCTATTGGTTGTAGGTTGTCAGGGTTTTTTGCCTTGGTTATGTGAGGGCTTAGAGGGTACCTGAAGACTCGTGAGCGAAATAGGACTCTTGGAGTCATAGTGCCATGGTCATCCCTAGCTAGCCAAGATAAGGGTTGATGGGGGTTGTGAGCTTATTGGTTGGAGGCTATCAATTTTGGTACTTTGGTTGTGTGAGGGCCTATAGGGTACTTGGAGACATGTGAAGGTAGAAGGACTCATAGAGTCACAGTGCCATGAGCATACTTGGATGGATGAGATAGAAACCTTGGAGGTGGTGACATAACTCGAGGGACTATAGGTGTAGTGAAGGGGGTGTGTGCACCACTTGGGTGTAGATTGATGGGGGATGTGAGTCTGTTGGTTGGAGGTTTTTATGATTAGTACCTTGACCCTATTATGTTTGGTATGAGGCACATACTTGGCTTAAGAAGCCAATGCCAAGTGGAGTTATGGCTCCAACTCAAGAGTGATCGACTACGAAGACAACTAGAGTAGCACAATCTACATTTGGGAAGAATGTATGAGGTCTATAGTTAGCTGGAAAATTTATCATATTAGTTGAAAAATACCTTCTATCTTCATGTTTCATGGATTTCTCTTGGAATGTATTTCACTTGGTTGGTTTTTGGTTCTTGGTTATGTTTGACTTCATTATGCACATTTATTTATGTTCTACTTAAATTATGCATATGTTTTTGGTAATGTTTGAAAATGTTGAAATTGTGTGAATGGCATTTCCTAGTGGGAGGATTGAGGACATTATAGATGACCAATCACAATGATCTTTTGCTACCTTGAAAAAATACTTGATGTCAGCCCTGATACTAGGCCCTCCTAACTATGGTCAATACTTCATTTTATGCCTCATAACCTCTAATTTGAATCTAATAATTGATCTTTTCTAGGAGGATGAAGACCACAATGAGCATGTAATATACTACCTTAGAAAAGGGTTAACGGACTTAGACCTACTATCCATTTGTTGAAATTTTGGATCTAGCTATTTTCATCGCTAATGGTCAATTCAAGGCCATTAATCATGTCTTAAAGACTATGATCCAATTCATGGTTAAGAACCATAAACAAAATTGACACTTATGCCATTTTAAGCCCTTTGGGATTATCAAACCTTAGCCAATGTTGTCATTGAAATTAATCCTTTCCAAGCCACATGTGGCATGGTAGCGATGTTGTCAAATGAATGCGAGATACCATCCCTAAAAATTTATGTTGAACTTCTCCCAACACTTTAACCGAGGAAGAATGGCTCCTTTATTTGCCTCAACTCAATGAACAATTTTGTAATGCTCTATTATCTAATGAGACACATAATAAATGCATCAAATTCAATATGACAAGTTTGTTCAACCTCACATATTTTTCGAAGGTGAGTCAGCCTTGGTCTATGATTAGAAGCATGATCAACTTTGTGCAAGAAAGTTAGAACCCCTTTGGCATCATCCATACATCATTAAACATGTGTTAAATAAGGAGGCATATGTGCTTGTTGACTCGGATGGGAATACTTTTGCTAATCCCCACAACATGCTCTATCTGGAATAGTGTTATGTCTAGGCCATTGGACATGGTGCCTTGTACATATGTGTTTAGTGTATTCTCTTAGATTTTATGCATGTGTGCTACATTTTGTTTAACTTATTATCATGTTTGGTACTTGGTTTACAAATGTCTGTATGATTGGAGAATGTAGTGGGGCGATTATTAATTCAAATTCTCTTTAACCTTAATAATTTCTTGTGAAATTTATTTATCTTCTTTTGTTTCTTTATTAGATATTTTCATCAAATAATTATCAAGTGCAAAAATAGTAGACAAAATGGACACAGAAATTAGGTTCCAAGCCAGGGAAAAACCCCTCCAAGGGGAAAACCCGGAAATAATCTCTTCTTCTTATATAATTTTCTTCAAATGAGAAAACCAAGACTTAAATCCTAGACCAAGTCCTCCTCCAAGCACAAATTCATCCCTCCAATAATATTTTCCAAGGTAACAATAGCCAATCCTACTTCAACCAACTTCTTGCTTCAACTTAGACCCCTAGCTTTGACCTGCAACTTCAGCTTTGTAGCTACTGCAAAAACCCTAATTATGGAATGTGTCAACTCTTCAAGAAGACTTCCCTCGAACAAGTCAAGGTCTCCAAATTCAAATTATATCAAAAAAGAGTATTTAGCACTCCTACAACTTGGATCTACAATTCGACCTCCTGCAATTCAAACCTGCAATTTTTGGCCTCTGTTGAAGATTAAAAAGCCCTATCCTTCACACATGTGAGAGAATAATGCCCAAAAATAGAATTTCTTCGTTCTTCTTGAGATATTATTTCCATTTAGAACTTTTCACTTGCTTCCTTGATGTTTCTAGCTTCAAATTAAACTTCTTGATGAGAGAGATCGAATTGGTGTGCAAATGAGGTCGATGCTACTTCTATTTGCACACATATGAGGGGTTTGAATTCCTTCTTTTAGCTGACTTCTCATTTCCTCGGACAATTTGTGCTTGGCAGTTACTAGGAATTTCTAGACTCAAAATTAATATATTTTACATGTTACATATTTCCTGATAGGGTCTTATATAAATGATAAAGACTCTCTTGATTCAATAAAATATTCTTTTGATATGACAAACCCTAGAAGGATGAAGAACATGCTTAACCTATATGACCATCAAAATGGAGCACAAAAACCATACTCAAAATAATATTTTTCTTTTTTCTTTTTCTTGTAACATAAAATATACGTAATGATTTGAGTACATTGATAATTATGAAGACCAAAACTAGTTATATTCTCTAATATGTATCCCCTTCGATCTACGTAGGATATGTCGATGGCACTAGCCACAGTTCTTGAAACATTTCTTTCACTGCTTGGGTGCTCCTTTTAACCACTGATGAACTTTGAGTTAAGGGAGAATATAATTAGGTCATGACACTATCAACATAATGGAATACAATGCTCTCATTGAACTCTTAACTAAGGCCATATCTCTAGGCATTCGTCAATTGGTGGTCCATTTGGACTCTCAACTAATGGTATCATAGTTGAGTCATGTCTACCATGTCTGACATCCCATGTTATTTTATCATTATCTCAGGGTAGATCCTCTTGAGCATTCATTTGACTATATCATGTTGGCACTATGATACATATGTTGTACTTAATGGCAACCCACTCATCTCAGATGATAAATTATAGTGCAGCAAAGTTCATGCACTTTCATGAAGATAAAAGTTTCTTTCGTGTAGAGAAAAGTTCACACACTTTCATGAAGATAAAAGTTTCTTTCATGTAGAGAAAAGTTCACGCAATTTCATGCAGAGAAAAGTTTCTTTCATATAGAGAAAAGTTCACGCACTTTCATGCAGAGAAAAGTTCCTTTCATGAAGAGAAAAGTTCACTCACTTTCATGGTTGGCTCATGGTATTAGTCCAACAGTTTTTTGATCCTATGGTTTTGGTCTGTGGTATTGCATCCAAAAGTGTTGACACCAAGTATTGGGTTCATGGTATTGTGTTATTATGGTTTTGGACCGTGGTATTGTGAAATGCCTAAGACTACAAGAGAGGAAGGAGCTCATTTGGAAAAGTATCAATCTGAATGAATTGAATATCTAATAAGTGCTAGATCTAAAATATTTATTGGGGTTATGGTGCAAATCAGGATCTGAATGAAGGAGGAACCTTAGTGCATAAAGAAGGATAAGTTCTATTGATGGGTCATAATCTTTAAGCTTCAATAATAATATCTTTGTATGATTTTGATCTGTTATATGAGGCGCATGCTTGATCTATAAATTTGACAATCTGGGTTAATTAGTGTCTGAATATTTGAAAGAATGAATTATCCTTTATAGATCTGTATGCAGGTTCAGTGAAGTGAAAGCGCATATACACGCTGGTTCAGTGAATGAAAACATTGTATATCGCAGGCTGGTCCAAACACAGGAGCGTATGCATGCAGGTTTCAGGTTGTTGAAGTAGCGTATATCTTTTAAATTATGATCTAGCTGCCTCTGTTTATTGCTGAAGTATTCTGGGTTCAGAATTTGGTGTGTGGTTACTGTTACTATGTTCTGGGTACAGCTGTCAGAGAAATGTTTACTTGATTCAGTGCTAATTGGGGAAAAGGAGCACCCAAGCAGTGAAAGAAATGTTTCAAGAACTGTGGCTAGTGCCATCGACATATCCTACGTAGATCGAAGGGGATACATATTAGAGAATATAACTAGTTTTG
>Ga0115844_100064_pt1 | contig 20788 bp, 12 predicted proteins | sample InSIn1gowninarea_FD_83858 | JGI IMG/M metagenome (GOLD analysis project Ga0115844, IMG submission 83858) | reverse complement strand
CGCGTAAGCAGGCTCGACTGTTTAGGCCGCCATCACCTTTAGGTGCTCGACTGATAAGGCCGCCATCGAGAGGACCTTTAGGTGCTCGACCAAAAGGGAGAGGAGAGGAGAGGGGCTCGACTGTTAAGGAGAGGCCCGGTAGGGACTCACTATTCCGATGGTGAGGGTGCGTTAGCACACTCGACTGTCAAGGAGAGGCCCGGTAGGGACTCACTATTCCGATGGTGAGGGTGCGTTAGCACACTCGACTGTCAAGGCCGCCATCGACGGAGTCACTCACTCATTCCGATGGGTGAGGGATTCTCGCCGTACTAAACTTATCTTCCTTCCTGGCTTCATAAGAGGTTGGGCATGACTCTCTCCAAGGCCCTAGGTCTCAGGCATGAAAATCAAGTAAAGGGTAAGTATTCGGTTTTCAGATCCCGTCATCGAAAGGTGAGAAAATGAGAAGTCAAGGTTGAAGAACCTCCGCCACGGTCAAATGGCCAATCTCGTAGGGAGAATGTCCAAAACCTCCGCCCAGATCAAATGGCAAAATGATTCACCACTTCGATTCGATTCGTTTCATTTCTCGAGTCGTTGCAGGAGCGATATTCAGTCATCTCCTTATATAATATGCACCACTTTGTGTAAATGAAATTCGCCGAGTTCCTTGGTTGTACGCATATGTGTGCGATAAAGGATTCTCGCCTATATAATCTAGAAAAGGGAAAGGTCCTTGATCGCCGAAGTGACTTCTTGTATCTGATACGCTTTTTAGGAAGCTGCTTTGCCGAAACTTCCTCTCCTTATCAGTCGAGCCCCCTGTCGGGTCCTTGCACTAGGAAGCGCAAGCCCCTCCGGGACCTTTTCTCAAAGATTGGAAATTGAATAATTGTATATAATGAGATACAAGAGTTTACTAAAAAGAATTATATCCGATGATAGTTGTTCTTCATATTTGTTCTTCGATCCAATGACTCACTATTCCATTGAACCACCGTTCACGACATCTTTTTCATACACGCTTCGTCCGCCCTTATCTCCCTCCCCTTATAAGAGCAAACTATCGGGGGTTCTCTTTATCCCGTCGTGCTATTACGGCTCTATACTACCCTTTCTCACCTTATTTCTCATTTATAAAAGACTCCTTTTGGGGTAACAGATCCGGAAGACGGACAAACATCTCGTAACGCGATGGTTTAAGGTCAAAAAGATAGATTTCCCCCTGCTTTCTATGCCTTTGTTAGTTATGAATCTGCACCTCGAACTGGACGATCTGCAATTGGATCTGCCACTGGATCATAAACCAGGTATGTAACTTCAACTACTGAGTAAACCGGTGGAACTGGGGTTTCAACGGGTGCTTTCACTGCATCAACTGAGTCAAGGTAAACCACTGAATCAACGGGCTTTGCTGCTTCCCCTTCCTTTACTATGGGTGCTCTTACCTCTGTTCCAACCTTTGCCTCTGCGGGATCAACTCAATCTGCAATGGGATCAGTTGCTGGTGCTGGAAGAGATGCTTCGGGCTTTGCTCGGGCAACAAGGTAAACAACTGGTTCTGCTAATGGATATGCTTATGCCGGTGGGTATACTTAAACCACTGCTGTTGGTGCAGGATATGGATATGGGTATAGAGCTGCTCATGCTTATGCTACTACCGGTGGCTATCCAACTGGCTCTTAAGCTGCTTAGTCGACTGTGTAAACTGCTATGGATTGTCTCTGAAGTCAGACCCAATCCGACGAGAGTATATGTGTATACATTAGGTGGCAACAGTCAATGGTATTGGATGGTGTTATTAGTTTGGTGGCCATTATGGTACATAGGATTCTCTAGGGATTCACTAGCAGAACGTGCTCAGAGGCAAGAAAACCACGTCTTTTTCAGATCCTGCGCGTGATCAAATGACCAATTTCAGTTCGTTTCAGTTTCATCCCAACCTTACCCTCCCTGGGTCGAAAAAGCAGATCCCATTGATCGCTATTCCAGCAGTTTCATCCGTTGATCAACCACTGGATCAAGATCAATTGGTGCCTTTACTTCTGCTCCCGACGCTAATCTCTATAATCACAACAATGATAAGTGATAGCATGAGAGGCTTAAGAAAGTGTAATAACCCAAATACTCTCACAAAGCATTTAGATACGGATAATGATACTACTAAGCCCATTGATCTGAAACAGTGTAATGATGAATACAGATAGACCTATATTATGTATATACTGTACTACCATATTGAATATGTTACCAGTATAGCTCATAATGAAACCCAGCTTACTCAAGCTTTACACATATCCATACCCTATCCAAGTAAGTAGTGCGATACTGTTCTCTCTCTATGACAAGGTATGTTATTAACAACTATCAGTATTCCCTAATCAACACGTACGATAAACATGCTTATAAGACAGAATAACCATGTGGATCTCACCTATCTAAGAGCTAGTGTAACTATTATAGAGTTTTACCATAATTATGAGTAAGCAGCTAGTATTAGTGATGAAACAAGGATCAGGTTATACAAGCTATGTAGTTATTTATTAGAGTGAATGACAGGAGAAAAGCTATACTCTTCACAACACGTATCCATGATTCAGACCTCAGCATTGAGATGACAGTAACAAGCGTACTAGAACATACATATAGGTAGTTTCCAGTAGAGTTTCTAGTCAGAAGAAGCTTTTATTGATTACTAATGGCATACTCATAACCCTATTTGACATAATTCTCAGTATCTGTACATGATCTTTATGCTTATTAGGTCAACAACGTATATCCTGCTTACGTGTGATAAGTATAAGTGATTGATTACATAGATACAGTATTGACTACATGCTGTATGTGATAGCTCGATAAACATGAGTAGATGATGTATCCTGTATTACTCATGAATGGTATTTGCTCATCAATGATACAAGTCAAATGAATGTAAGTGTCAACCAAATCGTAAATTGAAAGGATAACAACATGACCATTTCTGATTCGTCATCTCCCTAAGAGCCGCAGGATAAATTCTCTGCTACACCTTTCCCCATGAGATGCGCTAATTGGTACAGTCAAAAAAGGTCGGTCAAAGAATGTGAGGTGTGATTCTTCGTGCGGACGGAGGGGACAAAAGAGGAGTTCGTTGTCTCGCTGTTGGGGTGAGGGCGACCCGTGGATAGGTCTTATTCGCCTCCCTCCGATCCAAGATGGAATGACTTGGGATGTTGCAGCGGTCCCCTGCTGCAGGTGTAAGGTATAAAGAAAGGTCCGGCTCGTGCTGCAATGGGTGTTGTTTGTCGCTGTGATCCTCTTGATCAAATCCCCACCAATGTATAGTGACTTAATTCTTGTTGGTATCCACCCAAAATGATTGTTATCGAACCAGAAGCTCTACTTTGTTTAAACCTACATTTTCAGGGATAGATCTAATTCCTCTAGCTAGTCATTGATAAGAGGCTGTTAGTTATACCTTGTAGTTCTAAGTAAGAGTGTGAAGTTCTAGGCTCCTATAGTGAGTAAGAGGTTCTACATGCATGGAGTAAGTTCTATATTCCTCTAGCTAGATACAAGGAGTTAGCTCTATATTTAGAAACCAGTATAAGGCAAGAGTCATTTGTTATTCCTGCTGTTTCCTACAATTCCTACTTCTATTGCTTCCTTGCCCTCAGAAGCGCAAGCCCTCCGGACCTTTCCTTTCTGTTATTTCCTTGCCCTCAGAAGCGCAAGCCCTCCGGACCTTAGGGTTTCTTTCTTTGTCAGAGTCTCTAACTTAAGACCTAAGGATCTCTTCTTTCTAAGCTCTTAACTAAAGCATACAGACTATAAACAAGGAGAAAGATATAGACCTAAATACTAGTTCCTTCTATCTATCTATCTTATTCCTATCTATCTGAAAAGGGCTGACCTGCTCCTCCTCTCTTCGAGCCTACCTATACTGAGGGCTATACAAGACATAATCTTCACTTATATAGCCTTATATCAAACCTTAACTTTACCATTCTGATATAAAAGTAATCTTAACTGAAAGGATGGAAACTATATGGAGGACTTCATATTTGATTGATAACTAAGCATAAGATAAAACAACAACTACTCCTACTTTAGATCTGCGTTTGTATTTCCTTGTGCTGCATATGAGGAGGAGTGATGGGATTGAGAATAGTGATTGTTGAGTGAAAGGTGAATTCCCTTCCTCTGTCTGGTCAGGTCTGATATGAGTTGTAAGGGCAGGATATCGTAATAGATCCTCAGCATAGAATAAGAGAGGGGCTGCGCTAAAGGGTTCTGATATAGCCAACAACCTTAATGTATGGATCCTGCTATCTTCTATCTCCATCTGACCTACCGGCAAGCAAGGTCTAAATTCAAGATGAGCTGAAAGGGTTGCTTCTGCTGTTAAGGTAAAAGGGCAGGGTCTCCCAGGTGGATTGATTCTTACTGAACTGGATCACTTATTAAGGAGCTCAGATTAAGAAGGAGCTAATTGTTGATTCAAAGGAGGAGCTACTAATATGGATAAGCTAATTTCAGATCCTACTTGATACGAGTACAAGCTTGATACAGAATAGGTTGGTTGTACTGAAACAAATAAGGTACTTCATCTCCTTCCATAAAGACCGATAGACTAGTTACTATTCCTACTATCAAGACTATTCCTACTAGAGATCCTAATGAACTAATTCATTTCTCTAAACAATCCCTTACTCTCTGCCTTACCATTAGGCTGGCAAGACAGATAAGAGAGACTTTGGAATAAAGACGGTAAGCGGCACAGTGGCAACACTGCCTTCAAGGTTGGTTGTTGGTAGGATATCAGACCTACAGAGGTGGCAATAGAAGCTGGCAAGAGAAGCTGGCAAGAACTGGGTTGTACAGAACTGGGTCAAACTAGTACAGATAGGGGTGAACCAAAAGCATTGAGTGGCAACCAACAGAGTGAAACCGAACAACAGATTAGAGCAGTTAGATAAGCGCTATGGGAGAAACCCCCAGATTAGGGCTAATGAGAGAGGCGGGAAGGAATAACCGTACAGAAGCTATTGAGTTCAACCAAAAGATAGGGTGGTTAGAAAAGCTATTGAGTTCAACTGATGAAGGGAAATAAACTAGCTAGAAAAACCAAAGTAAATGAAGCTTTACGTCAAGTGAACCAAAGGGTGTACATACCGCGGTCTTAGTCCCTTCCTCTCCCGGTGGTCGAGCGAGAAATCGATGGCGTTGGTCGAGTGACTCCGTCCCTCACCTTCCTAAGTAAAGACCTTCCTAAGTAAGGACCTTCCTTTGTAAGGTGAGCCTTTCTTCCTCTCCCTAAGGTTGAGCCATCCTTCCTAACCCTTATGGTCGAACCTCGATGAAGATCGTCAAAGTGGTTCATCCCGGATAGATACCTGAATATCTAATCTGTAGTCTGCCTGCCTATCTCTAAAGGGTCCTGCCTTCCTATCTGAATTATTGGACTTGCCAATCTCTTAGGTAGCTATGGATTTCCTCATGAACAGCTACTTTTGGGCTTGCTTATCTTATGTGTTCCTATCCTAAGGGCTTGCTAAGGAAGGGTATTAGAGAGTGGTATACTGGAGGGCTAATGGGCGGGCTTATGAGCTTGGGTTTTCTTGTCAATGTAAGGTTAAGGCAGAAGGAGCTAATAATTCAATTTCCCATATAATATGAATTGCTCATTGTGGTCATTTTACCCGATATCTAGTCTGTCTGAATTGAGGTAGGAACTATGGTAGAGAACTTCCTAAAAGCACCCGCCTATATATATAGAATTTCACCATAACCTTATTAGGATTACTAATTCCTAATCTTACTATCTCCTGTAGGCATGCACTGTAACTAAGGCAAGTACTGGAACTCTTGGCTTGTACTTAATGGCTTGCACTGGAAGCTTTCCTTGACTTTCAGGGACAGGGAGACATCACTTTCATGGTATAGATAGCTCGGGGAATACTAGATAGCGTTGTGGGCTAACTATAGGTGAAAGCTGTTACCGTACCTCTTCTTGACTGATGAAACTGAATAAGAGAAATGAGAAGGTGGTCATCAATAAGGGTAATGTAAGGTGACCGTGTAACAGATGTATTCCAGTTGTTAGGAGAAGTGGCATGTCTGGTTGGTGTGGCTGGAGTGACTACCCGATGTGCAGTCTTATGACCAGTTCATGTCTGGGGCGTTGGCTGCGGGTGTGGCGAGGCAGTGTGCTCTGGTAGGGTAATGGGGTTAGCCTCTTGCACGACCGGGTTAGTAAAAGATACGTGTTTCCTGTCTTCGCCAGTCAAAGCCAAAATAGGAAGAGAATGTTGCTGGGCGTCATGCTACTACCCGAGTGCCGGAGGGGAAACCGTCTTTCAAGGGGGGCAGTCTTATCTGTAAGCTTAGGAACCTATCAAGCTTGGTCTTACCTTAGCTTATCCCTGACCTTCCTAGCCTATAGGTAATAGGTTCGTCCTTCACATTGCTAGCCAGCTCTATACGAGGGATTTTTCATATCCAGCTCTAGAGCCCTGACCTATCGAACTAAAGCACCTTCGTTGCATTGCATTTCCTTCCTAGCCAGCTCTAGTCTAATGGGAGGATGGCAAGCGAACTACAGCACCTTCCTAAGTCACTATCTGTTATAGGTACGAATGGGAGATGGTAGGTACGAACCTAGCCAGCTCTAGCGAGCACCAGCACCTTACGAATGGGAGGATGGTAGGTACGAAGCTATGGAGCTCTATCGAGCAACTACCAAACCCCCCTGAAAATGAAAGTGATCCCCCCCCCAATTCATTGCTCACCATTGGCAGACACGAACGGAAAGTGGTAAGCGTAGTCTATCCATCGCATTTCGAATACCAGCAGCCAGCCCGCTAAAGCGGCTACTCTGGTTCTAAACTGAATAAGAGGCTCAACCCTAATGGATGGAGTAAATGGCCAACTATTCTTTTCAACTATTCCTTCCCCACCCCCCCATAGCCGGAATCTTATCTTGAAGGACCAGGAAGGAAAATAATACCACCGGAACCAATATTGACGGATTTACCCTATATTCCTTCCCCCGCATGCTTCCCGGGTCCATATTGATTATATCATAAGCTATTTCTTAATGGCTCGGGTGAAAAGCAAGCAAGAGGAAGTTCATTATTCTAGCTAGTAGCATTTGCGCTCTCCCCCCCAAGCATATATATAAGGCTCCCAAAAACTATCGGTTCGGTACCTTCTTGGTCCCGTGGATCTAGATACATGCGATCGGGGAGCCCACGTTATCTCTGCCCCAAAAAAGAAGGAAGGTCAGATTCTGGCGCCCTTTCGTCTCTGTGTTTGCTTGCTCCACTTCTTTCTCCGGAATCAATATTTCGTATAGAATAGCCATTTGATTAGCTTTTCCATCTGATCTGGGACTTTTCGGGCTTATCGAAAAGATTGGGAGAATGAACCGCTTATGGTTCGATCAGTGAGGCGCGAGAGACGGGAACGAAACCCGCTGTTCGGTAAGCCATGCAGATCGCTGGTTGACGGGCGAGCATAGCGTATCTCTTCTTTTTGGTTGGTGCTTGTACGCTATCGGCACTACTCTTTATGCTATCTCTAGTGACCGAAATCAATCTCATTATATATGTCATTATGCATGAATGAGATATGTGTCATACCAGATTGATGACTGAAGGGAGAGGAATTATATATGTCATTATGCATGAATGAGATATGTGTCATACCAGATTGATGACTGATCTGATAGATGTCATTTCTGACATGACCAGAGAGATTGAGAGAATATCGAAATCTCTCCTTCTCTATGTCATTATGCATGAATGAATTAGATATGTCATTCCGTGATGAATTATATATGTCATTACGCTTTCTTATCGTATGGGATCGTAGCTCTTTTCATCGATCGTACCAGAATCTCGTATACAAAGAGATATATCTAATGACTAATCATTCTTTATCTACGTCATTCCCCCTCCCCCTCCTAATCTAATGTCAGGGGAGCCGCAGACCTTTATTTCGGCATCACACCTGCCCACCTTCCTCCTTATCCCTTCCCAGACCTTCCACGAAAGGCAAGCTCGAGGAATGCTCCTAACCAACAACCTGGTTCAATTGATTACTGGCCATTCCCAGCCTTCGCTCCTTATGTTGCACCTCCGTTCACAAAATATGGAAAGGTCAACTCTATAGCTGCCGGACGAAATGGGCCACCAGCTGTCAATCTAAATGAAAGAGGCTCTCTATATGAAAGCTCTATCAAACTCCCAGGTCAATATGTAACAACCAGGCTATCTGAAAAACCAGGCTATATAACTAGGTCTCTACGACTCGCTCCTCTTTTTTGTTCTGTAACCGTTGGTCATTCCTTTCCTGGTGATACAGGTAGTAGCTGGAAGTAGGAGGAGAGGAAGGTCAAGGTAGTAGGATAATAAGTAGGCCCACCACCACGCACCATAACCACGGATCGTTGCTCATTCCCCGTAAGCGGTATCCATCCACGGCAGGCAAGGAATATTGATTGATCAACGCTCCTAAACTAGGGAAACTCCTTCCACCAGCTATGATATTGGGCTTCCACCCACTGTTAGTAGGATCGTGCCCTGCCAGCCAGCCTGCCATATTGGATCGTGGGGTTTAGGGTCCATTGTTTACCACCACCTCGCTATCAAATATGAATTGTTATCCTTGCACGTAGTAGCTTATTTTCCACCACCTAAGGTTCGAAGCGTCTGTCCACCAGTTGAGGGGTGATTGCAAGGGTCACTATTATTCTGTAGGGGGCAGCAGTATATAAGTAAGGGCTTGGGTCGGTCTAAATGACCAGGCTCCTTTCCTTTGTCGGACTCTTCCCCGGAATCTTATGGGAAGCAAGGCTCTTTCTTTCAACCAGAGCTTCTATCTCTTCTCTTTAAGGGACGGAGTCACTCACCCATATGATGAGTGAGCGTTAAAACCCTTTTGGTCGAGCCTGCTGTCGCACCCTTCAAAGCCATCCATTTATTGAACAACTAGCAAAGCGCTCTGTCCCGCTGTTTATGTGTCTCACCTAGCCTCTCCTGCCTCGTAGCTCTCTTATCTGCGGATCAGTGTCCTCACCTTGGGTAGAAGAGGCACCTCCAGACTCTCAACACTTTCCAGCTGTCTGCTGCTCTGAGGGTGTGTCAATCCGGGCCTTCTTAGAACTTGCAGCTTCGACCTCCTCCTCTCGATGGCGGCCTTATCAGTCGAGCACCTAAAGGTCCTTATGGTCGAGCCCCCTAAAGGGTCCTCTTCTCTCTTTCTTGTCATTTCTGCTCCTTGGGTCACAGCTTTCCAAGAGCCTCCCACTTATAGATCCCCTCGACATCCTGAGGGATAAAATAATAAGAAGTCAGAGACAGGCATCGAATACTGGAGCCCTAAGTCAGATGCCTCAAGAAGTGGCCCATAGAATGAGTGCTCCCCCTCATGCTCATCAGCCTCAAGCTGACCCATTCGATTAGCGCTTCAACCAAAGAGAATTCCCGCTTTTCACTATTCAATAATACTGAATTCAAAACTGGGTAGCTTACCTGCTGTGTGAATGGCGTGCCTCAATCGAAGGTGAGGGAAATGAACCGGAAGTATTCCACTGTCGCTAAGCGTAACTCGAGCTGGCAGAATCTATGGAAGGCTAGGGCTGTGAAGCGATCAATCACCTATCATTTGGTTGGATGCTGAGCAAACGATTGAGATTGGAATGAGGACAAAGATGCGATGGCGGCCCTTTTGGTCGAGCCTGCTTTCGCACCCTGGGTAGTCCGTTATATTAAGAGTGCATTCAATGGCCACGAGTTCAATCTGGCTTGAGATTGGATCATAAATATGATACGCCAGAGTGGGAACGCAAGTCATAAGGATGGGAACTAAAGGATGGGAACTAAAGGATGGGAACTAATATAAATACCATGCCAGCAAGCGAGACCATGCTAGCAAGCGAGCCTTGACCATATGCCCCCACTAGCCCATATGCCCCCATTTGCCCAGTAAGAGGGCGATTGGGCGAGAGGGCGATGTCCTGAATATCTTAATTATAAGACATAGGAAGGCAACATTCCATCCATGGTAGGCAACAATATCATACCATCCATGGTAGGCTGGGGAAGGAAGGTAGGCTGGGAAATGCAACAATATCATAATTAGAATACATAGGTAGGCTGGGGAAGTAAAGAACGCGACCTAGTAGCACTAGTAGGGAACAGGCCCTCCATTTACAGGCCCTCCTATTATAGGTAAGCTGGGGAAGGCAACATTAGGGGAAGGCAACTTCTTGAATATAAAGGTTAGGTAAGGTGTGGGAAAGAGTCGGAAAGAGTAGGAACGAATGGAAGGAACGACACCCCGTGCCTGAAGGTCCTGAATCGGAATGTGACCGTGTGTTAGTGTGTGTATGTGTGTATGTGTGATAGTATTTGGGTAAGTAGTCTTTTTGTATGAACGATTGGGAAAGAGTGGGAAAGAGTGGGTAAGAAAGAAGGCAAGGTTAGGTAAGGTTAGGTAAGAGCAACTCGATCTACTTTAGCAAATCGATCTACAGGATGGGAACTAACTGCACCGCACATTACCGCACATGACCTTCTCCCGTATGTATCTACCGGGATGGCCCACCTTTCTCTGTCTCTACTGGCATGTCTCTACCGGCTACTGGCAGGTCTCTACCGGCTTTATGGGCCCACCTCTTCCACCCATCTATCTCTTCCACCCGAAAGTCAGGGAGACAGAAAGACAAATCCTTCCTTCCCACTTCACTGGTTAGCAAGCCAACAAGATAAGATAAGCAATCCACGTATTTCTGCCGAAGGTCCTGAACCGGAATGCGACAGACTTCCGAGGCTTGTACTCGATGGCTTGTACAGCGTGGCTTGTACTCGAACCTTTCCTTAACGAAAACCCTATTTGCTTATTCACTGGACCAATTACTTTCCTAGACTTTCAGGGAGACAGAACCACTTCTTTAATGTAAATGAATCTATTTCCTGCTAGTCATATTAGCCCTGTCCTTCCCCGATAGCCTTTATCCCATTCCTTTAGCCCTTACCTTTAGCCCTGATCAAATCGATGCCATTTTCTACTTGAGAAGTCACCTTCTTGCCTCTTTCCCACTCTTATGCGGGACTTATTAGTTTGGGCTCAAACCGTCCATATCTTGGCCTTCCACCCGAGAATATGGAGACTCACGTTACATGATATGACTAGCTCCCTAGTGAAAGGATGGAGATTGCTCCCGAGCCTAAGAAGGTCTTCGGTAAGCTCGAGTGCTTGCCTACACTTGCATGCCTACACTTGATATATTGCTCTTCCTTAATTGCCTTTATTCCTTACCTCCATTCCCTTCCATCCATGTGGGCCATCGTACCTAAGGGCGAGGGAGAGGCATATTTCTTATCGAGGGATAGGCAGGGGAGATCGATCTATATCGCCGGAGGGGGAGGAAATATCCCAGAATCTTAGAGGCAGATTTGAAAGTCCTAGACACCATGGGAGACTAGTACATAGATGAAAAGGAAACCTACATCAGAATATATGGGGCAACGAAAGCACCTCACACCTTGCGAAGCATGTCCCAGACATACTGTTAATCCAAGAGATCGCATATCAGGCCATCCAGTTCGACTTTAACAAAGTACTGGTCAAGAGGAAAAAGAAAGGTTGTCATGCCTATCCTATCTTTATAGGAACATACGGCTTGTCAAACTCTGTCTATGCACTAATGGAAGCAAGAGCAATAGATGAATATAGGTTCCGTGAAGAGTGCTTCAAGCAGCACGACCGGAAGGAAGTGGTATCAAAACACAGAACCACAGTAGCCATACATTGGCCTTACGTTGATGAGGAATACCACGCTAACTCATCCATTTCAAGTCCTTATATATGTCATTTCCATAAATATAGGAATGATTTATTGATATTCCGTTTGGTGGGCCCATATTCTGTATCCTGTTCCTCGTGCCGTATGAATCGTAAAGAACGGAACGAACTAATCATTATGCTATTCAGGACAAGGACGAGCACTATGGTTGTTCCATAGTAAAGGCATGGAATTGACCAGCTTTCTTCCCGGGATAGGCATTGACCAGCTGCTCCACCCATACCAAACGGTAAGGAACGGTTTGTAAATACGAATGCCACCACGTCGCCCTCCTGTCCATGAGATCCCCTCCGGGCCTTTGGTCTACTTATGGGGCATTCATTACCACCTTTGTCGTACGGTCTCCTCTATTGCCACCACCACGGACGGATGCCACCACTCTCTATAGCTGATCTATGAGATCCCCTCCTTCGTCGGGCCTTTGGGCTACTTATGGGTTGTACAGTATTTATGGTAAATCACTTTGATCCCGGGATGGCACTAGATAGTGAAAGTCTGAACTGTCAAAAGGAACGGTAAGGAACGGTCTGTCAATACGAATCCATTGGGGTACGACAATACGAATGGGGCATTACGAATCTGTGTTCCCACCTTAACGAGTGATTCTGTGTTCCCACCTTCAGAGTCTTTATAAAAGAAATCACTGCCGATATTTGATTACGGTCTGTCAATTAGTTATCACCTTCAATACGAATCCATGAGATCCCCTCCGGGCCTTTGGTCTATCTATGGGGTAAGGTCGGGGAACTTCTTTCTCTCTCAATTCGCTATCAGTGGACGATTCTAACTATTGATTCTAACTAGCTATGTCCTGTATAGTACTCCAAAGGTGTGAATAGCAGTACCAGGGCTGAACGTAAGAGCTTGCGAACCCTATAATCAGTAAGGAGTGGGTGGGTCATTCCGTTCCTCCGTTTCCGGCAGTTCACCATCAATAAGAGGTTTCTTTCCGGGATGCAGTGACCCTTATGAATTGAGCAAGAATTTGGTTGGTGGTATCTTCCCCTATTAATCGAATGGCACATACCCCTTTTCCATCACCGGACTATGGATTCGCCAGGAAGAATCTTGAAAGGGGAGGGTCACATGAATACCATTGAATCGGAAACTCGGAGAGCAGGCGTCTCCCTCCTCGTCCATAGGCCAAGAGAATCGAGCATCAACAAGGTGTATCCCCCGAAAGCACAAGAGCAAAAGAGGCAGTTAGGTACCCTCCTTGCCCCCGGAGGGACAAGCGGCTTTGCACCTTGAAATTTCAATAATTCTTACAAGAGTCTAAGGGCCCTATATTATTTAGGGGTCACTCACTATTCATATGGTGAGGGATTATTGCCGGGAAGTGGAACACAAAATGGAGCTGCTGCTATATTCACTAATCCCATGGGTTGCATAGGAAATATGCTCTTGAATGAGATGAAGTGAATAAACGAATTCCAGAGTTGTTAGACCAGGGTGATAAGACCAAGTGCTTCTCTTGCCGGTTTACCTATAGTTTTTGTTCCTAAGAAGCATGGGACTTAGAGGATGTGTGTGGACTATAGGGCCTTGAATAGAATCACCATGGAGAACAGGTATTCTGTTCCAAGGATTTATGATCTTTCGGATCAGCCCGGGCCGGTGTGCATTTGACTTTCTCCTAATCGCTTTGCAGCCTATCTACAGCCTACTTACAGCCTATTGCCATGATCTTCGGGGCTCTGCCTTGTACTACTAACCTTTTTGACATCATCTAATCACCATCACTTTAAGGCAAGCAACCTACGCCACCTCACTTCCATTATCGCCACTTCATCATTCTGCACTTTGGAGACATGCTACGCCTTAAAATAGAAAACTGCAACCGGATCCAAGTTTGTTTGGGTGGTATCCAGCCCTTTGAAGCCAAGCACAATTGATCCCACTTATGAGCACCTTACAGGACTGCCATCTTTTACCAGACTCTACTTGCCAACCCTTGGCTTACCAATCTCCGTAGAAGCTATGCATACTATGTTCGATGGAGGTCCGGGGGCGCAATGATAGGATGAGGGATCCCTATCTCAATGACCGATGCAACCCCGCCCCATGTCCATAGCGACCGGCGGTCCTGGTCCCTGATCTCGCGGGTCAATGCAATGGCTTGGGTTAATGGGGAAATGTGGTGACGTCCCCGGAAGGCGACGAAAGAGGCAAGACATATATGACAAAATCGGTATCAATAGGAGAATAAAAAGCTCAGAATCCTCAAGAAGCATGATAGTATAAGGGCGGGTCGATCTCCTTATTAAAGGTTTCATACGTATACCCAATACACCACCCCTATAGACTCTAATGGAAAGAAGGATTATCTAGTCACGCTACGCTGGCTCAGATCTTGTTGCCGACACCTCCTCCTCTACCTGCCAACGACCCCCACCAAATCAAATATTTCTGTGCCAGCGATGAATGATCGATCTTTTCCGCCTTATATGTTTTGAATTGATGCATACGGCATAGAACCATTTCTCAGAACCGAGTCGGTTTATATACTACTTAACGACGGAACCATAGTTCGTTACTACCTTTAGGTGATAAGACTGTCATGCTTTATATAGAGGCTTGCACTCGACCCTTAACTCCCCTCCTGTCCGTTGAGCCTTCTCCCTTTCTCTATCCTAAAAGGTCACCTAACATTTGAGGTCGAGCTCTCCTCCCGGTTATTCTCCCTCTCACCAACCCAATAGTCGGGGTGGAGACCAAGCAAAGCAAGCTTGAAAAAAGAGCTGAGGTCGAGTCAGGCAGGTTTCCAGCTTAAAAAGGAGAATAGGTTTATGCTCTTTGAGCGTTTCTATCGTGTCGAGGGATAGGGAGAAGAAATCCTTTTTCTCGGGCTTTCCCAGCCTTTCTCGCTTGACTGAACTCTTTGCTACACAAGCTAGGCTAATGTGGTTCAATTGAGCCAGGTGACGATAGCAGCCTCGCCAAATTTCCCCCTGGACTAGTTCTCGGAAGTCAGTGAAGCGCGCAACTATAAGAGTTCCAGAGTCCCTGTGGAGCCCCTATAGACGTAAAGGTTCCGAAGGCGTAACTTGACAGCCCTTCAGTCTTCCAGTTCGGCCTGACTTCGAACCCATGGATCTAGATCCGGGTGCAAAATGCTATCTGAAGGCTTTAGCTTTCTATCTGAGTTTTCGCTGGTTGAACTGCTGAAGACCGTCCATTTCCATGGGCCTGCCGAAGCTTGCTTCGAGTTCGAAAAGACTTCAATGGCTCATGATCAGTATGAATCGCTCCTTCTCTCCCGAGCTTTCAAATAGCCTTTCCACCCACTTCTTCACTGCCTGTACAGGGGGATATAGTTCCTTATCATACGTGGAAGAATTGAGGACTGCCCCTCCAAAGCACTCAACCTGGTAAGATAGAGCTTGCTTTCCCTGCAAGAACACTCGCTCCTCAGGTTGTCCGAGATCTGGTAGAACCCGAGCATTACAAATATGATTCTATCAGTCCTTCAAGGACCTTCTTTAGCCCCACACCATTTCCTCATTCTTATGAGTGCACTTCCGTAGAGGAGTTGCAATTGCAGGAGAATTCGAAATGTACCGTATGAGCAGGCCCGGCAAAAGCCTTGTATGTCGTCTTCTGCCCCCGCCTCGCCCGGCTATACCTATGTCTTCGCCCCGACCTCTATGGCTGGCCTTTACCGCTGAAACTGCCATTGATGGTCGTTTCGGATCCAGACCCCGGATCTACAACTCGAATTCCAAGCGGTATGCTCTTGGATATGGAATTGGAATAGGCTAGGGCTCTCGAACTGCTTCAACCAGATCTTGACGAGGTTGGTGCTTCAGTGGCAGAATCGAGTCATTCCATAGCAGGGCTAGGAATTCAGGCTTTGATAGTCCAAGTCCAGGCTATCACGTCGGGATAAGGCAGTAGGAGATTGAATTCACTCCTAATTGAATGCAGTATCACAAACTTTCGTCTTTATCCGCGGATTCCAAAGGTGGAGCTCCAACTGCTGACTTGACTTGGTCCCTTCTATTTAGGATCAATAGGCACTGGAATTGGTTCATCTCTTGGGGCAGGAGGTGCTGCTGGATTAGGTTATATGAGACCTTCTTTGAATCTTTTTTTGCACTCCCTAATCAAAAAGGAGCCAATAAAGAGGGAATTGATCAAGGCAGTCGGAGGAGGTAAAAAAGCCATCCTTTTCATGAAAGTATTCCCATCCATTAAAGAAGAGGAAGAGGCTCTCATTGGAAGGCCTCGTCGGTCGTCCCTCAACCATTAATGGATTCGGAAGGGGGGAATTCAATAAATAGTAATGGAGATACATTGGATTCACTTAGAAAGACACTCCCTTCAAACACAGTTCTATTTTATGAATACTATATAAAAGAGGGGATGTTGAAATGGCCATTCAATGAATCACTTCGGATCGTCGATTCTATTGCATATCCTCGCTCGCTCTACTTAATTAGGATCTCATTGTCCATTCCTACCTAGGGCCTTTTATTGCTATCTGTATTGGGGCTTCACTCCCCACCACTGCTCTCCGTTCTTCACCTCAAAGAATTTGGGTTAGACTCCTGCTTTTTCACTCTTCCACTATCCATGCATGGTGCGAATCATCTCCTTGATGCCCTACTCAATCTCCATTAGGTGTCTGGAGCATGAACATTGGTGCATGAAAAGGCTCTGTGGTCTCTCTCCCCTACTCCACCGAAATTGCAGACATCTGTGTGGGTTCCAGCACTACCTAGCAGTATGGCTATGTGCTTTGACCCTACATAGACCACATGGGTAAGAAAAAGAAGTACTCTATCTAATATGATTATTGGGATTGAATGCTTGAAAGCCGCCCATTGACCTCTATGATGTGACTACGGTGAACATGAGGGAAGGACGAAGGACTTGATTTGATGCACATAGACAAACTAATTAATAAAATAGTAGTCAACATGTAATATGAATACGCCTACACTCCAACCTAAGGGGATAGAGCAAGACCTAGTGGCTACTGGTATATGTGATAGTAGGGATCGATGTCTTTCATTTATTTCATAAGTACTAGGCTTTGCACCTGTACCAGGCTTAGGGATTTCCTCCTTTCTTTTACCATCCTAGTGATCGAGATTCTGTTCCTGATGAAAAAGGTGTTCTAGATCCTTCAGCAGCAGCTTCTTCCCGAGCATCCATCCCTGTTCCAATTTACACATCCTTAAGCAGCAGATCCTTAGCAGTTCCAGTTCCAGGCACGGATAAATAAGCAAGGGTGGCAGTACCAGTACCAGGACTAGTAACAGATTCAATTCCATTCATTGAATATCCGGTTCCAAGTACGGATTCACCACCCGCAGGAGAGGAGGAAGCATCAGATCCTTTTGATTCACGACCCACATACATAGGCGTAATCCATTGAAGTTTATCCACCAGCATCTCTCTTGTTCAGCGACAGTTCAATAACCCACGGTATCCCCTTCATTTCGAGTGTAAGTGTCATAGGCAAATAAAGGTTAAGTCAGCACTACTAGGATAGCAGGGGCTATGTGTGAGTGTCTTATTCTTCTCTATCAAATCAAAAAATCTTATTCTATTCCTATAAGAAATAGATCTAACTCAATTAGAGTTGACAAAACTAGTTAGTGAAATAGGAATTCCTATATCCTAACATAAACCATAGGTGAGAGTATCCTTAACATATCTGACAATCCTATTGGCTATTGACCAATACACATGTTATCAATTAGATATAAAGTGAGATATGAAACCCATTGTCAAAGCTATATTAGCTCTTGTATGAGTGAAATAGTTTCTAATTACACAGGTCATTATTATGACACAATGAAATCCTAGTATATGAAGTGGTGTGGGTAGTGTTGTTGACAATAGCATAAGTATGGATTCCTAGGAGTTGACTAATGAGAAGAGAGTTCTATCTTCCAATCTAATAGAAGAATCTAATATATAATAGAACTAGCTACTTATTCTTTCCAGATTGAACGGAATCAAATAGAAAAAGAAAGGTTAAGCCTTGCCTTCCTCTATTATAATCAGTAGGAGATAGCTTCCATGATAATAAGCTTGGCAAAGAGAATGTCTCTTTAGTAGCTTTATCTATAGATACTCTTATATTAGAGTAAATAGCTTTCATATCTAGTATGCTCAGGAATCAGTAGGACTCTCTTAACGACTATATAGATTGAGTTGGATGGAGGGTTATACCTTTAGAGTAGGAAAGTCAGTGTGCCACCACCACCCTGAGAACTAGGAAGATGCGGGGAAGGGTTCACCTACGAATGACGGCAGGGGAAACTCATGGTGGCAGGCTCCCATTTCTATTACCTAGGACCACCATTGAACTAAGTCCCACCAGTAGGCTTTTTCACTATCTTGAACTCTTTAGGGACCGATCCTTTGAGTCTTTACCGATCGTTAGAGTCTTACCCGACACTATATCAAATATCAAACCTGCACATCATTGTTTCTCCTGCTACCGAGATTTATGTCGCTTAACCCAAGATACCTCCACCCGAATGAGCTAGAAACATGCGGGCAAAACCTACCCCAAACACAAGCCCTCTATTGAACCTTAAACTATTAGTTTGACCCGAACCTCTGATGAGTTTAGAACCTATGAGTCGATGAACCCTTGACACTGGCTAGTCACTACATTAGGTGTTTGCTATTTTCATGCAGCAGGGAGTCACATCAACAACTACCGAACAAAGGAGTTTACCGATCCTATACAAATGATGCCCCATACATAGTTGATCCTCTTGCGGTTGAGCTTGGGGCGGCTTCAACCCATACATCTTATAGCAGCGGAAACCAACAACAAGTTGGGAAGGGTTCAGTTTCACCATCCATGTGGGAAGGGTCCAACCGTAACTACCAACACAACCTTTTACACCTGGTCCGGGTAGACCTTCTGTCACACGTCATAAAAGCAAGCACAATCCTTTGAGTTCTATTGAAGAGGAGGAGTTATACTCTTAATGAACAACCGATTACTCTCTCGACATGGGACAGTGACTACTCTCTCAACATGGGAAAGTGACTTATGTTTCTTCTTTCATTGACTACTGCGCTTACTACCAGTTCCATCAATGACCCTTACCACCAGTTCCATCAATGAAAACACAAACAAACGGAAAGAACACAAGCAATTTGATCTATGCACGTGTTCAAAACCAACATATTGCTCGTTCTTCTATACTCCATGAAACAGCTTTGAACATATGGTTCTTTCAGGCAGACAATCAATGAATCAACTAGTAGGATCATTCAGTGGCCCTTCAACAAGTTCTCTTTTTACTCCTTATGCCTTACTCCTTTTTATGACTGAAGTCAGATCTTTTCACTGCAGGAGCAAGGGGATGGGGATCGATCGGGTTCAGCAACTATTGGGGTTGGCCACTACGCTATACCTCGGGGCTAAAAAGAGAGTCGTACGGGCTCAGAAGAGCAAGCTCTGCTTCTCAAGCTTTCCCTAACCGGTCGGGAATGGGATGCTTGCTGACGGGAAGAGCGGTGCTTGCTAGCTTACGGTAAGAGAAATGCTGCGATAACTCCTTGGCTTGGTGTGACCATCTACTTCTGCTCGATTCTTGGATGGGAGGAACCCTCACCATATGAATAGTGAGTGACCCCTAAGAAGTAAGGGCCCTGCCTGCCTGAGGGAAGAATGGGGCCCGTTGCTTTGGCCCCACTCAGCCCCACCTCACATGGACCACGATCCCTCGAACCAGCTATTTCTTCCTGCCTGAGCAGCACCTCTCTCCAAACCTAAGCAGTTCGCTAGGCAGAAACCCTCGTGATCGAGATGCAGTAGATCCAGCCACAGAGCTATCAGTTCCAGTTCCACTAGTAGTTGATCCGGTTGTTGAAGCCGTTGAGTAAGTTGATGAAGCTGTTGATTGAGCCTAAGATCCATACCCATATCCATAGTGATATTCATATCCAGTAGCAGCAGTCGATCCAGCTTGCTTTGATGTTTGTCCAGCACAATGGGTAAGTAAATGCCAGTGCTAAGGTCAGAATTAAGGGTGGTGGCCGGCAGGTCTTTATTTGGTCTGTAGAGATAGTCAAAATGATCAAATGCACAGTGTAAGCCCCGCAATGAAGTAACAAATGTACATAATTACATAACTAACCCTTCTTCTTAATGTTAACGCTCTCCTTCAAAGGTAACGGGTGAAACAACTAGTAGGATATTTTGATTTGACTGTCAGCGACTGGGCAGGATTCCTCTCCTTATCAGTCGAGCCTGCTTACGCATTCAATTTACTTATTTGCCCCTCAAATAAGTCAAAAAATGGTCGAGCACCTAAAGGTCCTTATCAGTCGAGCCGGGCCTTATTAGTCGAGCGTGCTACGCACCCTGCCGGACCTTATGGTCGAGCGATAAATCGATGGCGGCCTTAACAGTCGAGCATGCTTACGCATCCTACTAATTTGATTTTAGCTTGGCGGAGGTTTATTCTCCCTACTAATTTGGCCATTTTAGCTTGGCGGAGGTTTGCAATATTGAGCAACGAAGCTCGTTCTAGCCTTGCTCGTTCTAGCCTTGCTCGTTCTAGCCTTGCTCGTTCTAGCCTTGCTCGTTCTAGCCTTGCTCGTTCTTAGCTGATCCTTGCCCGGTGCGGGACAAGTAATAAATTCCTTGCACTAGGAAGCGCAAGCCCCTCCGGGTCCTTGCTTTCCTAACGTCAAGCAAGCAATAAATTCCTCTCCTCTCCTTATCAGTCGAGCCCCCTAAAGGGTCCTTATCAGTCGAGCCCCCTGTCGGGTCCTTGCCCGGTGCGGGACAAGTAATAAATTTCAATTTACTTATTTGGTGGGGGGGCGGTGGTCGAGCCCCCTGTCGGGTTAGGGTTTACTTCTTTTTTTTTGACTTATTTGAGGGGCAAATAAGTAACCAAAGAGCAACTAAAGTTCCTTGCTTTCCTAACGTCAAGCAAGCAATAAATTCCTCTCCTCTCCTTATCAGTC
>Ga0115844_100063_pt1 | contig 20947 bp, 16 predicted proteins | sample InSIn1gowninarea_FD_83858 | JGI IMG/M metagenome (GOLD analysis project Ga0115844, IMG submission 83858) | reverse complement strand
CACAAGCAATGGCTAAAATTCCATGTCTACCATGAACATCAAAACTCAGAATCATAATATGTTTGAGAAATATTCCAACACTTGCTAGCACTGGGATTAAAAAAAATAGGTAAATTAGGCCCCAAAGTCTTACACTTTAAAGACAATGTTGTTGAGACCCTTTTCAGTATCCAATAAGATACATATATTAATGTCAAAGTCTTGTTATTGGCATGGGAAGTCTCATTATGTTCCTAGCATGTCATTTGCAATAGTTTGGTTTGCAAATATAGATTTCACACCTTGAGAAATATTCTTGTGAGGTATCAAGGAATCTCGTAGAAATTTTGTTGCTCAATGGGTAGAAATATGTCTCAAACCTACTAAATACTTGAAAGAGTTAGACAAATTATGTTAACTACAATATTGATTCCACTTGTGAAGTCCAAATGAGAGGTTCCTTTTCTCAAGCCTAGAAATTCATTGTTAAGACAAAATCTAGTTACATTGTGAAATTATTATCGATTATGAATGAGATGGTTGGGATTGGTCCTAGTTATAACTGCCACATAAGAATTGGATATCATCCAACTTAAGTGGATCCATTGGTGTGTCCTTTGAAATTAATAGTGGGAAGAATGCATCCACCACAATAAGAATTTGGATTTGAAAACATGTTCTTCAAGGTTTATTTAAGCATGCTCATCTACAACTAGTTATGACATACGAGCATGTATTGAATATTCTTCCAGAATAGTGGGTTTGATTTCAAATACTTGCATTACTAAGTTTTCTATGACCAATACTTTAATTACATTACAAACTTGGTCTTGGTTGGTAGTGTCTTTAGTGGGTATTTTTTTTCTCAAGACATGTCATCATCATCGTTTCCAACAAAGTCATATCTAGAAAAGCTACATCCATTTCATTTAAAGGTGGATTTGGCTACTTCCACCAATAATTGGGAATGATTATTATGTCAGGGTAGTGGGGCATAGCCAACTGTATATGTATGTAGTCTATGTCCAAATAACTTTGGGAAGATATAGCAATAAAGGTTTGTATTAACTATGATCATTTCTAGTGATTGGAGGGAGTGAGTATTACTCTTCATTTAGGTAGGACAGTAGAAAATTCAAGTGTAGGTTAGTTAAGCAATGAGATTCCATGATAGTTTCTAAGTAAAATCTAGGGCTATATGAATTTATAGATTGGTCTTCTTCCTTTGAATAATGTGAATGACAATGGGTGTTGTAAGTATATGCATTGGTAGGGGGTGGGGGAGGGTCCTAATAATGAAGCTAAGTGAAAATATTGACTTGAGGTATGGAAAAAGAGTAGGTCCTACATAAAAAGATAAAATAGGGATTGAAGATGGAGTAGGAACTCCTAAATCATGGTGAGTGTGGTATTGATGAAACTATCTCTAACTGGGAAAAAAATTGTGTAGATAAATATTGAAGTTTAGCGAGTGTGTGGGCTATAGATTAGAAGGAAACTCCTTGTATTGTGCAACAGATTGAATTAATGGGAAGGAATTGAGCGAAAAATGGTGTAATGGATCCATGAAACCAAACAAGAAATCATATGACAAAAATCTAGAGCTCCAAAAAATACTTGTAACCTAGAAACAAAGTTTCTCCATATAAAATGGTGTGGCTATTGCAATTGCTACTGAGGAAGTGTGATACCCCTTGAAGAATAAAAACAGATGAGGGTGTTGGAGAACCCTTGTAAAATGCATTGAAAGATATAAAATATGTGTGTTAGGCCATGGTGAGCCTATGTGCACACAATATTTAAGGTGATATATCCTAGCCTCATCCAAAAAATTGATATGAAGGGTATATAATATTTATGATTAGCCATGGTGAGCCTACACTCACAAGATTTTCAAGGAGACATGTTCTAGCCATGGCAAAAAAGAAAAGATCTAAAGGTTGTCGATGAGGTTGAGAAACCCTGCATGGGGAGGACGTAAATCCCTATTAGAGGTTGTTGAAGCCAAAAGGAGTAGGAAGGAGACCCCTCCCTTAATGAAAAGAAAAAAAAAAAGAATTTGAGGACATCTAGAGATTGTATTCTTTGATACCAAAAGATGAGACTTGCATTTGAAAGAGAGAAAAGAAATACAAAAACACATGAAACATTAGTTGCTCCAAAGAAACTCATATTCATTGCATTCCAAAGGAGCTTATTTATAGTTTATTGACATACCAAATCAAACTCTAGTAAAATATTGTATTCTTAACTAACATAGCTAACTAACATTACACTACAACAAACTATGTCATTATCTTCCTTTTTTGCTTCTAAAGACCCTTTTTGTGATTTTTTTGTAGTTATAATGAAAACTCAATGTTATTCCATGAGACAATGTTAAGTTTGACATTGCTTGCACTAGATTTTAAAAATAAATAAGAAGAAGAAGAAGATAAAGGGACAAAAATAAGCTACTTGCCTCAATTAGCATGAGCGTGAGTGTATTTCTATTATTTTGCTTTAAACCTCTTACTTTCCCTCACAAAAATCCATTAAATCCTAGTCTTATTATTTTCTCATTTCCTCTCTCTTTCTTCTCTCCTACTCCCTTCTCCTTTCTCCCTCGAGGTTTCTTCTCTTAGCATTTCATCCTTGTGGTAGCTAAGGTTTCAATTTCATGAAGGGCCCTCCTTGATGAAGACACAATAATCTCCTTTTCCTTCTCCTCCTTCGTTCATCTTTTACTTTTCTTTTCCTTTATTAATTTGCCAATCAAATTGTTGTTGTTTTGTTGGTATGGGGTTTAGAGTTTCATGCATGGAGGCCAAGGTTTTATGGAGAGACCTTTATGGAAAAGGTAATGACTTCTCCCTTTCCTTCTCCTCCCTTTTTGCCTTTTACTTTTCTTTGACTTCATTAATTTGCTCATTTTTATTGTTTCTTTGTTCTTTCATGTTTAGGGTTCATGCACGAAGGCTACAATTTCATGGAGGAACCTCCATAAGGAAAGTAATGGATTTTCCCTTCCTTTCTCCTCCTTCCTCCCACTTTTACTTTACTTTTTCTATATTGATTTGATATTGTTTATTTTTGTCTTGTCGTTGCACATTTAATAGAGAAATAAGAAAAAATGACATCTTGGGAGCTATTTTTAATATGCAACGTTGATTAATAGGAGTGGCCTAAGGAAGGCCCTTTCACTCTCATAAGGACATTCAAGTTCAAGTTTTGTCACCAATCTATCTCTCATTCCTTACTTTTCCTTTAGCATTAAATGCTAATATTTATCTCATCTTTACATTATTCACTTGTTTGCATGCATGTGTTATGCTAGTTTCAATTTAGAATTGCATTTTTAATGGAAGATTTTTTTGGAAATGGAGCTCAAAGTAGAGTATTTCATGTTGAAAAGTGGTTTGGGTTCAAATTCTAGCATTCCCTTACCATTTTCCATTTATGTTTTCATTTCTTTACCATTTTATGTTTACGTTTCCCTAACTTTAGGTTGTTTGTTTGCTAATATGTCAAAATAGTATGTTTCCCTAACTTTAGATTGTTTGTTTGCTAATATGTCATAGTAGTCATATTAGATTAAGATGACGATTTAGCAATTTTGTAATTAAATATTTTAATTTAAATAAATAATTAGAAATTAAATATTTATTATATAGTGAATAAGTAATTTAATGTGTAATGTATATCGAAAATAATATGATAATAAAACTATAATAAGATATATGTTAAACCTAAATTTTAAAAAGTAATAATAATAAATTAGGTTTATCTTAGTCTAAATATAAAGGATTAAATTTCTTGATGTACAAATCTCAAGTTCTTCTTAAAATAATTTATATTTATTAATTTTGGATTTGTTAATTTTATATATATATATATATATATATATATATATATAACTAAAATTAATATAATAAATATAAATTATTTTAGGAGTGGTAGGTAGGGGTGGGACTTTACAAGATCATGACATAAACAAGATATCACATTTTTCTTGGGGACAAGGAAGTGTTTCCAACAATCTCACAAAAGCATATTCACTTTTGTGGAGTCTTTCCATTGCCAATGAAGAAGACATCCAATCCTTGATAATCCAAGGGTAATTGATGTTGATGATTAAAGCTATGATGGGCAAAACCGCCCTTGGAGGAAATCAACTTAATTCTCTCATGTGAAAAATCAAGCAATTCTTTATTCACTGTGAACAACCATCTCTCTTCCATATCAAGTGAGAATTGAAAGATGTTGTTAACCATTGGGCCAAGGTGGCCTTTAGCCTTGATCCTAGGGTCTTGGTTAAAAATGGAACCATTAGATTCAGTTTAATCCCTTAATTTAATAGAAATCAAGCCTTTTATATTTTCTCCCTTCACTTGGCACATTATCGATTCAATAGGTGGAACCAATACAAATCCAGAGGTGAGATGTGGTCTTCCCACCTCCTTCACTCACTTAAAAAAGGCCTGTGCATGGTTCATCAATCTGTTGCATTGGATTCTCACAAGAAATATGAGATAATGACCCTCCCTCGTGGTTTCTAGTTTTGTTTGTTGGAAAATATAGTTTGGACATTGGCGATAGGGAGGCATCTTACACAAGCATAAGAGTGATTTCAGTCTCTAGGAGTTGGGATTTTGAACCACCTCCTTAGCTCGTCCAAAGGTATATAAATTAAGCAAGGCCACTTCATGAGGGTTTTTGTTTTCAAATCGGCCATGCAATCTTTGGCTTCTTGGCTCCCCTTATGGCTCTTCTTGTTTGTTTTTTTCTCATTGACATAAGTTTTCAATACCCTTCTAAGGCCCTATAGTTTTAGAGTGAAGGGAATTATTGCTACAATTTGAGCTTTGTATGGTTTGAGTTTTCTTGTTTTTATCTCTACAATTTTATTTTCCTTGGGTTATCATTTTCTGACAAGATTTTTTATGAACCGTGCACCTAAAAAATGATAATAAGCCAATAATTATAGTCCGCTTCAAAGAGGAGACATCATTTTACAATGAGTTTATAAGGCAAGATTTGATAATCCTAAGACTAGCCCTCCTTGGTATATATAGGAGACAAAGGGTACAATTAAAATGAAAGGCTATAAAGAAAGGTTCTATCCAACCTCCTAATATAACAAACAAACTAATAATGAATGCATATTTAGGCTTTAATATAGGGGTCAAAGGGCCTTAACATAGCCCCTCTCTTTTAAAAAGGTTTTTTCTTACTAAGCTTGTAATTGAGGGTGTTTCTTCATGAACTACTCATTTTCCCATGTAACCTCTTCTAGAGGAATATTCTTTTACTTGATCAAGTACTCCATAATGGCTCTATTTTGAAGAGAGAGATAACGTTGGTCCTTAACTTTTTCTAGTACAAGAACCAACTTCCCTTCTTAATCTAATTCTAGAAGTTATATTTGCACTAGCATAGTTCACCCCAACCATTTTTAGGAAAGATACATGAAATTTTATTATTTCCTCCACTTGCTTTTGTGATATTTGAGTAGGTTGAGGTAGGTTTGTCTTATGAACCCCAAAATGATTTATGATTCCTATGTGTGCCCGCATGATAGACTTGTGTGTAACCTTATTCTTGGCTTGAATATGACAAGAAAAATTGCATAGCTTCCATAACATTTTCTAGACGTTTTAGTAGAAGTTCATGTTTAATTTCTTCTTTTAATCCACACATGTAAGATTCAAAAAAATGGCCATTACTTATTGTAGGTTTTAACCTTGTATAGAAACTACTTGTGAACGAGTTCTTAAAAAAGAAAAATAAACAATGGCGAGAACATAAAACAAATATACATAGAGATTTTCCTCATGATCCCAAAACTGGGACTATCAGATTGATTTTTCATTATATTCCTTTTAATGTTACAATACATATATATACACGTCAAAGTATTCATAAACCCCAATCCATTAAAACTGGATTAGAACATAATCGCATTTCCTTGACAAGATCTACAAAATACCATGGGTAAAAAACCATCATGCCCAAAACCATGTGCAAAACCCATGCACAAAACCATGGGTAGGTTCGCCCACCATCTTTGGGTCTGCCCCCCATCCTTGGGTCCACCCAACTATTATTGGGTTCACATATAAAAAAAAAACTGCTGGGCCACTACCCCAAACCCTGTGGAAGGGGCTTATTGCTCCCTTGCAAAGCCCCCTTTCGGGGGGGGCTACCATCCCCGCTGCACCAGGCACAACATACAACACATGAAGTTAATTGTGGAAAGATTATAGCACACACCCAACATTTATGTTATCCTACCTTGTAACCAAAACCTAAAATTTTGAACTGTACTATTCAATATCACTAAATTGCTTGATTTGTGCCAATTGACTAAAGTAGTCATGCTCCCAAGCTTTTCCATATTGTGCTTCTAAGTCTCTTGTAAATAAAGCCCAAGTATAAAGATAAGAATGGGGCTTCCTTTTAAATACTCATTGATACCATTGATTTGGTTTTATCTCAAAGTTCAAAGTTTCTATGTGCACCTAGGTAAAGAGTTTTGTTCCATCAAACTTCTTTAATTCAATCTTGGAAGGTTTGAGTTTCTTGTTTTTGTCTCTATAATTTTATTTTCCTTAGGTTATCATTTTTTAACAAGAGTCGCTATGAAATACACCTTAAAAATGATTAGAATCCAATAATTATAGTCCACTTTGAGGGGGAGACCTCCTTTTACAATGAATAAAATGTATAAGACAAGATTTGATGATCCTAAGACTAGCTCTCCTAGGTATATATAGGAGACAAAGGGTACAATTAAAATGAAAGGTTCCATCCAACCTCCTAATGTAACAAATAAGCTAATAATTAATTATTATTAAGGCCTTAATATAGGGGCCAAAGGGCCTTAACATAGCCCCCCTCTTTTAAATTGTGTTTCCTTAAAATATTGTAATTAAGGGTGTTTCCTCATGAATAGTTCATTTTCCCATGTAACCTCTTCTAGAGGAATATTATTCCACTTGATTAGGTACTCCATAATGATTCTAGTTTGAAGAGATATAGAATGTTGGTCCATGGCATTTTCTAGTTCGAAAACCAACTTCCCTTCTTAATTTAATTCTAAAAGTTATATTTGCATTGGCATAGTTCACCCCACAACCAATTTTAGGCAAGATACATGAAATTTTATTCTTTCCTCCATTTGATTCTTTGATATTTGAGTAGGTTGAGGTAGGTTTGTCTTATGAACCCCAAAATGATTTATGCTTGCTATGTATGCTCACATGATAGACTTGCAAGTAACCTTATTCTTGGCTTGAATATGACAAGAAAATTACATAGCTTCCATAAGATTTTTTAGATGTTTTAGGAGAAGTTCATGATTAATGTCTTCTTTTAATACACCTATGTAAGATTCAAACAAATGTTCAACACTTATGTTATCCTCCCTTGTGGCCAAAACCTGAAATTTTGAACTGTAATATTCAATATCACTAAATTTCTTGATTTGTGTCAATTGATTGAAGTAGTCTTGTTCCCAAGATTGTGCTTCTAAGTCTTTGTAAATCCCCAAGTATCAAGATAAGAATGGGTCTTTCTTTTAACTACCCATTGATACCATTGATATGGTTTTATATCTCAAAGTTCAAAGTTTCTCTGTGAGTCCTTTGCTTATGATCCATAATATTATTCAATTCAAAATATTGTTATATTTGGTGCACCCAGGTAAATAGATTTATTCCATAAAACTTCTTTAATTCAACCTTGGGAAGGGTCACTCATTTAGGAAACCATTCATGAGTCACTCCACAACTGGAGTTAAATCCACTTCAAAATTTCTTATTATTGGCAAGTTGTTCAACTTGAATACTACCTTTATTTTCCTAAATTCCTTCAAATACATTATCAATTTTAAGGAGCCTCAAATTTATAGATTATATAATATTTCGTTTCATTCCATCGATATTCTATTCCAATTGTTATATCTTCTTAGCTTTTCTTCCTTATTTTCATCCATACCCCTTTTCATTGATTCTTGCATTTATGGAAGCTAACTTTCCAACATGCATACCCGATAATGGACATATTATATTTCTTCATAAGTCATGGATGAGCCTTTAGGATGCTTATTTTTGTAGTAGCTTTTGGATCATTCTTTGGAGGCATGTAAGAAAATAATAATAATGCTCCTCCTTATCGCATTTTTCAATCATTAAAAGAATGAATATTTCAATCAAAAGTTATATCGCTCGTAAGTTACATACCCTTAAAACCTTAATTTGGAGAATATATAGATGTCTGACCTTTGTCTTGAAATATCTTTGAGATTTGAGATCTCTTCGAATTTCAATTTTTTTCCTATAGTACTATGAAATGTCTTCTTTGTAGTTACACAAGTTTGACCAAAGTTTGATGTTTGTTGAGTTGAGGCTTGTGTGATCCATATCAAGATTGAGAAAGTATTTCAGCGTAAATCACAGAATAGAATAATTGTTGACGCGTTTCGAACCAACAAGTGTGGTTCAACGGTCTGCCATGCCTGTCAACACTTCTATTTGCAAACTGGGTACAATGTATTCCATTGGCATGAAGGCTTCTGTGTCGTAGACTAACTGGAAAGGTGTTTGACCCATCAATTTCTTGCAAGTGGTTCGGTATGCCCATAGCACAGCAGGTATGTGCAAATCCCAATCGTTGCGCTACGCATTATAGATCCTGGTCAACGCAGCATCTAAAATCTTATTGAAAGCTTTGACTGTCCCATTCGCTTGTGGATGATACAACGTACTTTGTTGATGATATACCTTGAATTCCTCAGTGAGTGCACTGATAGTTTCATTTAGGAAGTGTGTTCCGCGGTCACTCATTAGAACTTTTGGGCATCCAAACAGTGTCAACACATTTCAAACAAAATTTTCGCAACTGTAGCGACCGTGCAGTCCTTAACCGGTTGTGCTTTCGCCCATCGAGTCAAGTATTCTGTCGCGGTGATGATATAGTGCGCACCTGTATTTCCTTAAGGTGTGATGGGCCCCACAAAGTCGATCACCCATTTTTCGAACGACTAGAGCGTCACCTGTGGATTGAGCGGCATTTCGTCCCTTTGCGATGGTTTCCTAGTCCGTTGACATGCGTCATAGGCCCGACAGTACACTTTTGAAACTTGATGTAGAGTTGGCCACCACAGTTCGGCGCGAAGAATCTTCTATGTTGTCGCCCATCCCACATAATGTCCTCCTGCAACCCCTTCGTGTGCTTCTGCGAGAATCTATCCTTGTTCAAATTCAGGTACATATCGTTATAATATTTCATCATTTCCCATTTTGTAGAGGTGCCCCGTGATAACAGTCAAATCCGTCGCACGTGCCACCAATTCTTTCTTCTGCTGAACTGAATACCCCTATGGCACGGTCCCTGTGGTTAAGAAGTGGATTATATCTTCGAAGTGGCCATCCGCGACGCGCACTGCATAGAGTTGTGCATTAGGTAGTCCTTCCTCCAAATTCGTTGCCTCCTCACCATTCTCAATTCGGGACAGGTGATCTGGGCCTGCGTTTAGGCATCCTAGCTTTACGACGACCTCGAAATCATATTCTTGGAATAGTAACAACCATATACAAATGCGCCCCCCCAACACAGGCTTATTCACTAGGTATTTTAACGCGGAGTGATCGGTATACATTTTAAAGTGCCCACCAAGTAGATAGTGGCAGTATTTCTGGAGCACATATACCATCGCCAATCCCTTGCACTCAATAGTGGAGTAGTTCTTTTCTACTTTAGACAATCGCCAACTTGCAAACACGATCGGTTGATCAATGCCCTCTGCTCCTTCCTACGTGAGTACGACGCCCAACACAATACACGACGCATCCATGTGTACATGAAATTCAATGTCCCATTTTGGGAAAACCAAAATGGGGGCGGATGCCATTTTTTCCTTTAGAATCTCCAAACTCTTCTTATAGTCATCATTCCAACAATATGTAGCATCCTTTTTTAACAACTGTTCCATTGGTGCCGTGATTTGCACGTAGCCCTTAATAAACTTTCGGGAGTACCCTATGTGTTCCAACGTGGTACAGAGTTGTTTGACACTGCGCAGTGCTTGCAGATTGAGGATGACAACAATTTTCGCAGGGTCCACCATCGAGCCCTGTCTGCAGACCACATGGCCGAGCAAATTTCCGAAGGAAACGAGGAAGGTACACTTCTTAAGATTTAGCGCAATCTGGTGTCGTTGACACGTATCCAGCATCAACCGTAAGCTTGCCACATGTTTCTTGACTAGCCCAAATACAGTCCAATCATCAAAATACACCTCCAAAAACTAATGAATGAATTCTTTGAACGCAACCACTACTACGTGTGAAAATATTGCTGGCACATTCTTCAACCCGAAGGGCATCACAGTGTACTGAAAACATCCCCATTCGGTCACGAAGGTGGTCTTGCTCCTATCTTTCGGTGCAATCTTGATATGGTGATATCCTGAGAACCCATCCGTGAACGAGTACACTTCCTGTCCACCAACATTCTCCAGGACTTCATTTGTAAAGGGGGTTGGGAACGGGTCATGAATGCAGGCATCCTTCAGTTTTCGGAGATCCAGGCATATTCGAATTTTTCCCTTCTGTTTGTTCTCTTGTACCGTCATAAGACTCACCTAGCCAGATTCTTCAACATGTTCAATAATTCTTGCTGCAAGCATCTTGTCCTATTGTTCGCAGACTTTCTCCTTATACTTCAGATTCAAATGGTAGGGACGCTGCTTAATTGGCTTCGCGTCCGGCTTCAGAGTTATCTTCATCACCCCAAGTCGACGTGAATCCCCTTCAACTCTGTCAGTTTGGTTGAGAATAAGTCTTGACATTTGCGCAGTAACTCGACAAATTTATCCACTGTGGCATCATCCCAATAGTCCCCCAGAGTCACATACTTCGGATCCTCATCTGTACCAATGTTCGCTTGTTTCATTTTTAGTGGCGCTGTGATGTCAAGATCCTCGATCGATGGTCCTTGAACTTCGTGGCTCCCTTCTGTTTCCGAGATGTTAATGTTTGAGGGATCATCATCATCATCCTCCGCTTGCAATTTGTAACATTCTAGGGCATGGCTTAACTGATGTGTCCATTCCGGTTGAACAAATTCTTCTGGTTCTTGTGGTAATTTGAAGATAGTGGCTTTCGCAATTTGCAGCGCATCGTCAACGGTATCCATCCATTGGTATTCAAATAAGAACGTTAATAAAAATCCTTTGCGCAAGATATCCCATTTGCCCGTACCATGTCGGAGCTCTGTCTCAGTATACCAGTTTCTGGGGATGACATCCAAGGTATGATAAAATAAATGTACCCATTCAGGTTGGGGCTCCTGTCCATAGGCTTTTGTCCATTTCGCAAGGTGCCTACGCGGGTCATCGCGTCCATCATATTTCTCGGTTATTCATAGTTCCGGCTTCCCAAATCTAGATGCATCATCCTTCTGCAATTATACCAGCTTTTAAAATTCCCTTCATGTGTTCCCTACCAACGCGTAGGAGTCGCGTGCAGCACCCATTTTAATGCATCGAACCTCTGGCTTTCTAGTACTGCACTCTCATACTGGTGCAAGAATTCGTCCACCGCTGATAGTCCATCATAGGTTGGTAGATCCCGCACCTGGGTGGTTACGCAATGTAGAGATTTGGTCATCATATTACAATTTAGTATCATCACTTCCCTCAACTGATTGTGCCATCGCTCATCATCTTTGTCGGACTCTGACAGGCATGATTCTATGTGCCTCCACGGGGTCCTTTCATCTATAGCAGGGTGTAGCCGATCCTAGTTTCGCGCAATTATTTTGTAGATAAAATCTAGCTCTTCATCGCTTCCATCATCGTGCATGGGCTCTATGTAACATTGTCCTTCAGCGGGGTCCAACAGAATGATCACACGTAAGGACTTTGTCTCAAAAATCATTTTCCGCTTCTTTAGATTAATAACTACATTCATATCCGTTGCCCAATCTATGTCGAGTAATACGGGGTAAGGGTTACTATCATCCACAATTTCTATTACCTTGAAATCTGTCTACATGCTTGCGCCATCAATATCCATTGTTACTCCTGTTAATCTTCCCATGGGCAAGATCTTTTGTTGGTTTGCCATTCGTAATTGAATGGGAGACCACTGTAGTGCGGGCTTGCCCATGAGTTCCCAAGTCTACTTCGGTAGTACGTTCGCGTCCGACCCTAGGTCTAATATTACTTGATCCATCCCATATTCACCAATTTGCACTGTCAACCGCATTTCCCATCCGGTGCGTAGGGCATGCTTCCCCATTTTTCGGACTACGCACGGCTCCCCAGACCCTACGCACCTAGCAATCAATTCTTGTAGTCCTTTAACTGCCTTATTATCACGCAACCGCTTCATACATGTCTCTAAAAAGGTAGTTAGTAGCGAGGGGTCCAGGTCCATCTCTGGTTGATCCCTACTACTTGAAGTAGAGACCTCCGCGAAGCTCTTCTTAGCTTCCATAAACGTTTCTTTTGCATGGTTCAAGTCAAATTCAAGTTCCTTTGTGGGAGCCTTACATACCCAGGTGTCTTCTTCAGGCTTCTTCCCCTTATCTTCCCCCATGGTCGCACCACTTCTGAGCATCATGTTCACGTTGGGGTCCTCTTCGCGTGGTTTGGACCTCATCATATGGATGCTTTGCGTTGAAGTGGGATGTAGCACCCCTTTTTTGTGCATTTGTGCGATCAGCTTCGGACAATTTATCATTTCATGATCAAACTCTTCATAGTACGGGCAAGCTAATCTTGTCGGGTTGGTACAGTCAAGAGCGTAGTGCCCAGGGCCCCCGCAATTGTAACAAATTAGCAGTCTACGGCCCCTCCCGAGCCCCATCCCCCTGCGACCTTAGCCTCGCCCTTGGAAGCCAACCCGCGCTATTAATGCAGTTGGATCGGGCCCTCGAGTTTCCGTCTGCACTCGATAGGCTGGAACTCTATCCATCATTAGTTCATAGCTTCAACATGTTCGCTCATCATGACCCATCGATATACAGAAATTACAATACAGTTGCTGCGGAGTCTGGATATATTTCTGCAATAGGTGATAGTTGTGCATCACATGATTTCCTCCTACCTGACAAATCGCGCACCAGAGAGCGATGGATGCACTCAAACCAACCTACGCCTCTAGTCTCAAAGGCATCGGTGCTCCTCCTGCCAAATAGTTCGTGAACACAGGACAGTGATCCTTATCATGACCCTGGCCCTTACATTTTATACAACACACTTCTTCGCACACTTCTAGCTGGGGCGCTCTATCCTTCTTTAAACTCTGCATCTCTAAACATAGATTTTGTAGTTGCTCGTGGATTTGTTGGACTCCCAACCCTGGATCCTATATCAGTGTTTTGTGCAACCTCATCATCATTTCCAATGCTTCTGCCTGGGTTGAGAGCTTCTATTGCGACAGTGTTGTTCTCAGGTGTGGTGTCAACGACGCCACAAACCACACGTAGTGCTATGCATCCGTCAGCGTCATATTAGCCTCGCGGATCGTACTTTCAACCTTTGATCTAGATCCCAGGGGTTTTCACCTAGAAGCATCGCAATCTCCTTGAATCCTATAATTGATTGCATCTCCGATTTCGGTCTACTAAATTCTCTATTCAATGCACTTTGGACTTCTACTATTCTGGCATTCGGGTGATCATTTGAGTGTTTGATATACCAAGTCAGTGCGCGATCCTATAGTGCACTTACCAATGTGGCCTTTTTAATGTTATCATCCGTAACCCCATGTGCTTCCCATACTGCTCTTACTACGAACCAAAACTGATCAGGATCTTTGTTTCCTACTCCTTTGAATACAGGCAACTTGATCTCGTTTTCCATGCTAAACTACACTCCTGCGCGCTCTTCCCCACTAGCTTGCGGTGGCGAAATTAACCCTTTGATCCCTTTAAAGCTCCTTCTACTTGCAGTCCTTTGAGAAAACATCTTACGGCTCCACTGTAGCTGACAGTTGTGTCTATCACGAATTCAATGATAAGCCCTCCGATCCCACCAATCTTTAATCTCTTTCTTTGTAGGGTTCCAGCGTTCCGACATTAGACATCCCTTAGGCAGATCCCGGTCCAGGCAATGGAACCATTTCGGCAACAATCCGCGGGGCGCAGAGTGAAGTCTCACCTGAGGTAGTATGGGATGTTGAGAATGCAACAAGATGATGGAGATTAGTGGAAAGAAGTCACCTTCACTAAGTGGGCCCGCAGGCTATTTTTGGCGCAAAGTCTATTTTTAGACATATGGGCGGTTTCTATTTTTAGACTGCCAGGCTAAAAATAGAACAGTCGAATATTATTAGCTCATAATAATATTTGGACTATAAACATTATCTTATCCTCTTGAAGCACTTCAGTTTGAGCTACAGATGTGGCACATGCAGCTGTCAGAAGGAAATATGCTTTTCTTATGGGTCAGTTGAGCTATTGCATGGTGGACTTCAGTTAGAACTCAAGTGGTTGAGTTTGGTGGAGTTGATTGAGGAGTTGATGGAGTTGTGTTCAGTTTGACTTGGTTGAACTAGTTGTATTTAGTTTAATTGCAAATAAACTAGTGATGAGTGATGTGAATTAATTGTTAATTAATTCACTAATTATTAACTCATAAAGCAACTAAAGAATACATCAGTTAACTCAGTGCATGGACAGTTCAGTGGAGACAGGTGTTAGAGGTTGAGATTGCTATCAGTTGTGACTATAGTTGTGCATGAGATCTTGCACAATCAATGGGATTGAGTTATGCCAATGAGGACTGCGCAGTGTGGGCCAATACCAAGGTAATTATTAGCCTGTGCTCATATGATTTTCACTTTGGATTGTGCAGTGGAGGTAGGCAAAGCAATGGAGAAGATTTGAACCTGTGACTTGTTCGGATTTGAGCTAGTTTTGTGTGTAACAGGTGGAGATAGTATTGAGTACTTGTGAGGAGTATTGTACTATGTATTGTTACATGTTCTCAATCATTATAATATACAGATAGTGTGGGGTTTTCAGCTGTATGCTTTCCCTGGGTTACATACTATGTTAATGTGTGCATGTGATTGATGTTTCATTGTTTTTGATGCTGCTAAATTTATGATCAACATAGAGGAGATTATGTTTTGTGCATGTATTCCACAATAGTGTATAATCGGGATAATCTCTGTGAATAAGTACTTAATTATTTAAAATTTCTACAATGGATTTATCACCCTCACTATTAACTTAAATTGCAACAAGTCATCAATTTTTTTTTTGACATAGGAAAATTTTGGTAGATCAACCTTGAAGGGAATCAAATCCCATTGGCTAGAATATCAGGGCCTAACCACAAGGGCGTCGAGGAGAATTGACCATATGAGCTCTCGATCGACGAGGCACTTAACAATAGGGACTTGACTGGTTGAGCTAACCCTTGGGGCTAATAAGTAATCAAATTGTTTCACGGAGATGAAAAGTTTACCAAGGGATAGGTTAGAGAAACATTATGGGATTATGATTTGGGGAAGAGCCATATATGATAAAAGGTTCAAAATAGACTCAATGGGCACAACTTTTCATCTGGCCCTCTTTCTAGCACCATTTGTTGATGGTGTTGGAAATCTGCTAACCAAGGGGGTCTCCCTGATGAAAAGTCCCAATTAGACTTCACACCATTTGGTGTGGGAGCCCTTTTGGAACTAAGGCCCGATTGCCATATATTATTATAGAATTTCCTTGGTACAAAGTTCAACACAAGAGAACAATGTACAAGTTCTTTCAGATTAGCAAGTGAGTATGCCTTGTGGATTGTTCAATTGCGGAATGTATCAAGGTTCTTCTACCGAAAGGGAGAGAAAAGTGAGCCTTTAAAAGACAAGTAACAATACTAATCTAGTAAAGACACACAAACATATACATATGAATGAATCATTGGATAGCAAGAGAAATAGTTCACATAAAAGCAATGATTGTTAAAACACATAAAACACACCTTCAACAAGATAAGTACCAAAGCCACAGAAATAGTTCAATTTCCTTAGTACATATGAAACGACATACATCACAAAAATTCAAAGACTAGTCTTACAATATTTACGACATACACATGAAAGTGTGCTGGATCAACGAGCTTCTAAATTAAGGAAAAGTTCCAAGATACATAAAGGTAGTGAACACCATTAGCCAAAATAGTGGAGCATTAAAGAAACCACTTGTTCCTCAAAAAGAACTATTTTCCTCTCTAATTACAGGTAGGAGGAGTCAAGGTAAAAATTTATTTGCAAGAGCTATAAGGGTGTATACATAACAAATGGGGTGAACATTCACCTCCCTTGTGACTCTTGGACTACCCTAATGACTATTTGACTTCTCTATGACCTTTTGACTCGCTCATGGTTTTCACATTCTATACATGGCTCTTGGACTTTCACTTTACAATATTACATTTCACATAAATTGAAATTACATAATCCAAAAATGATGCGGTCAATGATGACATGACATTTTGAAAATATATGTCAAGAATTTGATGACATGGACTGCATGATGACATGGAAATGTCAATCCATTCTTGTTGTTTCTATCTTTGAATCTTCTTGAGAGATGGTGCATGTTCCTCTTCTTCCTCCTTCATATGGCTTGAAAGTAAGGAGTCTTCAATTTGGTCTTGATTTCCAGTTGTTGTCACAATCTGGTGTCCATTTGTTTTGGCTTGATCTATCAACTTATTTTTGTAGCTACAAAGGTGTCTTCTATTAGGGTCTCCTTCTTCATCTCCTTCATCATTATCATGTCATGACATGAAATGATACTTGCAAATGAAATCCACTCATGATGGGATGACATTAGTCCAATAAACCCCTAGCCTAACAAGATTCATGACAACCATTGGATGAGATGGAATCAGGTGATAGATTGGGAGACAGACTTAGGGATTGCATAGTTGTGCAACTCAGGAGGTCAGGGGCTAAGATTGAGCCTTGAGACTGTGCAATGGGTAGTTTCAGTTGGCCTGGGAAAGACAACTGCATAGTTGAGGGGCTCAAGAGGTCAGGCTGAAGGCTTGAGGCTTGAGTTTTCCCATTGCACAATTCTTGAGGGACAAAGGCCTAGGGTTTGCATGGTTGCATAGGTCAAAAGCTCAAGGTTGAGGCTTGTTGCTTGAGACTGTACAATGGGTAGAGGAATCTGACTGAGGAAGAGATTATGCAGTTCTGGAGCTCAAGGGTCGAGAGAGAGCACTGAGACTAGGCATTGTGCAGTTCTGGAAGGAAAGGAATGCACATGGCCTAGTGCCAAGAGGAAAGCTTTAATATTGAAAACTGAGACTGTGCAATGCGTAGTTAAGGAAGGCTGAGTGAGGCCAGGTTGCTTGGTTGGGAAGTTTTCTAGATTTGGCTAAGTGTGGGACCAGTAAGGCCAAAGTGAATAGGGGAAAAGCTAGAGCATATCACACACTTAGAATACTTGACGACATAACATAGATCACTCAGAATGCATGAACAACATATTTCCTTCAATGCGATGACATTGCGACAAATTTCCCCAAGTCCGACACTAAAGGTACACTTTGCGATGACAATGACGACACTTGTGCGATAATGCTTAAATTTTTTGGAATTAGAGTGATACATGTATACATGATAAAAATGACTCATTAACACCAAGGTTACCCCTTGAAACAAACCAAAACTACATATTTGTGATGTGTGACGCTTAGCATGCTAAAAGACGACACTTGTGATAGTAAGAAGAAACTGCAAATGAGAGTTACAAAATGCGAATGACATTGAAAATGACACATGGTAGGGAAAATACAACATGAAAATGACACTTATAGAAGTGAAAACAAGAAAAAGTGATAGTCATAAACATGAAAGTGATACTTGCGAAATCTAAGGTGCGTAAAAGCGACAGTTGAAAAAATTCATCGAAATAGAAGAATAATTGCAACCAAAAGTGAGGGGTTCTTGATGAAAGTTCACACTGACTTTCGACATAGGTTGAACATTTCGCAGGAACTATCTTTCTGGACTTGTGCCATGTCCGTTCAAACTTGCATAAAAGAGTGTGCTCATGAACTTGTTATAGCTGAGCATGTGTGAGCAGGCGACTTTGACACTCACAAACTGAGAATAATACTTGAATACTTAAAAAAGTATTGAACGAGTGTAATGTGACTATGGAACAAACGATTGCAAGATCCAGATTAGGCTCCAAAATTAAAATGTAGACTATATTATGGAGGGTGTTTGTTGTAGAGACAACATGTCCATATTCCATTTTTCCTAATGAGGTCCTTGTTTCTCCTGCCTTTCCCGATTTTTCTAGATGGGGGGTTCTAATTGCTCACGTTTCTCTTCTTCTTCAACGTAATATGCCCAAATTTCCTTAAGAGGTTCTATATTTTGAGATTCCATTAAGCCTTATGGTGACAATTCTAGCTGATATAAAGGGTTTTCATTTAAGGGAATATCCATTAACTACTCGATCTCCACCAAAGTACCACTAATTTCGTTTGAATTTGGTTTTATTTCTTCTATAAGAGGGCTTAGTTTAGGTGGATCTTCCTTAGGAATATGCTGGTTTTCTTCCTTGGCTCCAACCCATTAGGTTGGATTTCATTGTTTCTCCTTAGTTGCCCTTGGCCCTTTTGGGATATTTGCTACTAGGTGCCCTATTTCAAAGCATAATCTACAATGAAAAGAAACAAGTTCATATTGTAGTTTTTGGATCCAGGAGTAGTTCTCACTTTGCAAAATTATTTATGATGTACACAATTTTTTGAAGTCCATATTAACACATATGTGAGCATATTTAGTGGTGCTGTCTCTTTCTTTCTATGCTTCTATGATAATATCTTCTAAGAGATTTTCTAATGGATCAAAAAGAGGTAGAACCCCATAAATCCAAAGGTATATTTGGAATTATAACCCAAAAAGGATCCAAGGAGAGAGGAGTAATTATGGGATCGAAGGAATAATTCTAAGGTTTCATACATAAACTAGAATTTCCACAAAACTAAGGAATAGAGTTTAAAATCAAATCCTATCTTCGACAAGATCAAACAAAGTAATTAAATAACCCTTTGCAAAGGGATAAACAAAGGCATATTATTTTAAATTAGGCTTCCAAGAGACAAAAATCCATTTATGAAAATCAACTGAAGGAGACTAGAAGATGTTGAAATGGTAAATAATCACATTTAAATGATAGAATGCTTACTGAAAAGTGACATATTCCACTACGAGAATAATGATTGTGGGAGATTCTTGAACAAGGAGATGTGGACAATAAGCATCATTCTTCATAATATCATGAAAATAAACTTTTCCAATATTACCAATGGGAGGAAAAGAACCATATTTACAATTGTTCGACATATTGGCAACCTGAGAATAAGATATGTGCAATTTTTCTCCCCTAGACTTCCCAAAGTCACCACGATGATCTTACCAATGAGAATTGGGAAAATTGGAGGAAGTAGATGCTAACAAAACAAATATAATCGTGACCATGCTTGAAACAAAACCAATGGGGATGAAAGAACCTTACTGAATTGAAACACCATAAGAAAAAGTAGGGAAATAACCTCCGAGAAGAGAGAGAGGCCATACGATATTAGATCAGAACATGGGAGGGGCTACCTACTAATCTACGACAAAACCTAGAGACAATCAACAAATCCTACCTTGGTAGCCTTTAGTCCAAAATTTGAGCTATAGTTTAAATCATATTAATCTAATTATGATTTGAAAATATTATAAATGATAGTATTTATAAAATTATAAAATTAACTCTCATAAAGTAATTAACAAAATAAAAAGTTAAAAAAGGGATCATTGTATAGATTTTAATTTGGTAACCAATTGAGAAAACTTGAATTTAATTATTATTTTTTAATAAAAAACAATAATATTTAATTTTGCTAATGTTAAGAATATGTGTTTTCTCCTAGAAGGTAATAGGTTCAAATCCAGAGGGAACTAAAGGGGTAGAGTATATATGCCTTTGTAGACTTTAATAGTTAAATCACTATGCGGAGGTGGGTCTCTTGTCCCATGGGCCATAAACAAAGGGGTCTCATACACCAATTTGGTGTCTGGGTTGGCTATGAGCTTAGAATTGGAGGATTATTTTTCTTTATTGGTAATGAGAATATTTGTATAAATTGCAAAATATGTGCCCATATGACAACTATACATTGGGAGCTACAGTGTTATTTTCTTCCATATTTAGTATCATGTACAAACTCCTGAATCAAAATTGTCCTCTGAAGAGGAATACAACCAATATTAAGTATATATGGGTCTTTGGAGGTCAATACCTTCAAATAGAGCCCAAAATTAAATAAAATTTGTAGTGCATATAACCTACTTCAAAATATAATCCTTGATTACACCATATTTCCTCAGTTCCACTGGATCATTCGGGTCTGGACACTTAACATTAGAGTTGTTGGAACTAACTAAATATTTTAGATTTAAGACCAAACTGTTGACTAGAGATCTCAATTTAGTCTCCTAGAGTAGATAAATATGGAGTTTTCCTTTTTGAACTAATGAATTAACCTTTGACATTCTTTTATTTGACCCTAACCCCCTACAATTCTAGAAGATTAGTTTCATCATTTTCTATTAGATTTTATGTCCCCTTAATTGGTTCTTGAACTCCCTCCTTTCCTTGTATTCCATATCCCTGTAATGTGTTTTTCCATAATACCTTGTCTTCTCAATTCTTTGTCCTTTTTGTCCTTTTCGATTAGAACCTCTCTATTTGTTTTTCTTCTCGCCTTATAATGTGTTGCATTTAATTATAAAAGAAGCTATTTCTCCACGATCTCATGCTTGATTGAGATCACCAGATCAAAAAAGGAAAAACCAATAGAGATATAATAGTGTCCCAACCCAAATCATCAAACATGCATTAGGCAGTCAGTTCTATATACTACATGGAAATATGTGTGCACCTGGCCTCCTCACAGGTT
>Ga0115844_100056_pt2 | contig 20952 bp, 20 predicted proteins | sample InSIn1gowninarea_FD_83858 | JGI IMG/M metagenome (GOLD analysis project Ga0115844, IMG submission 83858) | reverse complement strand
TTAGCAGTTTTTCGGGTCCTAAACTTCCGGAGCCGTTTTGAGGCCCTAAACGATGTTTTTTGGGAAATCTACCAGCCAGTGATTTTTTTGCCAAAAAATCATCTTTCCCATCGTAGTCCTCAGAGAGATCTTTCCAATGGGCTATCATGCGCGTCAAACGGAGATAATATGACCAATTCGTGACCTCGGGAAGTTGGCTGTCCAACTCACCCCAACGGGGCCCACAAACTCTTGGTGTTACATCTCCTCGGGTTAGGGTTTTGGTTGTTTAGGGTTTTCTCTTATTCTTCAATAATAAAAAGGCCCTTGAGCCTCATTGTAAGACAATTCAGAGGCATGTAGCCACCACATCTCTTCTCAGAGATAAGCTACCATTGCCCTAGTTGGTTTATTTCCATTATTGTTTGTAAGCATATTTCAATATTTTACATTAATGAAATGAAGTATTATTTCCGCTGCATATCTGTGTTTATGGTTATCTCTGTAATTTGCTGCGTTCTTGTTTAAATCCGGATCAATGGTCAACCATGGTTGGCCTTAGTTGACCATTATTGATCATGGTCGATGATGATTGATATTATAAACCCAAGGAATTAATACTAGAAACCCAAGGAATTATAAACCCAAGGGCAAAATATTTAACCCAAGGGAATAATATTAAACCCAAACAAATAACACAAACCCAACGTATATATACCCTAAGATAAATATTATAAACCATCTAATAAACATGTATGTCCAAGTTTCTCCATGGCTGATTTTGATTTTGGTACAATCTTTGTCACAATGTGATGTTGGACCATGCTTCAACATGTTTGAACCCTGACTTTAATAAACCGAAGGGATTGATATCATAAATCCAACGGAATTAAAAAACTAAGGGATCAATACTAAAACCCCAAAGAATTATGAACCCAACAAAACAATATTAAACCCAGGGGATCAATATTATAAACCCAAGGTATATAAACCCAAAGATAAATATTACAAACCCTAATACAAACATGGTTGACCATGGTTGATTTTCATATTGAGACAAACCTTGTCACAAATTGACATTGGAGTATAGTTATTAACCATGGTTGGCCATGTAACACCACAACTATAAATGAGGTTAACCATGATTAACCATCGTAATCATGAATGCTTTTTCACAAATGTTTTCCATATTGAAACAATCTTCATTAGAAATTCACGCTCAACCATTCACAACCATGATTCACCATGGTTGACCAAGGTTGACTATCAACACATATGACCATGATCAAGCATGGTTCACCATGGTTGTTCTTCAATAATAAACACAAACCCATGACATTAATATTTTAAACCCAAACATGAAACCTCGAAGAGCAGCGCTCATGGCAGCTTAGGGTTCAGGTCTAATCTGCTACGACAGACCTACAGAGTTTGCAGTAACTCTTCCAACTCTTATAGGTACACGACAAACCACAACGGACAAGAGAGGTGCGTGAATCATGAGACTACCTCAGAGGGAGGGCGCAAAGCCTCCCCCAAATGAAAACAAACATGTTCCAATGTAGGAGGAAGCCTGTAAACAAACTATCCAAGGGGAAACGGAAGAAGGACAGAACTCAAAAGCAGACAAAGAAACAGTTAACGAGATTCCCAAAGCAACTTCGATCAAATGCAAGCCAGTTGCAGCCACGAGGCCAAATATTGAGCTACCAAGCTGTAGGATTAACACACAAATCCAATATATGAAGGATCATGCTCTGATCGGGAATTTTATTGGCTTTTGGCCCACAGAAAAAGTGTTGCAGGGATAGATTGCAGCCAAATGGAAGCCGAAAGGTCATATAACCCTGCAATTGGGCCCTAAGGGCTTCTTCACGGCAGTTTTCAACTGTCTAGAGGATAGGAATGGAATCATTGATGGAGGGCCGTATTTCTTCAACGTTGCTGGCCTGTATCTCAAAGATTGGGTTGAGAGATTTAACCAGGATAAAGAAGATCTTAGTTGGGCACCAGTATGGATCCACCTCTACTCCCTCCCTCTGGAGTACTAGGATGAGGCTTCATTACAAGATATTGGTAATGGACTTGGTGAGTTCGTCAAAATTGTAGAGGAGACTAAGCTCATAAGATACACCTCATATGCTCATATATGTGTCTATATGTAATTCAACAACGCCCTTCCGGATGCGGTAAGTCTTTTTCATGACGATTTTGAATGGATCCAATCAATAGACTATGAACATGTTCCGTTCCACTGTAGGAAATGTCACACACTTGGCCACTTATTTCGATATTTCCCATCTAATCTGAAAACCTCAGCCTCACCCCCCTCTGAAAAATCGGACACAGATGGCTTCACCAAAGTCTTCCATCCGAGAAAGCACCTCAGAAAATCTGGTTCTAACCCCAAGACCTTTGTTGATAACCCCCCCAAACCGAGCACAAGGAACAACTTTCATTCCCTGGCCCAGCCAGATCTAAACAATCACGAAACCCCTACTCCCTCTAAGGAGCAGCCTAAGTTAAAAGCCCATTCAACCTCCACCAGCACAAAGATTCTCCATAAGTCTAAACAAACCATTGACCTTAGCTCCCCCTCTCCCAACGACATTCCCACTTGGCTCACTCAAAGCATGGATGTGGACAATGAGCAGACTGCTTTCAAGGATGCAAAGGAAAATACAGAAGAAAGAAATGAAACCCAAAATATGGAAGAGGAACCAGAAAGCATAGATATAGGAGATCTGGATATACTAGGCTTAGAGCAAGCCTGTAAAACAAAAAATTATGACAAGATTCCAGAAAGACAGCTGGAAAAACCTGGAAGTAATTTTGTCAAGAGCACAGAAGTAGAGAACCCTTGGCATACAGCCTGGAAGTCAATGGGATGGAAAGATCCTCAACAAAGATAATAAAAAGAGAGGAAGGAAAATGGATCTCCAATGAACCATTCGCATTGGGGAAATGCTAGTGGAATCAGGAAGATATTCCAAGCTCACGAAGTACTATACCACCCTTCCCAATACCTTATCATGAAGCTCATTTCATGGAATATTAGAGGGCTCAATTGCCTTGGGAAGTACAGATTGATAAAAAGCATGATTCAGCAAGAAAAACCCAGCATCTTCTTCATACAGGAAACTAAGTGTAACTCTGTAACTCTAGAAAAAACCATGGCAAAAGCATGGCCAGGTTATAATGCAATTTCCGTGGATGCCTCAGGTGCATCAGGAGGCCTTGAAATCATTTGGAATGCTCAAACAATCACGCTCTCCAATATGCATGCGAACAAGCATTTCATTCAAGCTACATTCCATATAACAGGGACAAATATACATGGGCATTTAACAAATGTTTACTTTCCTCAGGAAGCCATGTACAAGATAGAAATACTGAATAATCTATCAATAATCAATGCTAAAAGAACCCACCCGCTGTGGATCACAGTGAAGGACTTCAACATGATAACCAAATTGGAGGAAAAAAGGGGAGGCAGAAGCAGACTAGATAAGGAAAGTTGTCACTTAAAAAACTTCATCCAGAACAACAAGTTCTTTGATATACCCTTCAATAATGGAGTTTTCACCTGGAACAATAAAAGAGTAGGCCCTCGTCAAATCACCTCACGACTGGATAGATTCCTGCTTTCTAATAATGCAATCCATTTAGGCAGAGACCTCTCAGCTTCAATCTTGCCCCTCACAGGTTCCGATCATTGGCCAATCGCACTTCAATGGACAAGACCAGGCAACACTGCTCGTCGGCCCTTTCACTTTGAAGCCTTCTGGCTGTCACATCCAGACTTCAATAACTTCATAAATATGGTCTGGAAAAGCTTCATACCTTTGGAGGGCTCAAAAATGTTCCAATTCCAGTAAAAACTCAAAAATCTTAAATTCCATATCAAACAATGGAACTGATTTACTTTTGGTAATATTTTTCAGGCACAAACTACTCTAAACAAAACAATGAAAGAACTACAACAGAAGGCATCACAGAAGGTAGATCAGAGTAGCTCTCGGAGCAGGAAACACACCTGCAATCTCAAATCTTGGAAAGAGACAAGCAAGAAGAAGTTCTTTGGAAGCAAAAATCACAAGTGCCTGAAGGAAGGTGAAAAAAATACAAAGTTTTTTCACCATTCTACGGTTCAAATGAGAATGAACAATACCATCACCCATATACAGAACAGCCAAGGAGAAAGAGTAGAAGACCACGCAGACATAGAGCAAGAACTTCTTGCCTACTTCAAGCAGGTTCATCACGAGACTCAAACAGATAGAACGGAGGTCATAGATAAAATAATCAAGTCTATTCCAAGGATCATCACTGAAGAACATAATCAGCTGCTTCTCAAACCGATTACCTTACAGGAGGTGGAAAAGGTGGTACATCAGTTAAAAGAAGGAAAGGCGCCTGGCCCAGATGGGTTTACTTCTAATTTCTTTCACAATTTCTGGGATTTGATCAAATTGGAAGTCTGGCAGGTTGTTGAAGAATCCAGATCCAATAGATGGATACTACCATCCATGAATGCCACTTTCATCACCCTCATTCCTAAAGAAGCTCAATCTAGAACCCCTGATAAATTCAGGCATATCGCACTGTGCAATGCCATCTACAAAATAGTCTCCAAAGCCATTGCTTCAAGGCTTAAACCATTGCTCCCATTATTTATCTCACCAGAGCAATCAAGGTATGTGGAAGGCGGGCAAATCACGGACGACATTATTCTAACACATGAGATCATCCATTCCTTGAAGCAGAATAAAAAAGCAGGTATGCTACTTAAAATAGATCTATCTAAAGCCTTTGATAGCTTAAGTTGGAATTATATTGAAAAGATGCTAACTGCCTTTGGTTTTTCCCCACCATGGGTTAGATGGGTCATGAGTCTCATTTCATCCACCTTCTTCTCCATCCTAATCAATTGCATACCTTCCTCCCCCTTTCATCCTTCCAGAGGTATTCGACAAGGAGACCCCTTATCTCCTTTTCTGTTTGTCATCATGGCAGAAGGTCTTGGTAGATGTATCAGAGATGCACTTCACTCCCAGCAACTACGAGGCCTCTCCTTTCCCAACTCCCCTCCCTTCAGCCCCCAACAATTTGTGGACGATAACATGCTTTATGGCCATCCTTCAGTCCAAGAAGCTCGCAAGTTAAAATCTCTGTTAAATAATTTTTTCGCTGCTTCTGGAGCTTCTATGAACCAGGCCAAATCCCAAATTTTCTTCTTTCATACCCCTGCAGTAACCCAAGCCTCCATTGCTCGAATCCTGGGTTTTCTGATAGCTGCTCTTCCATCCAACTACCTAGGAGCTCCCATGACTGATGCAGCCCTGAAACACTCATCTTGGCATCTGCTCCTTGAAAAATTAGAAGCACGTCTCTCCTCTTGGACCCACAGGTCCCTCAATATGCCTAGTCGCTTAGTCTTAACCAAATCGGCTTTACAATCTATGCCGCTGTATCTCTTCTCAGTCCTAGCAGCGCTCAAATGGGTACTCAAAGAAATAAAAAAACTCCAAAGATCCTTTCTATGGGGTAACACAGGACAGAATCGCAAATGGGCTCTGGTTAAATGGGATAAAGTATGTCTTCCCAAGAACTCCGGAGGGACTAGGCGTCATGATCCTTATCATAGCAATGCAGTTATGGGAGGATGCATCTGGTGGAACTAGCTCACATCACCATACACTCCTTGGGCCACTTTATGGACAGCAAAATATGCCAATAACAGACCTGTTGAGGATCTCATTCAACTCACTGATATAGGTCCAGGTTCCCTAGTTTGGGATGCAGCAAAGCAACACAAAAATTTAATCCAGCAGCATAGCTTCTGGGAAGTTAGGGACGACACTATTGCAAGGTTCTGGGAATATTCCTGGCAGCAACAACATAGACTAAAAGATTTGATTAATCCCCACCAAATTCCCAATTGGGAAAATCACAGGTTTGATAAGATCAATCAATATTGGAAACCTACCTTAACCCATGGATTCAGGCAATGGTTAAACTCTGATCACATTATTCAAAATGGCCTAGAGCCCGATCAGCAGATCTTGGGAAAGGAACTCTCCAATCAGAACATAAGATATTCAGAAAAGAAGGATGTGCTCAGATGGGGATATGAAAACAGGGGAATGTTCACCACACATGAAGCCTACAACATAATCATAAAAGATTCTGCATTCAAAGATCCACTTTGGACCACTATCTGGGCTCCTAACATCTGGCCGAAGGTGTCCACCTTCCTTTGGTTGCTTTGTCAAAACAAAATCCTCACCTAGGATATTTTGAGGAAGAGAAACTTTCACGGACCTTCCATCTATCCCAATTTTAAACATGAAGAAGAAACCACCTTGCATCTCATGAATACTTGCCCCCTAGCTCGTAAGCTCTGGGAAAAAGTTAGTTTTCGATGCCAAAGGGATAGTAGAATCAAGGAAGACATTCCCACCACTGTTCGCAATTGGGCAAGAAATCCTTATAAGAGTAAGGTTCTAAACTCCTTATGGAACCTCATCCCCGGCCTTCTCATGTGGACTATATGGAAGGAGAGGAACAAACGTATCTTCAAGGATCAGTCTTCGTCTCTAGAAACCATTTGGAACAATGTATGTCAAAACCTTAAGGAAACTCTTATACTCCAAACTTGGCATGACGATGACCTTCCCTCACTGCCACAGGAAAAGAATATTTGGGACAACTGGAATCTACAATGGAATCAAGAATTGAAAATCCTTGCTAAATCTGTAGCAAAAAGTACAATATTAGATACATGGCTCCCTCCTCCTCAGCATGTGTTTCAACTGAACTTCGATGGGGCCTCAAAAGGCAATCCAGGCAAAGCCGAGTTTGGGGGAATTTTCAGAGATCATAACAAAGCCACCCTAATAAATATGGTGAATAAAATTTTGCAGGGGTCTCCCTCAAATAAAATAGGCAACAGTTGGCAACAAGCGGAAAGACTGGAACTTGTTGAGATTTGGCTCAAATCCCACAGAGCAGTCAATTTCAAACATATTCGTCGAGAAGGCAATAAGGTGGCTGACCTTCTTGCCAACATAGGTGGGGAGAGCAGCAATGCTCTGAACGCTAATGCACTATCTACTATAGCCACGGAAACATAGATGAAGGAATTCAATGAATTAGTAGAGAAACAGAAGACACAGGAAGCAGGAGAGCACCCGGATGCGGGTGACAAACTATGATGTTAATGAACACATTGAATATTGGTGGCGAGGGGACGGGCCACTTGGCTAATGGCGCCCCTCCCCATACCACCCTAAGACACCCTCATGACACACTGTAGGCAACATTCAATGAAGGTCTGAAGCGGAAAAAATCCATTTACTGTCTGGATATGGAGGTACCTCAGTTCATTATTTCTCCACCTCCCCTGCTCCACTGCAACAGCCTGCCTCAAGCCTATGAACCTAACTCTCGCACTGTAACTGGGCGTCGCTGCTAGCTAGTTTGCTGCGTTGATTTTGGAAATGGGTTTCACCATTCCCATTTTGGTTTCTTCTTTCTAACCTCTGCTCCGAATGACCCTGCTCTACCTCACGATCCCTCTGTTAGAGCTCCCTTTGTCATCGTTCCTTCTGTTACTGCTCCCTCTGAGCACTTAGCCAGAGAAACCAGCATGGTGAGACATCGAATCGGAATTCGAAGGGGCGGAACTCGGGGAGGCAGTTCTCACCCTCCAACGAAGCCGCACCCTGAGCCTACTGCCTCCTCTCCTTCCCCTGAACTGCATCATCCTCAAAGACATGGGGCAGGTAGATATCCTAGTACGAAAAGTGGGCGGAGTCATGCTCGGTCTTCAGGTGTTGTTCATGGTTATTTTGCAGTCCACTCTACTAATTTTCCTTTGCCCCTTCATCCCTCTCCCCAGTCAACCCAATTCAAGTTCTATAGCACCCTGAATAGGCCCGTTATTACTACTACTATTTCCATCCTCTTCATTGAAGATAATGCTCAGACTACCTCTCAGGTGGATAATTCCAACTTGCGGCAAGAGGTTTCTCCCAGATGCAACAATTGCAGAGACACAGGGAAGAATGTGATGGACGAAGGATTCTTCACTTTGCATGGAAAAAACCTTGATGGCAATTAGCATGGTGAAGGGGGTAGCTCTGCAGCCACGCGGCCCTCAGGTGGAACTGGTAACGATGGGTCAACTTTGCAAGCGGCATCTGGCAGGCTTGGCAACACCCATCTGATGGATGAGCCTCATGGTGGTGGTGGGGAGCCACACAACAGCGTGTCAAGGGACGAGGCGGATGATTGGGCATGCCCAATAGTTGAGGAACCCATCCTGGATGATTTCAATTAGGTCGAGGTGGCTTCCAGGTGTCTGGACGTGGCGGCCAGGGGTATGGACGTGGCTACCAGGGGTTTGGACGTGGCTGCCTGGTGTAAGGACGTGGCTACCAGGTGTCTTCTGTCTGGTCTTTTTGTTTTTGTTAGCTTTTGTTGGAATTTGGTCTCCTATCTGGACATTATGTCATGGCAATACCTCACTGTTTCTTTTGTGGATTCTGGTCTTAAGAACTGATACCATTTTTGGTTTTTTGTTTTCTGTGGACTGGTTTCCCCAATGTTGGGGTAGTCTAGATTTTGCTGAAACACTATGTTAAACTTGGTTGAGGCTTTGTCCTCTCTATAATTTTCTATACATATTAATAGATTATCTTTCCTTAGAAAAAAAATATTTTAAACCCAAACCATATAAAGCAAAATATAAATATTGTGAACTAGTAAATAAACATTAAGCCCTAACATTAATACTATAAACCTCAAGAATATTTTTATAAGCCAAAGGCATCAATAAACCCAAGGGGTTGATACTAAAAACCCAAGCAATTACAAACTCAAAAGAATAACATTAAATTGAAGCATTTTCATTAAATCATAGGAACACAATTGAAAAAATTGAACAATTTGTATTGTTACACAACACAACTGTAGATTTTAACCCCGTACAGAAATTACCTGCATACGAATTCTAAAACACAGAAAATAAACAATGCGAGAGCATAACACATAAAACACATATACACAGAGAATTTCCCCTGGATCGCAAAACCAGGACTACCAACTTGATTTTTCATTATGTTCCTTTCAATGTTACAATACATATTTATACATGCCGAAGCATCCAATACCATGGACCGAAAACCATCGTGTCCAAAACCATGGACTGAAAACCATTGCATCCAAAACCATGTGTGAAAATCATGTGCAAAACCATAGGTAGGTCCGCCCAGCCTAAAATAGGGTCCAAAACCAAAATTTTCCAGGGCTTTGCCCCAGACCCCATAGAGTGGGGTTACCTGCACCCTTCAAACCCCCTGTGACTCCCCCTGCTATGCAATCGGCACAGCAAAGGGGAGGCTTCACCTCCCTTCTAACCCCCCGGTTAACTACGTGGGCTAGTCGTGGAAAGAATATAACACAACCCAACATTCTCCCACTTATTGTTTTCTTTCCACAGGGGGGCACAAGAGAGCTTAGTCATTTATCCAGCCCTGCAATGCGCATTGTTTCTCTACACCAAGAGAAATTCTCAGAGCTCACAGATTTTGTCAATGCATCTGCAGTATTCTTCAAAGTGTCCACCTTTACCAGCAACACCTTTTTGTCTTCTATTATATCCCTCACAAAGTGATACTGAACATCAATGTGCTTTGTCTTTGAATGATATGCAGGGTTCTTTGCCAAGAAAATTGCACTTTGGCTGTCACAATCTATCCTTATAGCTCCCTGTACTAACCCCATATTTGAACACAATCTCTGCAACCAAACTGCTTCCTTGCTTGCATGAGTGGCTGCCATGTATTCTGCCTTTGTAGTTGATAGTGCCACTACATATTGTTTCTTACTCATCCAACTGACTGCACCTCCAAATATGTTAAACACATACCCACTTGTAGATCTTCTTTGATCCAGATCTCTAGCCTAGTCTACATCAACAAAGCCACGAATATCCAACACTCTGTCCAATCCTGGTCTTCCTTGGTAGCACAAACCATAATCACTAGTGCCACACAAATACCTAAAAACCCCTTCACTGTTGTCTAGTGCTCCTTCCCTGGTTTTGACAAAAACCTGCTCAATACTCCCACTGCATGTGCAATGTCTGGTCTAGTACAGACCATCGCATACATCAAGCTACTGACTACACTTGCATATGGAACACGGGACATGTCCTCTTCCTCTTCTTATGTCTTGGGACACTGTTCAGCAAATAACTTTACACCCACAGGAATAGGAACCTTCACTGGTTTACTATCCTCCATATTAAACCTCTGCAATATTGTCTTGACATACTTCCTCTGGTTTAACCAGAGCTTCCTCTTTGTCCGATCTCTTTTAATTTCCATGCCCAAAATATAGTTTATAGCACCAAGATCTTTCATGTTGAATTTGGAGGACAAATGGGTCTTCAAATCTTGGATAATTTCTTTGTCATTCCAACCAGCAACATATCATCCACATACAATACCAGATAAATAACACAGTCACCAATTAATTTAAAATACACACAGTGATCTACTTTGTTTCTGGTGAAGCCAAGTCCTCGTATAAATGTGTCAAATTTCTGATACCACATCCTTGGTGACTGTTTTAACCCATACAGAGACTTCTTTAACTTTCATACCAGTTCTTTCTTACCTTTCACCGCAAAGCCTTCAAGTTGCTTCATGTAGATCTCCTCTTTTAGGTCCCCGTGAAGAAATGATGTCTTCACATCCATTTGTTCTACCTCAAAATCAAAAGCAGCAACAATAGATAAAAGAAATCTAATAGAAGTTACCTTGGAAACAAGAGAAAAAATATCACCAAATTCAATTCCCAACACTTGGGAATAACCTTTTGCTACCAATCGAGATTTGTATTTCTCCACCTTTCCTTCTGCATTTGTCTTCTTCTTAAACACCCATTTGCTGCCAATGGGTTTCTTTCCAGCCGACAACTCCACCAGATCCCAAGCCTCATTTTTGTGCAAAGATGCCATTTCATCAACCATGGCCTCTTTCCAGAGTTTTCCATCCTCTGAATCTACTGCTTCCTTCACAGTTCTGGGATCATCATCAGTAATAGAGAAAGCAAAATTTGAATAGAAAGCAGATGCACTCTTGGCCTTGATGATTTCATTTGAAATAGAAATTTGTCTAAGTTTGGATGATTGATCGAGGAGTGGCCAAGATGTGTTTCAGACAAAAAACCACACACATCACATACTAACTCATCAAGAAAAAAAATCAAAAAAACTTAATCAATAATGAGTATTTATGAAAACACCACTTTTTGTATATTCCCCATATATAAACAATGAACTACAACCCAAAAGTGTCATTTTAAAACAAGAAAGATGTTGTGACCATGAAACACATATATTGATCCGAATGGAAAATGGCATCTACCCATGATATTCATCCACACATGGAATTTACCCATGGTATTGTAAGTGGAATCCCCTCATGGTATTCATTCACCCATGGTATTTACCCACCCATGGAACTTACCTGTGGTATTGTAACCAAAAAAGGCTATAAGTAACAAGTCACATTTTGTAAAAGGACAGATTGTCAACCACAATGTAGCCTTTACAGTTATTATCTGTTTTAATAAAATAAAAATTGTGGTTTTTTTAATTGTGTATTCTCCTATTTTCTTTTGGCATTTCAAATTTTCAGATCTTGGGGGCCTCCCCCTTCAAGATCCATTTCAATTTTTTAGATCCTAGGGGCCTCCCCCCAAGTTCCCGATCAATGGTATTAGAACCAGGTTATGATTCCATGGGAATGAGGTTTTGATGCATATTTAAGTTTCAAAATTTTGCAGCAATATTTAACAAATTTCAAGCACGTGCTACGATCTCCACAAAGCACTTCCTTGGGCCAAGTGAGAAGAATTTTTCTTTTTACATTTTTTTGTAGGATTATTTTTGGGCGGCGAGTTTGTAGATCATATATGAAACTTTTGGTGAAAAAATTACAAAAAAAATAACAGATCTAGATTCCTTGCGAAAAAATACCCAAATTCCAAAAACCAATCGGTCGATTCAAAGTCTGGATGAGGGAGATACCATTGATTTAAAATCATCTATGTTGAAGAAATTTTACTGACGACAATTCATGGACGACAACTCTCCTATAATTTTTTGCAATTTTTGTGCATAATTTCAGCAAAAATATTGTAGATCTGAGCTCCGCTTGAAAAATCACCGAATCAAAAAAAACATTTTGGTCGAAACAAAGTTCAGATGAAGGAGATATCGCTGATTTAAAATCAGTTATTTTATCATAACTTTTGTGATGACAAAACAATTGCAACGCGAACTGAGTTTCCAAAATGTCCAGATAGAGATTTCAAACACATGGGAAGATGTAGAATGGTCATTATGTGGATTCCCTTTGGAGACGTGCCCTCCCACCCCGCTTTAGTAGGCACTTGCTTCAGATTCATGAGTTTCAGCACATCAACATCTGGCTTGGGTTTTTTGGAGATGTGCCCTCCCACCCTAGGCTATGTAGGCACCTGCTACTTCATCAACAATCAACATCATGATTATGGGTCAACCACACAAAATCCTTGCTATCGAAGTCCATTTTCTAAGATGCACACTGTTAGTCATAAGCATTACATGTTATCTCTATCCTCGGATCTTTGTTTTTCATGGTAATGGGTCATCCAAAAATACACACTTCATCAAAGTCCATTTTCCAAGCCGCACACTGTCAGTATCACAGTTGGTCACATACATTACATGGTATCTTTATCCTCATATTTTTGTTTTTCATGGTTATGGGTCATCCAACAACCCACACTTCATTGAAGTCCATTTGCTAGGCCGCACACTATTAGTATCATAGTTGGTCACAAGCATTACAGGGTATCTCTATCCTTGGATCTTCCTTCATCACGGTTATGGGTTAACCACAAAAAATCCTTCTCTTTAGTGGCTCTTCATATTCAACCCATGTTTCTGAGGAGGTAAATTCACGCAATGGGGACCATCGCTTCTTAAGGAGGTAGGAATGATCTGAATGGAAAATGGCATCTACCCATGGTATTCATCCACCCATGGAATTTACATATGGTATTGTATGTGGCATCCACCCATGGTATTCATTCAGCCATGGTATCATAAGTGACATCAACACATGGTATTCATTCACGCATGATATTTACCCACCCATGGAATTTACCTGTGGTATTGTAACAAAAAAAGGTTATAAGTAAGAAGTCACATTTTGTAAAAGGACAGACTATCCACCACAATGTAGCCTTTACAGTTATTATCTGTTTTAATACAAAAAAATTTATGCGGTTTTGTTATTCTGTATTCTCCAAGATCCATTTCAATTATTTATATCTTGGGGGCCTCCCCCCAAGTTCTGGATCATATATAGATGTTTTAATTGATGCAACGACATTTGAGAAGACTCAAGAACACGTAAGACACATCAATTAATAAAAATGATACTTGACAACAAAGGTGACACATGATGTGACCATGAAATAGGGTCCAAAATTTGAATGTAGTGAAATTTTGGAGGGTGTTGTGGTAGCGAAAACACTTGGCGACACAATGGGCAAACTTCAACTTCTCTTTCCAAGAATTATATTTTAGTTAAGGGTCATACCTTCTGGAAATATTGATTGCCCCAAGTTCCCCTTTTTGACCCAGTTTCACACATAACATCTTCTCAATTCTCTACTTGGTTGAACTCACACAAAGATATACCATATCACAATTAGTACAATTTAGCAAAGGCTAATGTGCACAATGATTTTAGGATATTCAAAGTATAGAGTTTCATCTCTAGTGTTGCTCCACTGCCAACAGGCCTAGATAGTACCCAATGAAGTCACTTCAGGAGCACAAGCATTGCTTCACTGCCAGCGAACCTGGACGATACCTCGATGAGTCGCTTGCTTCACCTCCCTGTGTAGGAAGCCTTTCTCTTCTTTCACCCCTTTATTTATTTATTTTAGTAGAAATGTGCATTCGCACTTATTATTTTCAATGGGTAGAAGAGGGATTCCAACTATTCGAGAGAAGATGAGGTTTCCCCTTCAAAGAAGTATTTTTAAGACCTCTGATTTAGGTTTTCTCGCTTTAGATTTCCCCTTATCCCTTATCTATTAGATTGGAAAAGCATTGACACACAAGTAGACATAGACCAAGTTGAGTAGTTATAGTGCTAGCATAAGCACGGATCTCATAAGTTCCCCCAAGGTGTTCCTATTGGACGAATCATATTTTCCATCTAGACTTACCTCAACCTACAACACTTTCCCAAACAAAGAAGGAGAATAATTAGAAATCCAAGTGTTGTAGTTGTCACACTTCTCTTTGATTATACTACAAAGTCTTTGGGCCAAGAATTTTCCACGCAGGGCTTGATTATATAAAATGACCATCACTGAGACACGACACAACATGAATGGACAACATACATACAACTGACTCAGAAAAAAGAAAAGGACATGCAAAAAAATATTGATAGAAAGTACAACTCATAGCTGCTAATGAAAATAATGTTCTAGGTCTTGACCATTTACAGGTAGGGGGTCAATCCTCTCGTCCAAGGATCTGAGCTTGAAAGCGTTGTGGTTGAGTTTCTCTTCAATGGTGAATGGTCCAATCCATATTGGCTAGAACCTTGTATGTTTACCTTTTTCCTCATGGGGTTTATCCCATCTTAGGACTAGGTCGGCCACATCAAAGCTCTTCATCCTTGCAAGTTTTCTATCAAACCAAGACTTTATACAGTTATGATGAATATCAAATCTATCCTTGGCTTTGAGACGTTCTTCCTCGAGTTTTAGTAAAGTGTCTATCCTATTCTGAACTAGTAGGCAAGGTTTACCGTGTGACTCCTAAGAGATTTGCAAGGATAGGAGGTATAGGTTCGGAGGCAAGACAACTTCTTTACCATATACGAGAAAGTATGGCAAGGTCTTCAGGGAAGGTTTGGGAGTAAAACGATCAACCCATAGTGCATCAGACAAAGTAGTCTGCCAACTCTTCTTTTTAGAGAATATGGTCTTCTTAAAATAAGCTAATTACTCTTGCATGAGGAGTTGGCAAAACTTAGAGAGTCAATTAATTGAGTGTTGAGTGATTGAATAAGTGATAGATGACTTTTAGTGTGTGATTGCATTTGGATGCATGTAAAGATATTTTAGGCGAGTCGCTAGTCGAAAAAGTTAAATATCCTTCACTAGGTTCATTGTAAGAATCAAGTTTTGTGTGATCAATAGAAGAGCTATAGCTTGTGTGTTTTGGGTGAATTGTGTGTTTTAGCTTCTCTGCCCTTCCAAAAAAGCTAGCTTTGTTGGGCTGCACATGAGAGGACTTCCATGTTCTCCGTGAGAGACAGGGCTTTTCATTCCGCGGGGGATATTTCGATTTCTGCTGCACATCTTCTTGAATTTCTTTTTCCTCCTCTCTTTTCTTGCTATAATTCTCTTCTTTGATTTCATTTTCGTATTGTGTTTCTTGGTGATCAATTTCAGTTGGTGCAATCCTCTCCCTTTGGAAATCCCTGTTAGTATCAGAAAACTTACGGGATAATTGCATGGTTTTTTTAGTATTGGAGAATGCCCGCAAATTTTTTACAGTTGTTATTTAATTTGAACAATTGTCATTTAATAGGAAAAAAAACAAAGGAACAATGAAAAGGGTGGACTAATGCATAATCCGACCAATTTCAAAAAGGGACACTTTCGGTGTAATTAATGTTACTTCAGTTACTCTGTATTTCTAATGAGGGTTTCAAACCTCTACCTGCTCAAACTTTCTTAATTTGATTCTCAAAATAGTGGGTTTCAGCTCTCTTTTCTTTGGTTCAAGTTGAGTAATGTTTTTTTTTTTTCCATGATATCCATAGGCTTCCAGGTAATTTCTAGGTTTCTTTGTTTCTAGTTGAGTTTTGGTTTGTTTTTTTTATGGGCATGATAGCTATAATTTTTAAGTTTGATTGTTTTGTCTATTTTATGGCCATGATAGTTATAGTTCTTAAGTTTAATATAGACCCAAAACAAAAATGAAAGTAACCATATAGATTAAAAAACTACAATGCAGTTAGATCTAAGGCTTTTGTCATCCATAATGTATATTAGATGTCTTTCAGATTAATCACATTATCAAAATTTGGTCTACGTTTCAAACCAACTAATATGGTGCATCCTTAGATTAAAATCTTGCTCCATAATCTTTTAATATTTCTTATAATTAAATATTTGTAAAATAAATATTTGAAAGGAAAAACCATATCTTATGAATATATTAAAATATTAAAACACATAAATATTTCCAATATTATGTTGTAATATTTGAAAATATTAATTTTATGTAATTTTATTATCATACCATGTAAAAGAAATCATTAAATCTAATATTAATATTAAAATTATTATTATGATTAAATTTAACATTAATATTAATATATTATAATATTAATAGATTTAATATTTTAAGAAAAATTTGCATTTAGAGAGATTTGATATTTTTGGCAGTGTGTATGATAGATCCAGAATTAGATAAATCTAAGCTTATTAATGCTAATTAATTGTTATTTATTTTTTAAAAATTTGCTCCGAAATTTCTATTTCCATTTTATAATGTGGTCCTCATCGCTGCCATGGGTCAGGTCTATGTTCTATTATGACAAAATCTGCATACAAGTACATGCTGACTTATATAGGAAGATATTATCACCAGGTTAAATATAAAAGCCAAAAGGAAAACAATCCAGAAGCCTTTTTTTGGATTGAATGGGCAAGGTGTTACAAAGTTTTCAAGGCTGTATTTTTCCGAAATCCATATTACCTGTCAAAGCTTAAGCCTGAAACGCTAAAATAATCCCAGCCCGATCCAAACTCGTAATGTATGTGAAGTAAAATAATCCCACCCCGATCCAAACTCGTAGTGCATATGAAGCATGTATTTTTCCAAATTCACATTTCCTACCAAAAGTAATAGCCTAAACCGCTAAAATAATGCCACCTGCCACTAAAGTCTAGCAAAAGAAATTTCAAGCAAATGCTATGAAATTTAGCTCACGTAGATAGGTGATTCCTTCTCCTTAAAAATACGCTTTCAATTAGGTAAGCCGCCAAAATATCCACATTTTCCAGCTCTTTTTTTAAGAGCGCCTGGTAAAATTGAAATTGACATTAATAAGTCGATGTTTGAATCGTAAAAAGTTAAAACAAATGTCAAATGCATTTGTTATACTACATTCAATTCCATTCACCACTTCATTGTCCATGGATTCTTAGCAATAATATAGATCTAAAATCCTTCCACTGCTGGACTGCTTCACCTTTCACTGCTTTTCCAAGGATAGAAAAAAGGAGATGTGAGGGAAAAAAGCATATGTAAGAAAAATATGGAAATTGAGAGAGGACATATGTCATCAACTCTGAGTTTTTGATCCAATAGGATTGTGCATATATATTTATGTAGTCTAATTACGTAGACCGATGTGAAATGTCGATAGTAGGTATTAATATTCAAATCATATTATCATACTACTGGTTACGTAGACCGATGTGCAATGCCAATAGCAGGCATTAATATTCAAATCATATCATCGTATTATCCGTATATTCGAACATGGGTCCAAGCTTTGATACCATGTGGAGGTTTGCCGTTACACCAAAACCCGCAAGTGTTGGTAAATAGACAAATCGCTAGTGTTCCACGAAACACACAGGGAGTGTTGGATTATCCTTCTACACCGCCATTAATGAGGAGCCCAACAATCTCCCCCCAATGCAAGCTAGGTGTGTTTCGAACTCGAGACCTTTGGCTCCGATACCCAGATATCAGAGCCCACAGGTTTCTAGATAGAAGGCGCACCAGTGCTAGATAAAAGGCGAACATTCCAAACCAATAACTAGGATCCCCAGGGTGGAAATTACGGATTCTATAGAGGTGCGGTGATTTACCAAACACCCCCCCTCAAACGCAACTCGAGGGAATCGAACCTGGGTCCAATCTCTGATACCATGTGGAGGTTTTCCGATATACCAAAACCCACAGGTGTTGGTAAACATTCCAAACCAGTAACTAGGATCCCTAGGGTGGAAATTACGGATTCTATAGAGGTGCGGTGATTTTTCCAACATCCCCCCTCAAACGCAACTCAGGGGAATCAAACTTGGGTCCAAGCTCTGATACCATGTGGAGGTTTGCCGTTACACCAAAACCCACAGGTATAGGCGAACATTCAAATCCAGTGAGTGGGATTCCGAGGGTGTAAATTACGGGGTCGATAGATGTGCGGTGCCTTCCCCCCCCCCCCCCCTCAAACGCAACTTGGGGGAATCAAACCTGGGTCCAAGCTCTGATACCATGTAAATGTGTTAGAAAACCTACATAGATGAATCTAGCTAGTAAAGGTTGAAAACACAGCTTTGCAGAGCAAAAAAACTAAAAGAAAATCGAAAGAACAAAAGAATGATTCATTAGAAAATAGGTTACAATGCTCATGATATAGAATTACAGGGTGAAGATACCAAGGTAATGCACCATAGTGGTGATCAATGAGAAGAGTCAACACCTACAACAAGTTTCGGAGAGAACTAGCCAATTGCGGAGTGAAAGAAGGAGAAAATCAGGGAGTAAATCATGCATAAGAACTTACCAGTTGCGGAGTTAAAGAAGGAGCAAATCAGGGAGTAAATCATGCAGAAGAACTAACCAGTTGTGAAGTTAAAGAAGGAGCAAATCAAGGAGTAAATCATGCAGAAGGAATCTTGCATGTAGTCCCATGCTCTAACTAAGAGTCCGCATGTAGGTGTGTAGTACTTTCAACACCCCCCCTGAACACCACTATGGGGAAAAATAGAAGATGGGCCCTGGAAACTAAGGCCAAAGGTCACCCAAAATACAGTGCAACTTGTACTGAAATTGAGGAAAGAGGGAAAACCTCGTGGGAAAACCCCCCCCCTTAAAATACAATGTAATCAAAAGAAAAGAGGAAGAAAAGACAGTTGCTAAGCAACTGTGTCCTTCACTCCAAGACGATCGCGCTGACAGCGAAACTTCTGCTCAGTGAATGTCTTGGTGAAGATGTTTGGAGTCTATTCTGTGGAAGGAAAAAACTGCAAATCAATGACCCGATCATGTACTAAGTCTCTGATGTACTGCATATGGATCTCTATGTGCTTCGTCTGCTGCCGTTGTACTGGATCCCTGCAAAATTTGAGAGTGCTCTGGTTGTCACACTAGATGACAATGGGCTGGTGGAACTGGATGCCCAACTCAATGAGGAAGTGTTGTAGCCATAGAGCCTGAATGGTGATGTTGACTACTCCTCTGTGCTCGGCCTCAGTTGAAGAGAGAGCAATAGCAGTCTGCTTCTTGCTCGACCAATAGATAGGGCCAGATCCTAGACTGAGTGGATATCCAGAGGTGGACTTGCGATCAATGCTGTCACTCGCCCAATCAGAATCTGTGAAGCCAAGGAGATTCAATGCAGTGCCTGCTGCATAGTGAATCTCGAAGGTGATGGTGCCCTTCACATATCGGAGGATGCGCTTGGCAGCATTCCAGTGTAGCTCATGCGACTCTTGCATGAATCTGGAAACTGCCCCTACTGCATATGAGAGATCTGGTCTGGAGTGGGTGAGGTACAAAAAGCTCCCCACTAGCTGTAGGTAGAGAGTGTTGTCAACTAATGGAGTGTCACCTCCATCCTCAAGGTGGACCCCAGACAGAAAAGGAGTTGGTGCTGGCTTGCAGTCAATCATGTGAAACCTCTTGAGGAGATCCCGTGCATACTTAGCCTGAGAGAGTTTGATGCCTGTGGCATCCTGGTTGATCTCAAGACTAAGAAAGAAGTTTAATGGACCTATGTCCATCATAAAGAACCTATCATGCAAGGCCCTCTTAACTGTAGCAATGGCTGAAGCCGAGCTGTCGGTGATCAGGAGATCATCCACATACAAAGCTAAGATAAGAAGAGAATCATGTGTCCTGAGCATGTAAACAATCGGATCAGACTTACATCTTTCAAAGTTTTGTGATAAGAGAAAAGAATCCATCTTCGCATACCAAGCTCTTGGGGCCTGCTTAAGGTCGTAGAGAGATTTCTTCAGTCTGCAAACCAAAGATGAATCCTGAATGAAACCATGTGGCTGCTCCATGTAGATCTCCTCAGGTAGGTCTCTGTGAAGAAAGGCATTCTTCACATCCATCTGATGTACTTCCCACCCCTGGGCAACCACAATGGCAAGTGCAAGGCATATGGAATCCATCTTTGCTACTAGAGCAAAGGTCTCATCATAATCAATGCCATGCACTTGCTGGAAGCCTTTGGCTACTAGCCTAGCTTTCTGTCTGGTGATTTTCCCATCTGCAACACTCTTGGTCCTGTAGACCCATTTGCATCGGATAAAGTTTCCTTCCTGAAGGAAGGGGGACTAGATCCCAGGTTTGGTTCTCGAGGAGGGAGTTATACTCCTCCTCCATGGCAAACTCCCAAGATGGATGCCCAGCAGCCTCAGCATAAGATTGTGGATCAGAAGACTGAACCAAATGACAATGCCAGGATGGTGATGGTTTAGTGGCAATGAGGGCAAGAGGAGGCTCAATAAACTCTGAGCTAGTCCTTTGCAGATCAGAATTATCCCCCACAAGACCATTTATAGTAGCTGGGTGGTCTTGTGCATATATCTCACGTAAGCTCTTTGTTCTCTGATTTATGACAAGGGAATTTGATTCATTGCTAGAAGCTCGATCTGGGATTGGATGTGGATCATCATATGAATGCACTAGATTTGTATCTGGAGACTCTGTCTCTGCATCTGCATGCTCTGTATCTGCATCTGAGTGTACTGAGTCATCATCTCGGACATGAGGTAGATAAAAGGTGTCTGCATGTGGCAATTGAGGTGCATGCGAGAGACTTTCCTCAAATTTGACACTTCACTCAA
>Ga0115844_100062_pt1 | contig 21006 bp, 24 predicted proteins | sample InSIn1gowninarea_FD_83858 | JGI IMG/M metagenome (GOLD analysis project Ga0115844, IMG submission 83858) | reverse complement strand
CTCAATCATTAATATACAGATAGTGTGGGGTTTTCAGCTGTAAGCTTTCCCCGGGTTACATACTGTGTTAATGTGTGCATGCTATTGATGTTTTATTGTTATTGATGCTGCTAAATTGATGATCAACGTAGAGGAGCTTATGTATTGTGTATGTATTCCACAATAGTACATGATCAGGATAATATCTGTTGAATATGTGTTTATTATTCAAAATTTCTACATGGTATCAGAGCTGTTGATCATCAGATCTACTATTCAGGAAGTGTTTACATTCTATTTCTTTAGAAAGAGTCTGTAATCAAGCAAGGTAGCCTCTGGATTCATCCTTCCTTGGGAAGGTGAGATATCTGGTAAAATACCATATAGTCAATCTCTGTACGAGAAATATTTTGTTCTCATGAATCTTAGATCTGAGGTGGTTGAGTTTGGAGCTGGTGGAATTCAAATTTGCAGCAGTGTTTTCTTAGTGTCAAAGAAGTAATGTCTTTCAACGAATTGCGATTGGAGTATGATCTTGAGGGAAGCTCAAACTATATTTCATGGAAGGACAGGATGGAGGCAGTATTGGATGATGACAGATTGAAGGAGTTCATAGAGGCTGATGTACCAAAGCCCACTGATGCTATTGAAGCTGATGCTTGGTAAAAGAAGACAACAAAGTGTTGAAGGATTCTATTGGAGGGCGTGAAGGATCACATTGTGTCCAGCCTGCATGGAAAGACTTCTCCATACTTGATGTGGAAGGCTTTAACAGATCTATTCCAAAGCAAGAGCGATCAAAGCAAGCTGGCGCTCCAAGATAAACTCAATAACATCAAATGCGAGAAGGGTGACAGTATGCCCAAGTATCTCACGAAGTTCACTCAGTGTTGAGATGAGCTGGGAAGTGTGGGGGTTACTGTCGATGATGAGGACTTGGTGAGCTTGGCTCTCCTTGGTCTTCTGAAGAGTTGGCACTCCTATTAGGACTCTGTCAATGGTCAGGAGAAATTGCCAGGATGGGAAAGACTATGGTCAGATCTTGTGCAGGAGGAGATCAGGCAGAGTACCAGGGACAGATCTTCATCAAAGGGAGATGATGAAGAAAATTGTTCTTTGGCTGCCAAAGAAAAGAAGGGGAAGAGCAAGAAAGCTTCTCAGTCTAGTGTGAAAGGAAAGAAGCAGGACATGTCCAAGGTGAATTGTTTACACTATCACCAGCATGGACACTATGCCACTAATTGTCTGCAGAAGAAGAAGAATAAGTAAGCTGCTGGATATGCAGTAGGAGAGGCTCTAGCCTAGTAGTTTGAGATTGATTTTTCATTGATCGCATGCTTGGTTTCAAGTGTGATGGGATCAGTGTGGTTCTTGGACAGTGGTGCATCTTTTCACATGATAAGAGATCGAGATTTATTTTCTGATCTGGAGGACAAAGATCTTGGAGTGCACATCAAGATGGGCGATGATGGTAGATATAGTGCGACCAGTATTGGTACCATTTCCTTTGAGAGGGAGTCTGGTAAACCCTTCCTATTGAAGGAAGTCATGCATGTTCTAGGATTGAAGAAGAATCTTATCTCTGTGGCGACGTTAGAAGACAAGGGGTATGATGTTGTTTTCAGCAAGGGAAAGGCCTTCCTGTGCAACAAGACAACTGGTGAAACTTGGAAGATAGGGGTTTGAGTGAGGAACTTTTAACAGTTGCATGTAGATGGATGCGCAACAATGGTATGCAAGGTAGAAGGATTGGTCAGTCAGGATGATGGGGAGTTGTGGCACAGGAGATTAGGTCACATTCACCATGGAGCCTTGAAGATACTGCAGCAGATCACTACAGGGCTTCCTAAAGGCACTCTTGCGCAGTCAGATCAGTGCAAGGGATGTACTTTGGGGAAGTTTGTGAAAGCCACCTTTCACGAGAAGGATAGTCATGCCACGACGATCCTTGAGAGAATTCACATAGATGTGTGTGGACCTTTCTCAGTTGCTTCGATAGTAAAACACAGGTATTATGTGATTTTTGTTGATGATTTCTCTCGTAAGTGTTGGATCTTCTTCATGCAGAAGAAGAGCGAGACATATTCAATGTTCTGTGAATTCAAAGCACTGGTCAAGAAGGAGTCGGGGAAGACGGTGAAGGCTCTTAGGAGCGATAACGGTGAATACATCTCTGACGAGTTCAAGGATTTCTGCAAGGCAAAAGGGATTCGAAGAGAGCTCATAGCTCCCCATAACCCATAGCAGAATGGGGTTTCTGAGCAGAAGAACAGAATGATCGTGGGTGTTGCACGAGCGATGTTACATGATCAGGGCCTACCCTTTCACTTGTGGGTGGAAGAATGCAATACAGTAGTTTATGTACAAAATCGTTGTCCTCATAGGATACTTGGCATGAGTACACCCAAGGAGGCTTATTCTGGTAAGAAGCCTGATCTTTCTCTTTGATGATTTTTGGTGCTAACGTTTACATGCATGTGATGAAGGATGCCAGGAAGAAGTTGGAGTTGGACGCAGAGGTTGGGATATTTGTGTGGTACATTGATATGCCCCACAACTATCGTGTGTGTTTGCCAAACAATGGTAAAATTGTTGTGCGACGGAATATAAAATTTCAAGAGGAGAAATTCATGAAGTGTTCCCTTGAGAGGGAGCTACACTTGCATGTAGATGAGGAGCTATTAGTTCCTAAGGATGAGCTTCAAGATGTGAATTAGCCACAGGACAAGGTTCATGGAGTGGAAGAGACCACTCATGCAGCGCCAACCATCAGAGGGTGAAAGCGCTTGACAGAAGCTAAGCGACTGGCTCAAGATACAAAGAAAGTTGTAGGACCACGTATAGCCCAACGCAGGCAGAGATAGTCACCTGATTGGTACATTGGATACATGTCTCTTATGAGCAAGTGTGTTGTGACTGAGCCATCCTCTTTCGAGGAAGCTGTGGAGGATCCCGCATGGGTAGACGCCATGGTGGAAGAGTATGATTCTATTGTCAAAAACAGTGCATGGTAGATTGTTCCTAGATCGGAAGGGAAATTAGTGGTGGGTTTGAGATGGATCTACAAAGTTAAGCAGGCAGTTGACAGGAGTGTGGAGAAGTACAAGGAAATATTTGTTGTTGCTCGAGGCTTTTCACAGATAGAGGGGATCGATTATGAGGAGACCTTTGCACCTGTCGTAAGGTATTCTTCCATGCGGGCGATTCTTGCTCTCTCAGTGCAGATGGGATGGCACATTCATCAGATGGATGTGAAGAATGCATTCCTTAACTAAGTCATTGAGGAGGAGGTGTACATTGAGCAGCCTGAAGGTTTTAAGATCTTCAGCAGTGAGTCGCATGTGTGCAGGCTCAAGAGAGCGCTGTATGGGTTGAAACAAGCACCACGTGCTTGGTACACATGGATAGACAACTATTTCACTGGACTTTGATTCTCAAATAGCGAGGCGGATCCAAACCTATACCAGATTGTGGTGGAGGGTAAGTTGCTTATCATTGTACTATATGTAGATGATTTGATTCTAACGGGTCATGAGTTGTTGATACTTTCATGCAAGGATGATCTTGCTAAGGAGTTTGAAATGAAGGACTTGGGCCTCCTTCACTATTTCCTGGGATTGAAAATTTAGCAGTGCAGTGGTGGACTATTTGTTTCTCAGGGTAAGTATGTTTGGGAGATACTGGAGAAGTTCAACATGCAAGGCTGCAAGCCTGTTGATACTCCTCTTCTTGGAGGTTGGAGGAAGGAGGATGCCACTTCAGCAGAAGAAGTGGATGCCACTGTTTATCGATAGTTGGTGGGGTCGCTTATGTATTTGGTCAATACATGACCCGATATATTCTATGTAGTTAACCAGCTTTTACAAGCTATGGTTAAGCCTACCAAGCTCTTCTGGAAGGCAGGAAAGCATGTATTGCGTTATTTGAGAGGCACATCAGGATATGGATTGTGGTATAGATAGGAGGATGAGGTGAAGCTATGTGGCTTCATGGATGCAGATTGGGCAGGGAGCCCAACTGATAGAAAGAGCACATCAGGAGGGGTCTTCAGTATCAGGCCGACAACAGTTTCTTGGTATAACAGGAAGTAGAGATCCGTGGCACTCAGTTCAGCAGAGGCCGAGTATATGGCAACAAGTTTGGCTGCATGCAAGGCTATATGGATGAGGAAGATCTTGGTTGGTTTGTTTAGTTCTCACTTGGATCCTACTATGATTTACTGTGATAACTAGAGTTGCATTAAACTCTTGTCTAATCCTGTATTTCATGATAGATCTAAGCATATTGACGTCAGGTACCATCATATCAGAGATTGTCTGCAACAGAGAATCATGTTACTTTCATACATTTCAACGGAGGATCAGGATGCTGATATTCTAACGAAGGCACTCACCAGGAGAAAATTCGAATACCACCAAGGCAGGATAGGGGTTGCTAATAATCCATCTCTTGTTGAGAGGGAGTGTTGAGAATGCAACAAGATGATGGAGCTTAGTGGAAAGGAGTCGCCTTCACTAAGTGGGCCCGTAGGCCAATGAGTATTGCATTGATTTTCTCAGTAGAATAGCATCTGCTCACGTGATTTCTAGTGTGAGTGATTCTCAATAGGTTTATGCAATAGAGGCAGGCAAAGCAGTGGAGAAGATTTGAACTTGTGACTTGTTTGGGTCTGAGCTGGTTTGTGTGTAACAAGTTGAGATAGTGTTGGATACTTGTGAGGAGTATTGTACTATGTAATGTTACATGTTCTCAATCATTAGTATATAGATAGTGTGGGGTTTTCAGCTGTAAGCTTTCCTTGGGTTACATACTATGTTAATGTGTGCATACTATTGATGTTTTATTGTTATTTATGCTACTAAATTGATGATCAACATAGAGGAGCTTATGTATTATGTATGTGTTGGTACCATCCCATGACCTCCTTTTTCCTCCTAAAACATATCATTTGCCTACTTCTTTCCATCATACATCTCTTAGATCCTTTGAAATTGATTAGTTAATAGTACTATAGTTATTAAAATGCATTAAAATTGATTTAGGAGTTTTATGTTAAAGAATTAGGAATTTTTGGTAAAATGACTACAGGAAGTTCCAACATCCTGTAATTGGTTCATTGTTTGACATGTGGCATGACAACTAGGCTAGAGCGAAGGGTAGGGATGAAAAGTAGAATGTTCAAGCATGGACGAATACCTATCCTACAGCAGAACCGACCCTCCTACATGCGCGGTCAACGATGGTCCAAGTATAGCATGTTGGCGACAAAGGCAGCAACATCATAGCATTCTAAACTGATTTAGTTTTGTTTCTTTTTTAAATCAGTTTAGGATAGAAACATTTCAAAAATCACGACATGATAAAAGCGGCAACAGCCACATCATGAATGTACATTCGTTTTCGAAATGTAAGGATTGTAAAAACATATGTAAACACAGTTTTGTGTAGTAGTTAATGTTGGTTATCATTATATCATTTGAAAACAGAGTTTGAACTTAATACCAAGAAAACGGTTGCAGTCACGATTTTTCCTTGTTGCGTTGATTTTATAATCAGTTGATCACAGTCCAGTATACCTCTAAAATGCGGACGGGCCCTGCGTTAAACTGGTATACTATCATTTTTTATTCACAACTTAGGGTATTAGATGATATGCACAACAATTAGAATTGGTTCTTGATTTCAATAGAATGCGTATGGGTGATGTTTATGATAGTGCTTGAACAGTTCATCACTTAGATCGTGAATTGTATCCTGTAAGGGATTCGATCCTTTGTTGTCTTTTAAAGCAATGTCATGAACTCTGTTATCATTTTAAAGTATGCTTATAATTTCAGTATGTCTTTATCTTTCATGAATATTAGTGAATGCTGAGTATTTGCTAAACAGGGGTTTTATGCATAGTGTCTCCGTAAGGAGATTGAAATCTTGGTTTAAAGTGATACATAGTGTTTTAATTTGGTAAATGAATTGAATGACAGTGTTTTAATTAGGTAGATTAACCGAGTGACCTAAGTGTTTAGGTGATAGGTAACATACCTCAATCTTCCGTAAAGAATTCCTGTGACCTACCATCATAACCACTTAGCTAATAATCCTTTATGTCTATATACTTTAGACGCATGCCTCTAAGTCTGTGCATCCTGGTCGATAATAAATATAGCCTAGTCTAGCACCCTAGATAGGACACTACATTTTGGCGCCGTTGCCAGGGAGGCGTACTTAAAGGATTTAAAAAGAAAAAAATTCAATAAACAAAAACGAGTAAAAACACAGTAGAAATCATGTTCATTTATGCCTAGATTTAGAGACAATCAGGGTAGATTCATAAAAACCCCCCACCATCCAAAAACTAACCCATCATCATCAGGAGTAGACTCTTTAGGGAATACAAGCAGCTGAGGAAGTCACCATCCAAGCATTAGAGGAAAAGCAAAAGTCAGGACAAAGACTTACTCTCATCGAAAGGCAAACTTTATTAACACATAAATCGCAGAAGAAGCACTTTTCTAGATCTTCCACACAAGGAGAAAGTAGCACAGTGACCAAACAGTCTTTCATTAATCTCCTCTTTCAAACAAGTGACACTGACACAGAGAGACCTATTAGAATGGCTAAGGAAGGAGCTGGATCAGTACCAAATCAAAGATAGAGAGATGAAGAAGAGTCAACTTTTAAGTTTCCTATACATGAACCACAAGAAGATGATGAGATCAAAATGAAAAACATACCTCCCTCCGTGCTACCAAACTTTTATGGTATGGCTTCGGAAGATCCAGACTCATTCTTGTTCGAGTTTGACATTATATGTCGAACATATGGCTATACAGATGATGCCCATAGGCTTAGACTCTTCTCAGCGACACTAAAGGCATCAGCCTTAAGATGGTTCATGGGGCTTGGTGAGGATGTTGTAGTTGATTGGGATGGTATGAGAAGAATATTTCTAAGGAAATATCAACCTTACTGTAGATCCAAAGATTCCAAAGATAATATCTTTAGAATGTGCCAGCAAGAGGATGAAACCTTAGAGGAATACTTAGAACGGTTTGTTTATAACTTACAAAAATCCAAACACCGAACTATGCCTCTTGATATGATCCGCACAATATTCTTGAAAGGCATCCGAGAGGAATACATGGATGATCTTAACTTGATGGGCAAAGGTGACATTTCTACCTTACCCTTTGAAGAAATCGCTGAGTTATGCGAAAAGTATTCAAGGAGCAAAGCTAAAATGGGAAAAAGAACCCTGTCATCCAAAGTCACAAAATCTGCCTCAGCAAGTGTCACAAGGGCTGAAATAGGGAATCTGTTAGAAGAGTTTAAAACAGATCTATTAAGCACCCTAGGGAACCAAATTGACACTCTAAAAGCTAAGAAGAAACAAGAAGATGAAGATCAGGTAATGGCTATCTTCTGCCCAAAATGCCGGAAGAAACATGCATTAAAAGACTGCCCATTAGAAAATATCCAAGTTTGTGCTTTTTGTACTGAACATCATGATATATTTAGTTGTCCTAAAGTTAAGGTTTTGCAGAACTGTAATATGGCAGCTAATGCAGAGATGGAAAACATGTATTACATGGGCACAAAGAGACCATGGCAGCCAAGGCCAGCACCTCAAGGTATGTTTCCAAATCAAAATTTGCAATTTCCTGTAAATGATCAAATGTATGCACAGAATTCATGGAATGTACCCATGCCATGGCAGCACCAAAACCACCCACAGCAACAATGGAGACCGTCTCAATAGTACTCTCAATCCTATCATACATATCCTCAATCATACCCACCATATTCACAACCATATCAACAATACCATCAGCCATATTCATCACATTCTCAACCATATCAGCAGTATCCTCAGCAAGTTGTTTATCAGCCTCAACCTACTCAACAAGCACTGCCTACTCTTCCACCAATAAATCCACCACAACTGCAATTTCTAGCTAACTCACAACCTCCCAGACCTACTCAAATTCCTGCTCAAACTGTCCCAAATCCAAATAACAGAGCAGAGAGGCCAGCCTACAATGTAGAAGAGGGAACCTCATATCCCACACTACCCTTGCAAAATATCAACTTGAGGTCTGGTAGGGTACTCCACAAAGATTCTCCAATAACAGATAAGCAAGAAGAAAACACAGAAAACGAAAATGAAATGACAAATCAAAGAAAACCAAACGATGATACCAAAAATAAGCAGATGCAACCATTGCATCCACCTTTTCTAGACCGATTGGTCAAAATAAAACCTCCATTGTCTATACCACAGTTTGATGTCTTAGATGAACTCAAGAATGTCTACATAAAAATTCCGCTGCTGCAAGCTATAAAAGACATTCCCATATATACTAAAGCCATCAAAGACATGTGCCTCAAGAAGCCTGCTAGAAAAAGGATTGATCCTCAAACCATTCATGTTATAGGACATTTAGCTGGCCTTATGACCAATACCATCTCCATGGAAAAGTATGTTGATCCTGGCATTCCCAAAGTGATCACCATCATTAACAACATACAAATTCCAAACACTTTGATAGATCTTGGGGCCACAATAAATGTCATGACTCTTGAAACTATGAGAACACTCCAGCTCATAAATTTGCAACATACAACTATTGTTCTAGAACTAGCTGATAGGTCTAAAGTGATTCCTGAAGGGATTTTGGAGGACGTAATTGTCTCACTAGACTCTTGGGAGTATCCAGTGGATTTCTTAGTTCTTGAACCCAAATCCAATTTAGGAGGGCACCCTATCATCCTTGGTAGACCATGGTTAGCGACTACTGATGCATTCATAGGATGTCGATCGAGCAACATGATCATTTCAAGAGGGACCGAAAGAAAACAACTCACTCTTTATCCATCGGCACAATCAGCAGTAACACACAATTTGTGGCTTGATGATAAATTCAATGATAAAGAAGAAGTACAATCTGTTTTTAGCATTGACCAAATCTATGATTTCCAAGAACAAGACAATAATGATTTGGTAGAATTATTCCTTTCTCAACCTGATATTTCTGAAAATTTGAGAAACGACCAATATCATGCTGTAGATGTACTTCTAGCCCAAAATTTTTAGGAAACATGCACCATTCAATCTTTGCAAACCACATTTCACGACATTTTTCCAGTTCAATCCATCACCAACACACAGAGTCAGATCATAGAGATTAGTCCAGGGAAAACTCTGAACATAGGCAATCACCTAGACTCATCTCAGCAAGAGAAATTGATTCGACTATTGAGAAAATACCAGAAAGCATTTGCTTGGGACTACACCGATATGCATGGGATTCACCCTGACACATGCACTCATCATATTTACACGGATAGTACTATCAAACCAGTGAGGCAACCACAGAGAAGAATGAACCCCATGCTTCAGGATATTGTCAGAGAAGAATTACAAAAACTGTTGAGAGTTAATTTTATATATCCTATTTCTGATAGTCAGTGGGTATCCCCATTGGTTATAGTGCCCAATAAAAATGGTAAGTGGCGCATTTGTGTTGATTACAGACAACTGAACAAAGCAACGCTCAAAGATTATTTCCCACTACCATTTATTGACCAAGTGTTAAACACCCTAGCTGGGAAATCATCATTTTCTTTTCTTGATGGTTTCAGTGGCTACAACCAGATCAGGATAGCCTCAGAAGACCAGGACAAAACCACATTCACCTGTCCTTGGGGCACTTATGCTTACAATGTTTTGCCATTTGGACTTTGCAATGCTCCAGCTACATTTCAGAGAGCTGTATTAGCTATTTTCGCTGATTTAGTTCATGATTGTGTTGAAGTTTACATGGATGATTTTTCAGTGTACGGCAATTCATTTGAACATGCATTAGAAAACCTTGAAAGAGTTTTGAAAAGATGTATTGAAGCTAATCTGTCCCTCAGCAATGAGAAGTGCTTTATGATGTTAAACGAAGGGATAGTATTAGGCCACTATATTTCTTTTCAAGGCATCAAAGTTGACCCCGCAAAGATCCAGATCATTGTTGATTTGCCAATTCGAAAGAATCAAAGAGAGGTAAGAAGTTTCCTTGGGTATGCAAGCTATTACAGAAGGTTTATTGAACATTTTAGTAAAATAGCTTTACCTTTGTTTAAACTTCTAACAAAAGATGTACTTTTCAACTGGAATGAGAACTGCCAACAAGCATTCGAAGTACTCAAAAAGAAATTATCAACCGCACCAGTTTTAAGAGGGCCGAATTGGAGCCTACCATTTCATATCTTTACAGATGCATCTGACACTGCAGTGGGTGCCTCATTAGGCCAAAAAGAGGAATCTTGTAATTATTCCATTTATTTCATTAGCAAAAAGCTCACACCTGCAGAGTCAAACTACACAGTCACAGAAAAGGAAACACTTGCCATCATATATGCTGTGAATAAATTCCGACATTATATAACTGGTTATGAGGTCTTTGTACATACTGATCATTCTGCCATTAGACATTTAATGAATAAACCAATAACTAGTGGCAGAGTTACCAGATGGTTATTATTGTTACAGGAATTTAACATCACAGTGTTAGATAGACCAGGTAAAGAGAATCAGGTGGCAGATTTTCTTTCTAGACTGCAAAATCCAGGTGAGGTTGTTCCGGTTGAAGATTCTTTTCCAGATGAAAATTTATTTGCAATTTCCATAGTAAATCCTTGGTATGCTGATTTGGCCAATTATTTGTCTACAGGAAGGACACCTCCACACTTTACTGCAAAGGAAAAGAAGAGACTAGTCAAACAAAGTGCTAGATATTCATGGCTTAATGGCGATTTATTTTACACTGGTTATGATATGATTATTAGAAGATGTGTAAGAAATGATGAAATAATTGATATTTTAAAATCTTTCCATGATGAACCGTGTGGTGGGCATTTTGTAACTAAGCGGACAGCATTCAAAGTTCTTACTCTTGGATACTACTGGCCATCCATTTTTAAGGATGCCAAGAAGTATGTGAAGAGTTGTGACAGTTGCCAAAGAATGGGCAGGCCAACAGCTACAAACGAGATGCCCCTTCAGCCCCAAGTTCACCTAGAGCCATTTGAAAAATGGGCTCTAGACTTCATAGGACCCATTAACCCAACCTCCAATGGTAAGAAGTACATCTTAGTATGTACTGATTACATCACAAAGTGGGCTGAAGCAAAAGCATTGGTTAGAGCCACCGAACACACAGTGGTAAATTTCCTTCTTGAAGAGATTTTTGTAAGGTATGGAGTACCAAGGGAGATAGTGACTGATAAAGGTACTCAATTCACCTCAAAGCTAGTGAAGGACATCACAGACAAATACCAAATCAAGCATAGAAAAAGTACACCTTACCATCCACAGGCCAATGGGCAGGTGGAATCCACAAACAAAACTTTGGAAGGGATCATTACTAAAACTGTGGCAATGAACAAGAAGAATTGGGAAGAGAAGCTCAAATATGCACTCTGGGCTTACAGAATTACGTGGAAGGATACTACAGGATTTACACCATATCAGTTGGTGTATGGCAAAGAGGTAATGCTTCCTATTGAGTTTCAAATACATACTTTTAAACTGGATGTAGATTTTCAAATTGACTTGAACCAAGCACAACAAGAAAGAATTCAACAGTTGAACCAGCTGGATGAAATGAGGCAGCAAGCAGAGGAAACCACAGTCCTCATGCAAAAACAAAGGAAGCAATGGCATGATGCACATATCAAGAAAAAGCAGTTCAAGGAAGGTGACTGGGCTTTACTTTTTGACTCTAAATTCAGAGATCATAAAGCCAAGTTTACCACCCATTGGATGGGCCCATACCAAATTATTCAGGCTTATGACAATGGTTCAGTCAAGCTCAAAACTATTGATGGAGAAGGTCATTCCTTTACTGTCAATGGTCATCGCCTGAAACTATACACTAAGCCCATCAGCAAGCAAGATTTTCTCCAAACAGTATCTCAACAAAGAGAGGTTGAGATACTGCAGCCCTCAGCTGCAGTATCCTTGCCTTAGTTCATTTCCTTTCAATTTAGAAATTCAAAAAGAAATTAAAAAAAAAAAACAAAACAAAAAAAATAAAATAAAAAAAAATAAAAAAAAATAATAAAATAATAATAAAAATATATATATATATATAATAACAATGGGTTAGATGTGAAAACCAGCCTCTGGCACACTCTAACCCCGAATTCTTACTTGAAAACCAATTCGTTGGCGGGTAAGAATTTCCTTTCTTTTGTTCACTGTTTAATTTATCAACTGAATAATGACTTGAGGACAAGTCAAAACTTTAGTCGGGGAGAGAAGCATCAGCATTTTGTTCTTTTATCTCTCCATTGTAAATTCTTAAAGATTTCTTATCTCATCTCCTCACTGTAAATTCCCAAAGCAGTTTGTTCCAGCATTTCAGATTTCAATAAAGAAGTTGTTTTTTCATTGTTTTATCTCAAAGGGACCAGGTTATAAACATTATGTAGGGGGACCTGTTCTGTCCAGAAGACCATGCTACCAACACCAGCAGTAATGGGACCTGTTTAAGACACATAAAAGGGACCTGTTAAGAGACTGTTACTTCAGGATTACTTCAACAAAGCTTCATCAAGTTTCTACAAGGATTCACAGGTTGTTGGGCACCAAGACTCCATCAAATACCCAAGCTCAAGGAACCTGTATACATATAATTCTTTCTCTGGATTTCAAAGGAGCTGCATGAACATCTTCAAGATCTCAGAGGGACCTGTTGCATTCGAATCTATCTCAGGGGACTTGTTATGAACAACAAAGAATAGTCAAAAGAGACTAGTCCTACTCAGCATGCCAATGCAACAACAACCAACAAAAGTGTAATGTGTTCCTTATTCTTAACATTTAATTTCTTAGATTAATTTTTAGTGTTAAATTTAATGACTGTGACTATTATGATCGATTTCAAGGACACTACATTTTCCATCATCCCTTATCTCACTGATTCTTATCATCTTTCATACTCCAACCCATTTCATACCTCTAAATTCGTTACCCCTTTTCATATCAACCTTGTTATGTCAATCGCATCCTACAGCCATACCAACATCTTCCATTTGGCCGAGTACCAATAGAAGCAGGAAATGTGGTGAATTGTTTTTAAAAAAAGGGAAAGAAACAAATGTTAAAGCGGGCCTATTCATTGTATCCCACACGGCCGAATTATGATTCCACCACCCGACGTAGCCAAATGATTCAGAGGACTCCCTGAAATCATACCCCAGTATTGCATATACGCTTCTAGCGCTCCTATGATGGCATCTATACAAGCGGTACAGCCATTCCTCTGTTCCAAAAGATGAGTACGCTATGAGGTAAGTGTAGTCGGTTATTTCACCATCATTCTCAGTTATTTCACGCTGGCATTTGACTCCCGTGACTTCCATAGTAAGGATTGAAAGCAGTGAGCGCCACAAGAGGGAAATATAACCATTCGGTTTCGACTCCCACCAAAGTCACAAGACAGTCAACTGAGCATCATAGAGGATATTAAGGGAACGACACCACCAGGTAACAAATTGAAACTTCTTTGTTGAAATTGCAAAACATAAACAGAGAAGAGTTAGAGCACGACCCTCTGCCAAAATGACCAATAGGGTCGAGCCGAGCATGTTCGACAGTTCTCAATATCATGAAGATTGCATTTCAATTCTCAAAGAGATACAGTGGTTTCCCTTTTTAGAGAAATTTCATGGAAGTAATGAAGAGGTTTCCAAACAATTCGCTTTCACATTCAACGGAGAGAAGGCCCTGATAGGTAATTTCTCATTCAGGGTTTCGGAAGACACCATAGCCCAGTCAATAGGAATCAGCCCAGAAGGGGAGAAGTACTTCAAGACAAAGCAATTTAAAGAGAAGTCATGGACCCAATTTATGTCTAGATCTAGAGTCTCATCAGTTAATTGGAAGAAAGGCATCCCAAGGAGTTGGTTGATGCATCCCTGGGACGAGATGGTCTATATCCTCCAAAAATTCGTAACTTGTGAAGGTCGTTACAGTATTGTTTATCTATACCATATTTTCTATTACAAAGCCTAACCAAGATGTCGAAGACCATCCAAAAGCAGAAGGGAAATGAAGACAAGAGCCTATATCACTTTGGCTTAATTAAAATTCTTATTGAGCATGAATTGCAGAAAAGAGGGAAAACGTGGAAGGAGTTCTTAGCTGCTAACCAAATTAAAGATGAAAAAGACAAATAAGAACTGCAGGAGAACTCAAGATTCATGAAGGATATCGATGAAGAGATCCCAGTATCCAAAGCGAGCAAGGTACCTCCACCTGTGAGTAGCATAAGGACTAGGAAAATGAGAAAAGAGGATGCTCAGAAGGCAGAGCAAGATAAAATTTTCACCACTTATTCAAGAAGAACAAGGAGAGCACCAAAAGCCCAGTTACAAGAAGACCAGCTTGAATCCAATGCACCTATACCGATGGATGTTGAGAGTAGTGACCACTCACAACCAGGACCAGGAGCTGATATAGAGGTTGAAAGCAATAACATGCAAGAAAAAGGTTCACTACCTCCCATTAAGAAACATAAGAAACTGGAGAAACAAATTGAGAAATTAAAGGAAGAACTCATGGAGGCTAATATGCTAGAAAAATTTATCAAGAAAGAAAATGAGATGCTCCGAGTGCAGAGTAAAGAGACTCAATAGAAGAATGAAAAGTTAAGGGAGCGAATCAGTGAACTTGAGGCTGAGCAAACGGATATTTGTAAATGGGCCACTAAGTGGTACAACCAGAAGAAGACCCTCAAAGAAAAATACAAAAGATTAAAGCTGGAGCTCCATGGTCAGAAAGATGCCCAGGTGAAAAAGAATGTGGATACATTGCTAAAGGCAGCAGAGGTACAGGCAGGGACAGAGTTCAAGGGAAGCACTTCGGGGTTAGCATGAGGACATGCTAATTCGTTAAGTCGGGGAGAGATGTTGGTACCATCCCACGACCTCCTTTTTCCTCCTAAAACATATAATTTGCCTACTTCTTTCCATCATACATCTCTTATATCCCTTGAAATTGATTAGTTAATAGTACTATAGTTATTAAAATTCATTAAAATTTATTTAGGAGTTTTATGTTAAAGAATTAGGAATTTTTGGTAAAATGACTACAGGAAGTTCCAACATCCTGTAATTGGTTCATTGTTTGACATGTGGCATGACAGCTAGGCTAGAGCGAAGGGTAGGGATGAAAAGTAGAATGTCCAAGCATGGACGAATACCTATCCTACAGCAGAACCGACCCTCCTACATGCGCGGTCAACGATGGTCAAAGTATAGCATGTTGGCGACAAAGGCAACAACAGCATAGCATTCTAAACTGATTTAGTTTTGTTTCTTTTTGAAATCAGTTTAGGATAGAAACATTTCAAAAATCACGACATGATAAAAGCGGCAACAGCCACATCATGAATGTACATTCGTTTTCGAAATGTAAGGATTGTAAAAACATATGTAAACACAGGTCTGTGTAGTAGTTAATGTTGGTTATCATTGTATCGTTTGAAAATAGAGTTTGAACTTAATACGAAGAACACGGTTGCAGTCACGATTTTTCCTTGTTGTGTTGATTTTATAATCAGTTGATCACAGTCCAGTATACCTCTGAAACGTGGACGGGCCCTGCGTTAAACTGGTATACTGTCATTTTTTATTCGCAACTTAGGGTATTAGATGATATGCACAGCAATTAGAATTGGTTCTTGATTTCAATAGAATGCGTATGGGTGATGTTTATGATAGTTCTTGAATAGTTCATCACTGAGATCGTGAATCGTATCCTGTAAGGGATTTGATCCTTTGTTGTCTTTTAAAGCAATGTCATGAACTCTGTTATCCTTTTAAAGTATGCTTATAATTTCAGTATGTCTTTATCTTTCATGAATATTAGTGAATGCTGAGTATTTGCTAAACAGGGGTTTTATGCATAGTGTCTCCGTAAGGAGATTGAAATCTTGGTTTAAAGTGATACACAGTGTTTTAATTTGGTAAATGAATTGAATGACAGTGTTTTAATTAGGTAGATTAACCGAGTGACCTAAGTGTTTGGGTGATAAGTAACATACCTCAATCTTCCATAAAGAAGTCCTGTGACCTACCATCATAACCACTTAGCTAATAATCCTTTATGTCTATATACTTTAGACGCATGCCTCTAAGTCTACGCATCCTGGTTGATAATAAATATAGCCTAGTCTAGCACCCTAGACAGGACACTACAGTATGTATTCTGCAATAGTACATGATCAGGATAATCTTTGTTGAATTTGTGTTTATTATTCAAAATTTCTACAGGAATACCTCATATCATTAGCCTTATCCTAACCATATCCACCCATGATCACCAAAAGCCACTAAGTTCTCAATTTGGATTCTCGTTTTACAAGGAAAACTTGCCATGCTACTTGAGCAAATCCAATGATTGTAAAGCTTTGGTTTGAGTTCTGAGTGAGTGCATACCACTTCCTTGCCTTATTTCCTCCATACTCATCTTCTCCAAGGTCCATACCAGCTTTCAAACCACTCCCTATGCTTCTGGCATGTTCTTGTAGGAAGACAGGGGATCTTGTAGGTGAACTAGGACATCCTGGAGACATCCTGTAGGAAAACATGTAGTGGCCTGTTTTGAGCCCAAATTGTGAAAAACACATCACTAAATCTAGGAGTAGACCCTTTCTTGCCTCCCAAGCCATCTGAACTATTGGACTCATCTCCCTCCACACCTATCTCACCTACCATGAAACCAAGAAGGATTAGCATTTACATTTTTATAAAAAAAGATAAAAAGAAAAAGTATTTACATTCATTCATGCACACAACATTTAAGTGCTTGTTTAGATCAGACTTCATGCTTAGGCTAGTTAAGACTTCACATGTGTTAAATTAGAATTCCTTTGCAAAAGTATATTAACAAATAGCTAGATGAGTTATGTGTTTTGTAGGAATTTCTTTTAGTCTTTCATTACTGCAATAACTAGCATTTCAATTCTCTCAATTAGGGTAAAATTCTTCTCTCTCAACTAGTAATCAGACTTCCTCTAATCAATAGAAGGTTGGTTTGAGAAACTCTAGTGGTCTATCACCCCAGCTCAAAAGTGACAAAGAGTGGACCCGTTACATCTATTTTTGTATACAACATTGCCACCTCCAAGTTTGTATGAACCCCGGGTTGATGAAGTAAAGTCAGTAGCCCAAGAGTTGCAGCATCCTTGTTGCAATACTGGTGCTCATCATGTTCTGGTTCCATTTCCAGGGAGGCGTCTGAGTAGATGTGCTTTATGCTTTCTTTCTTCCATTTCTTATCTCTTTCATTCTTATATTAGTTCTATTTTGCAAAGTAGTTTTCACTTTATTTTCTTTCCTTTCCATTTTGCAATTGATTCCATTCAGCAATTAGTTTTAATTCAATTTGTTTTTTCAATTTTGCAATCAGTCATAAAGCTTGAAAAACAAAACAGAAACACTCCTTTCATGCCTCGTAGGAATAGGGATAGCTTAAGAAAATTTCTACCAAATACCTGCACCACTTGAAATAGCCAACCTTCCCTCTTGTTCAATGGCTGTGAATTAGAGGACCCCTTAAGTGAACAACTAGAGATTTTTGAAGAGCCTATAGAGGAAGAAGAAGAAACCATTCCATCTGAAATCATGGATGAAAATATAAATGAAAGGGGGGATAGGGAAGGAATTGAGGGTGCTTTTCCCATCAGAGAAACTAATGGGGATGCCAAATAAACATAAGCCCGTCTTCACTTCCTCACTTCCATGACCTGACCTTCGAAGATCCATATACTTTTTTGTTGGAATTTGTTGTCATATACAGAACTTATGATTAGAACTCTGATGATCAGAAGTTGAAATTATTCCCATACACTCTCAAGGATGCAACCCTATGCTGGTCCATGGGTTTGCTTGGGGATAGTAACACCTCCTAAGCTTATATGCAACAAGATTTTAACAAAAAGTATAGAGAATACTGCAGGTCCAAAGATACCAAAGAGGAAATTTTTAGAATGGCCTTGGAACATGATGAGTCCTTAGAGGATTATGAGGAAAGATTTCAGCTTAGCTATAAAAGGGCCAGGTGCACACTTGATATTGAGTCACTTAAGTTATTCCTTATAAAGGGTATCAGGGAAGATCTCCTAGAAACCCTAAACCTTCTATTAGGAGGGGACATATATGAGCTACCCTATGAGGATATTAAGACTGTTTTTAAGAACCATTTTATCGAATATAGAAAAATGGGTAGGGTCAGTCAAATAGTGGCTAGCTCATCCTCTTCCAACACATCTATAAAAAGTGAAATTGGGAACATGTTAGAAGATTTTAAGAGTGAAATGCTGCAAACCCTTTCCCTATAGATGGGCACTATGAAAATCAAGAGGAAGCAGGAGGAAGCAGAGAGAGTATTAGCCATCTTCTACCCTAGATGCATAAGGAGGCACGCTAGGAATCAATGTCCATTGAACCTTATAGAAATATGATTGGTATTTGAGGAAACCAACTCCACAAAAAAGTGCCCTTCTCTGGCTGGACTAAAAGCTGTGTATCAGGGAACTGAAGGTGTGACTGAACAACTCTACTACATAAATCAAAGGAGGCCTCATGGGCGTCTACCATACCAATAGATCATGCAAGGGTCATCTTATTCATATTACAACCCTAATCAAAACACATCCATTCCATCTTGGTGCCCCCCTACTCATACCTCTTGGTCTATAGCTTCTCCTTGGCCTTTTTACCTCAATAGCATTCCCAACCTTATACTCCTCCACAACCATAATGGAATGTACCACCCTAGGGGTGGAGGCCCCCATACAACAATGCTCTTACTTTATTGGCTTCATCTCCATCTCAACCACATCTTCTACACCCTTATCCACCTAAACAACCTAAAATGCATGCCCAACCATACTGGAACCCGACCAATAGGCAGGCACAACAGGTCTATAGTGGAGATACATCCTACCCTACTTATTCTATGGAAATTCATCAAAACAACCTTAGGTCTGGGAGAGTGCTCCCAGATAAAAAACCTCCATCTCCACCTAGGGAGAGTGAGGAGGAAAGAGAGGAAAGTATGCCTGAAGTAAATCCACCAGCCTTTCCTGAAATATTAACCCATCCAGTCCATCATACCCTAGAAGAGAATGAACTTTTGGGTGAGTTGAAAAATCTATGTGTCAAAATCCTTCTTCTCCAAGCTATTAAAGATATACCCATTTACAAAAGCCTAATTAAAGAGAAGTGTTTCAAACATCTAGGATGGAAAAAATGAGACACCCCTACCATTAATTTCATTGGACAATTGTCTGACTTAATGCTGGGGAAGGTAATTTGCCCAAATTATTTAGACCATGCGAGCCCTGTAGTAGATGTAGACATCGATGGAACCATTGTCCCCCATACCTTGATTGATTTTGGGACTGCCATCAATGTAATGACTAAGGACACTATGCTCAAGATGAATCTCCAAGGATCATTAAGAAAGACCACGATAGTCTTGTAGCTTGCAGACTGATCCAGAGTAGCCCTTAAGGAGATTGTTGAAGATGTGATGGTCTCCATTAATTCTTGGGAATACCCTGAGGACTTCTTAGTCCTCTAGCCTAAAACCAAATTTAATTGTTATCCTCTCATCCTTGGGAGGCCTCGGTTAGCCACTATCGATGCCTATATAAGCTATAGGACTGGAAATATGCCTATCAGAAATGGGCATCTATCCAAGCAGTTGGTCCTGTACCCTCCTGCTTAACCATCTCTAGAACATGACTTACCTTTATGGCTAGAAGAGGAGGAAGAAGATGAATTCTACTCCTCCCAAATCTATACCCTAGAAATTTCCATAGGAGGAGGGTGACCTGATGAAGATGATTTGATTGAACACATCCTCCAAAATCAAACTCCCAATAGCATGTCTCTGGAGGAGGTAGTGAAGGAAAACAAGGACAACCATTAGACTGATATATGCTTAGCTGACTCAAACCCTACCCATGTCAAGACAATAGAATTCAACCCTCAAAGAGCATTGAAAATCAACCCCTCTCTCACCATACACCAAGAAGAAGAGTTATGTAATATGATAAGAGAGAATTTGGATGCATTTGCTTGGAGTTATAAAGAAATGAAGGGACTGCACCCTTTAGTGTGTACTCACCACATTTACATCAAGGAAGGTTGAAATCTAGTCTGACAACCCCAAAGCAGAATGAATCCATCTCTCAAGGATATAGTCAAAGCAGAGCTGTAGAAGCTGCTAGATGCGGGATTCATTTACCCTATCTCAGATAGTGAGTGGGTGTCTCCTCTAGTGCTGGTTCCAAAGAAAAATGGAAAGAGGAGGATTTGCATTGATTACAGAGAACTAGGCAAAGCCAAAAAGAAGGATCATCTTCCTCTATCTTTCATTGACCAAGTGCTAGGTGGTCTAGTAGGAAATAAGTTATTTTATTTCTTGGATGGGTTAAGTGGGTACAATCAAATCCAGATTAGCCTAGAAGATCAAGATAAAACTACCTTCAACTATCCTTCAGGTACTTTCACTTATAGGATCTGTTATCACTAAGAAATTTCTCTAGAAGTTATTAGAGGAAAGAAAATGACCGAGGTAACCACAAACCAACTTTTGAGCAGAGGCTCTAGCCAACCTAGGGTTAGAGAGGGCTCTCTATATATGATTTAACTTTGTTTTAATAGTTATTCTTATAAATGTTTTCAACTGATATCTAAGTTAAGGAATTCTTAATTGCTCCTTAGTTTAGGTTGTTTCTTGCTAATCCAGATCAAAAGATTCTTAATTTCCCTTTGCTTTTGATCACCCCCTATTCCTTGCTTAAGTCTCGACCTGAGAACCCTTAATTTCTATCTCACCCTGATTAACACCATTTCACCCCCCTATTCCAAAGAGCTGCACTTTACTCTACTAGCTTTCCCTTTGAACATTCCCTTTAGTGAGTTGATCTAGTTCTGCTGACCTTCTATTGACTCCATAAC
>Ga0115844_100059_pt1 | contig 21128 bp, 23 predicted proteins | sample InSIn1gowninarea_FD_83858 | JGI IMG/M metagenome (GOLD analysis project Ga0115844, IMG submission 83858) | reverse complement strand
ACGGCGAAAAAAAACAAATCAACAATAAGAAAAGAGCGACCGCAAAAGGCACCATCCAGTTACCAATTTTAAAATTGTGATACTTTAAATAGAGCGCACATAAAAGCACAAGTCCAACCAATGCAGGCCAGTTAAAACTCCAATATGTGTAGATGCTTTCCATTATAAATAAGGTACTATATAAATGATCGTAAATACCACGAGCCATACTGCATCAACAAAATGCCAGTAAATGCCAATGGTGCTTAAAACGGTTGTCTTCCTTTGAAAAAAGCCTTGCAGCGTTAGGATGAAAAGAATGATGAGCATGATGATACCCAGGATAACATGCAAGCCATGAAAGCCGGTTAAGGTATAAAAGCTTGTTCCAAACTCGCTGCTGCTAAGGGTTAGGTTTTTAGAAAGTAGACCGTAGTATTCATGTCCTTGCCCTATCATAAAGATGATTCCTAAAATGATAGTAGCAAGCAGCCACATCTTCAACTTTTTCTGTTCGCCTTTTTTGTATTGCCGCTCTGCCATCCAAAAAGTAAAACTGCTGGCGAAAAGCATGATAGAAAATAACCCCGTTAGCTTTATATCAAGCATTGCTTTTACTGCAGATTGAAAATGACCGGTTCGCCAAAACATGATATAGCCCATTATCAGGGAGATAAAGAATATGGTTTCTGAACCAATAAACAACAACATCATTAAATTATTCTCTTTCTTAATCATTGTTTTTCCAATCTGCTTTTTCAGGATTTTTTTCGTCGAAAAATGGCCTTCTGCTTTTTACCTCAGGCACCTCGTCAAAATTTTTCATGCCCGGCATTGCCCACGAATACCATTCAAGCGTAAAGCCATCCCAGGGATCATTGGATGCAGGCTTTCCATGCTTCAACGTTTTATAGATGTTGTAGAACAACACTAAAACCGCTACGCCCATTAGGAGCGCACCGGCTGTTGATATAAGGTTGAACAAAGTATAATGTGGTAAATCAGGATAAGTGTAAACTCTTCGTGGCATACCCATTAATCCTAAAAAATGCTGAATAAAAAAGGTCATATTGAAACCAACAACCATCAACCAGAAAAACCATTTACCAAGTTTTTCATCCAACATTCTTCCACTCATTTTGGGAAACCAATAAAAGAGGGCGGAGAAGACAGAAAATAAGGAACCGCCGATAAACACATAGTGAAGATGAGCCACCACATAGTAAGAATCTGTTACCTGCCAGTCAATAGGAATAATTGAAAATGCAATACCCGTCAATCCCCCAATAGTAAACTCAATGAGGAAGGCTATGGCAAATAACATAGATACAGTAAACCGTATGGAACCACCATACATAGTGCCGAGCCAGTTAAAAATTTTTACACCGGTTGGTATGCCAATTAACATACTGCTTGCGCCGAAAAAGGAGTTGACAGTATTACCTAAACCCGCTGCAAACATGTGGTGCACCCACACTCCAAACGATAGCAAACCGATGGCAACTGTAGAGCCTGCAACAAACGTATATCCATAAATCTTCTTGCTGCTAAAAACCTGGAACACTTCAGAATAAATGCCGAATGCGGGCAGTATAAGTATATATACTTCCGGGTGACCAAATAACCAGAACAAGTGCTGCCATAACAGCGCGTCCCCTCCAGTAGCTGTATTAAAAAAATGAGCGTGCAATTGCCGGTCGAGCAACAGCATACTTAGGGCTGCGTTAAGCGAAGGCAATGCAGCTATAATTAAAAACGAGTTTACCAGGCCCATCCAAACAAACAGCGGCAATTGCTTTAACGTCATTCCCGGCGTGCTATATCTTAATATCGTAACTATTAAATTAATTCCTGTACTCATGGTACCAACGCCAGCCAAAAACAACCCCATACAATAGTAGTCGATCCCCGGACTATCGGAGTAATTGTATTCGTTTAAAGGCGCATAATTAAACCATCCTGCGTTTGGCGCTCCCCCTGCAGCAAAGCTGAAGAATAAAAGAAATCCACCAAAAAGAGTAATCCAAAAGCTAAAGGCATTCATCCTTGGAAAAGCCATATCGTTAGCCCCAATCATCATGGGTACAAAATAGACCTGGAAGCCAAGCAATGCGGGAACCATCACAAAAAATATCATGGTAACGCCGTGCATAGTAAAAATCTGGTTATACACATCAGGACTTAGAAAATGATTGTTTGCAACGGCTAATTGTGTACGCATCAGCAAGGCAAACAAACCCGCAACCACAAAGAAGAGTGTAGCCATGCAGAGGTACATAATGCCTATCTCTTTATGGTCTACAGTGGTAAGCCAACGTAAGATTTTATAATCTTTTTGTGTTGCCCGGGGCTGCTCAATCTCGTCTGCTGTTTGCATCTTACTTAAGTGATGAGAGGTACGCTACAATCTCTTCTGTAGATTTTTTATCGAGTAGAAATGCCGGCATTTTTGCCCCCGGTTTAATTTGCTGTGGCTTTGAAATCCACTTACCTAAATTGTCTTTATTATTTACAATTAAACCTGTTAGCAAAGTTGCACGACTTGCAAGATGTGTAAGGTCAGGTCCATCACGTCCTTTTGCTGTGGTGCCGCTTATGTTATGGCAGTTAGCACAAGTTTTTTCAGCAAAAAGTTTTTGACCAATTTGAGCTATTGTGTCTGTAACAACTGACGCTGCAGTCGCATGAGAGGTAAGCCATTTCTCATAATCGTCCGCTGCATCTGCAATCACTATCAATCGCATACCTGCATGTTGAGCACCGCAGAACTCACTGCAGGCACCGCTATAAACTCCCGGCTTTCTTATGTTGAGCCAGAGGTAATTTTCTTTTCCCGATACTAAGTCCATCTTATTGCCAAATTCGGGTACCCACCAATCGTGTATAACATCGGCCGACAATAATTTAAGAAGAATAGTTTTACCAGCAGGCAAATGAATTTCGTTGGCAGTAATAACGTTACGGCCAGGATAATTTGCTTCCCACCAAAACTGGTGACCTGTTATAACTACATCAGGCTTTCTGCCATTGAGAGCCGGCTGCACACGATGCATTGTTTTTATGGTGAGAACAAAGAATACTATCACTAAGGCCATCGGCACACCGATCGTTAGTATCTCCCACTTTTGACTGAGCATTTTTGGCTTGTACTCGACACCTTGCTTATGCCTAAACTTCAGTAAAATAAGAACGGTACATGCAACGACGACAAACAAAATGAAAGCGGCGGCAACTAAAAAATATGCGTGAAGACGGTTTATATCTTCCGCCTGGGTTGATGAAGAATCGAAAACATAATCTAAAAGATAGAAGTGGAGAGCATTCAAATATTGTTTCAAGGGCATCAACATGATATGCTATCATTTTTATTATTAGCGAAGCGATGCTTTTACATCATTCAAGCGAGTTGCATAATGAGGCTGATAATGAATAACTATGCTTACAAGTGACTGACGAAACGATAATAAAGGCACCGGATCTGATCTCCCAAAATAACCTCCACTTCAGTAAACTGCATTAATACTTTCGTTCTAATAGCTAAGGAGAAATGCCAAATACGAAAATCATATTGTAGCTTTTTTCAATAGCAAAATAAAAGAAAAACTATACAAAGTTGCAACATCTGTGAAACAAAATATTTGCCAGCGGATTAGAATCGGATTAGAATTGATTTTAATAAGAAATATCCCCTTTCTATCTCTATATCCTTTACTTAAATATTACTTCTAATCATATTCTAATGTTGTAGATCGATATAGCTTATAGGAGCACAGTAATTTTATAAATAATTTGTTTTAGCTGAATTATGGACGACATGCATCACTTTGATATGGGATCGAGAGGCGTAACAAGACCGTCTATGGGAGATCAGAGGAAGTCCCAAAACGATGATGGCAAGGGGTCAATGAGGATGACGAAAGAGCAGCGAATTGATATGTTGAAAATGCATCACAAACAAACACTGTGGTTGTATTGGTTCATAATTCTTTTAGGTGCCTGGATGATTTTGTCTCCTTTTACATTTGGTTATTCATCAGGTGTTGTAGCCCCCTCCGGCGGAAGAGAAGTGTGGCTGTCTTTATCTCACAGAATTAGCGTCTTGAAGTGGAGCGATATTATCAGCGGAATTTTGCTTGTGTTATTTGGTTTTCGTTCGTTATCACCTAACCGTCCCGTATCAATTTGGATTTGCTGTTTTGTTGGCATTTGGTTAAGTGTTGCTCCATTAGTTTTTTGGTCGCCTACTGCTGCAGGTTACCTTAATGATACTTTTATTGGAATGCTGATAGTGTCGCTAACGATTCTAATACCCGGCATGCCCAATATGATTATGTTTATGAAGATGGGTTCGGAAGTACCTCAGGGCTGGAGCTATAACCCATCCAGTTGGCCGCAGCGGTGGGTGATGATAGTATTGGGGTTTCTTGGCTTTGTGGTTTCAAGATACCTGGCAGCTTTCCAGTTTGGATATATTGATAGTATTTGGGATCCTTTTTTTGGAAGCAGCAGCGAAAATGTTCTTAATTCTACTATGTCGCAATCTTTGCCAGTGTCTGATGCAGGGGTCGGTGCATTAGCTTATACGTTTGAATTTTTGATGGGTTTTATGGGAAGCCCTTCACGATGGCGAACAATGCCATGGATGGTGGCGCTCTTTGGAATATTGGTAATTCCATTGGGTCTGGTACACATTTTCTTAGTGATATCACAACCGGTTTTGGTTGGCGCATGGTGTACGTTTTGCCTTGCAGCAGCTTGCATTATGCTGCCTATGATCCCTTTAGAGATTGATGAGGTTGTAGCGATGTGCCAGCATATGGTTCAGGCTATGCGCAAGGGAGAAAAGTTTTGGCCGGTGTTCTGGAAAGGCGGTGAACCTGTTGAAATGAATAAAGATGAACGTTCACCCGAATTGGTGGAACTATCAACAAAACCTGTTCAGGTTTTTAATGCTTCAGTATGGGGAATGAGTGCACCAATTACTTTAACTGTGTCTGCGATCATTGGCGTTGCACTTGTAATGCTACCAGCATGGTTTCATATTCCTATTAAAGCATCGGTTGCTGATGTAAATCATTTATGCGGTTCCTTAATCGTTGTTTTTGCTGTCATTAGTATGGGTGAAGTAGTGCGGGCCGGAAGGTATCTAAACGTGTTGTTAGGTTTAGCTGTTGCAGTGCTTCCATGGTTTATTGATGACGCAGATATAATGGTAAAAGTAATAGATGGCGTGGCAGGTTTGGCTGTGGCAGCATTAGCTATTCCAAAAGGGATTGTAAAAGAACAGTATGGCTTGTGGAATAAGTATGTAGTTTAAAACAAATACTACAAGTGTGTTATATCGCTACCTTAATAAAGGCAGCGATGTATTTAATGATAATAATTCAACAATAAAAAGATATCGTCATGTCAAAAAAATTTAAAGATAAAGTAGTGGTTATTACCGGTGCGACAGGTGGAGTAGGCCGTGCAACAGCATGGGAGTTTGCCAAACAAGGAGCTAAAGTTGTGTTACTGGCTCGTGGCAAAGAGCAATTAGAAGCAACAAAGAAAGAGGTTGAAAATTTAGGCGGCAAAGCCTTGGCTATACCTACAGATGTTGCTGACCATAACCAGGTAGAAGCGGCTGCCGAACAAGCCGAAAAAGAATTTGGACCTATTGATGTTTGGGTAAACAATGCCATGAATAGTGTGTTTGCACCTTTTAAAGACATAAAGCCGGAAGAGTTTAAAAGGGTTACAGAAGTAACTTATTTAGGCCAGGTATATGGAGCAATGTCAGCGCTGAAAAGAATGTTGCCAAGAGATAGAGGCGCTCTTATAATGGTAGGTTCGGCATTGGCATTTCGAGGTATTCCTTTGCAGTCGGCTTACTGCGGATCTAAACATGGTATACAAGGCCTGGTGGACAGTTTACGAACCGAACTAATGCACGATAAAAGCAACGTGCACTTGTGCATGGTTCAATTGCCTGCTATGAACACGACACAGTTTGGATGGGTGTTGAGTAAGCTTCCAAATAAGCCAAGACCTATGGGTAAAGTATATCAACCTGAAGTGGCGGCACGGGCTATTGTATTTGCGGCATCTCATAGACGGAGAACCGTTTGGGTTGGGTATCCTACTTATGAGGCTATCATTGGCAACAAAATTGCACCATGGTACGCTGATAGGGTTTTAGCAAAAACAGGTGTAGATGGTCAGCAAACAGATGAACCTGCAAGCCCTGATAGAAAAAACAATGTGTGGGAACCGGTTGGAGAGGACAGAGGCGCTTATGGTGACTTTAAAAACATTAGCCATAACAAAAGCTTTACGCTGTGGGCCGGTATGAACAGGAATATAATAAGAGGCGTAGCAGGCCTTGCATTAGGCGCTCTCATTGTTGGCTTATCTGCAAAAAATAAAGCGTAGCATATATAACACGTATGACCCACAAGTTATCACATCAGCGGTATGAACCGATAGAAAATTATGGCATTATTGGCAACCTTCACACGGTTGCATTGGTATCAAGAAATGCGTCCATTGACTTCATGTCTTTCACCCGTTTCGATTCGCCAACCATCTTTTGTAAAATGCTTGATGCAGATAAAGGTGGAAGTTTTTCTATCGAGCCTAACCTGAAAGATGCTCTCACCAAGCAGCTTTATCTGCCCGATACCAATGTACTTGTCACACGTTTTCTGGCGGAGGAAGGTATTGCTGAGGTGATAGATTATATGCCGTTGAATGAAGACGAAGGTGATTGCGCCATTGTCCGAAAAATAAAAACAGTAAGGGGCAACATTACCTACAAAATGAGATGCGCCCCCAGGTTTAACTATGCCGATGGTACGCATACCATTAAGAATGATAAAGAGGATGGTAGTTTTGTTTTCATCCCACAACATAATTTCAATCCTGCTTTGCGCTTGTTAAGTGAAGTAGATGTAACTATAGATCGAGATGATGTTACAGCAGAATTTACACTGAGCGAAGGAGATAGCGCATGTTTTATTATAGAAGCTGCGACACACAAAAAACATCACGAAGAAACGATACGTGAATTTGTAAATAGGACTTACCAGGAAACTATTAACTATTGGCAGGGTTGGATATCTAAATCAACTTATAAAGGAACGTGGCAGGAAATTGTTAAACGTTCGGCCCTTACACTAAAACTTTTGTTTTCAAGGAGACACGGTTCAATTGTAGCTGCCGCAACTTTTAGTTTGCCGGAAAGTATTGGCTTTGGCCGCAATTGGGATTATCGCTTTACGTGGATACGGGATGCCGCTTTTTCTATGCATGCCTTTTTACAATTAGGTTTTATGGAAGAAGCCCAGGCTTTTTTAGGATGGATAAAAAAACAAAGCACCGACAAAGAACTTCAGCTAATGTTTGCGATAGACGGAAACACGCACCTCGATGAAAAAGAATTGCACTACCTCGAAGGTTATAAAAAATCGAAGCCTGTAAGAATAGGCAATGGTGCATCTAAGCAAACACAAATGGACATATATGGCGAGCTGATGGAAACCGTTTACATCTATGCCATTCACGGGGGCGATTTAAGCTACGACTATTGGAAGATTATTGTTGAATATGTTGACCTTGTCATTAATAACTGGCACGAACCGGACCATAGTATTTGGGAGGTAAGAGGCGAAAAAAGAGAATTTTTGTTTTCGAGAATGATGTGTTGGGTAGCGCTTGACAGAGCTATAAAAGTTGGCGAACACTTCTCATTTCCGTATGATATCATTAAATGGCACCAGGTGCGGGATGATATCTACGAAGATGTTTACAACAACTTCTGGAGCGAAAAGCGGCAGGCTTTTGTGCAATACAAAGGCGCCGACTTATTAGATGCAAGCGCATTGCTAATGCCTATCCTCAACATCATCTCCCCCTTTAGCGAACGTTGGCAAAAAACCATGGATGCAATTGACAAAGAGTTACGTTCGGATGTTTTAATTTATCGCTACCGTGAACAAACAGAAGAAATTGACGGACTAAAAGGCAACGAGGGAACCTTTACCATGTGCTCTTTTTGGCATGTGGAATGTCTTGCCCTGGAAGGCAAACGTGAAAAGGCACGGGAACATTTTGAAAAGATGCTTGGTTACTCCAATCACCTTGGTTTGTTTTCCGAACAATTGGGGATGAAAGGTGAACACCTGGGAAACTTTCCACAGGCATTTACACATCTTGCCTTAATAAGCGCAGCAATTGAGTTAGATAGTGATAAGAAGTCGTATGGCGTAACACAAATGGTAGAAAGTAAACGGAGAATGAAATAACCTTTTCTCTTTTAATTGTAATTAAAAGAATGCCCTTTTTATATGTAGAAAAGGATAATTAAGAGTGGTGGTAGTGTGGTATGGATTTTAAATAGTAAATTATTTACAAATAAACCAACAACCATGAACGAGAAAACTGCAATGGACCTCATAGATCAGCAGCAATGGTTAGATGAAGCCGGCGATGTGCTGCAACCGGCCGTTATAAAAGCTTATGAAGCTGGTGGCGAAGCAGGCCAGAAAATAAAAAATTTTATGCATGGCACCTGGCTTGGTCATCCCTTACACCCGGTTATCACCGATGTGCCTGTAGGTGCCTATACTGCTACCGCTGTTTTGGATGGTTTAGAACTTGCCGGTCATAGTAAGTATGCTGCTGGCGCCGATGTTACTCTTGGCGTAGGTCTTGTTGGTGCCTTGGGTTCGGCAGTTACAGGTCTAACCGACTGGAGCGGAACAAGCGGCAAAAGCCGCAAGATCGGTTTGGTTCATGGCATGCTAAACCTTGGTGCAACCGTCCTTTATGCTACTTCATATTTCATGCGACGCCGCAAAGGGTCAAGGGGTACCGCAATTGCACTTGCCATGACAGGTTATGGTATCAGTGCCGCTGCTGCATACCTGGGAGGACATCTTGTTTTTGGCGAACAAGTGGGTGTTGATCATACTGCAACTGCTGCAGAATATCCCGAAGATTTTGTTTCGGTTCTTGCTGAAAATGAATTGACTGATAATTCTATGCGCTGCGTTCAGGCAGGAGAAATACCGGTTTTGCTAGCCAGGAAAAACGGGAAAATTTTCGCTATAGCTCATACTTGTTCTCATCTTGGCGGCCCTCTATCCGAAGGTGATCTGCTGGAGAATTGCAGCGTTCGTTGCCCCTGGCATGGCTCAGTCTTTTCGTTAGAAAATGGAAGTGTTATAGATGGTCCTGCAACAGAACCTCAACCTACCTTTGATGTACGAATTAACAATGGCCAGATAGAAGTGAGGAAGGCAAAATAAAGAATGCGGAAATTTATTTGCGGGTATTGAGATAGTTAAGACAACGGGAGTTTTATTATTTAGTCTTATTCGCTGCTGTAATCTAACCTTCCGTTTACAAAGCTTGCAGGAGGCAGATAACGGTGTTCTTCAGATTTTGAAATGCCCATTATATGATTTACTGTCCATCCTTGTGCTTTAAGATAATCAGAAATAAGGCGACGATGACAGCCCCACCACAAAGCCTCTGAACACATGTAAACTACCCGGTTATTAGACGCAAGGTTCTGGAGAGAAGCTATTCCTTCGGTAAAAGAACTGGTTTCCATGTAATCGGCGTATGCCCTGAAAGCAGGATGACGCCATGCGGTGTTTTTGGAATCTGCGTTTGATTTTCTTCGCCCTCCTAGTATCAAAATATGGTAATAGTCAATCTTACTTTCCCTCAACGATAGACTGAGTTCTTCCTTATTAAACTGAGGAAAGTTTCGTGAACCGGGAAATTGTCTAACGTCTGCAACTGATGCTATGTCAAATGATTGAAGCATTGTTATAAACTCCTCAATAGGGCGTGTGGAGTGTCCTATCGTCCATATTTCTTTTGCCTGTGCTTCCATCATTTAAACGATGAAGACTTTACTGCCTGCACGTGCAATGGATGTTTTTGAAATAAAGAACGCCAACCTCCGCCGTAATTATTTTTTATTTTCCCTTTATAAAGAGAGAAAAGAATAACAGCAATGCCACCTGCAATATCTATGGCTTGCGCACTTGCACCAAAGCCAACAATAAAAGGAGAGAGAATTAACCAGGCGCCTGTAACAATATTAAACCATCTTACATTCCGATTGATCTCCCACAACGACACAACAGCAAAGGTGATAACCAGTGGCCCAACAATGTGGTTGTTGTTTGAAGCTACTTTGTCAAAACCTACGATAGCGGGTGCAGCCATTAAACCTATTCCTATAACTATGTTTATTATTTGAGCCCACATATGCTTGTATTTATTCTACTCTGCTTACAACCTCTTTATTACCCCAAAAAGCCTTCCATACTGAGTTGCCGCTTCTTTTTACTCTTTGCAAAAATTGAAGGCTTGCCAGCATTTCATCCATTGCAGGGCTAATCATTACTACAGATATAACTGCGCTGCACAAACAAAGCGTACACCATGCGTCGAAAAATACGGGTTGAGATATTACCAATAAAATACTTACCAATCCCAACGGACCAACCGCCACTCCAAAAACAATCACAATCCATGGTTTCGTTTTCCATCTTTCAGTGCCGCCTATTACTCCCGATACGGCATCAACTATATAACCAAACGCACCCAACAGCGCATCAGGTATTGGTAATAGTTTAGAGACAGGGGAAGTTAAAATCTTCTCAGTCTGGTTGCCGAAGAAAGGATCCCAGACGTTATTTATCAACTTAAACTGGTACAGCGAAAGATAGGTAGCAATGCAGACACCTACCAACGCCACTACAACTAACGGCAATCTTTGCGGCCATGTAGATGGATTATAGTCCCAGCCGGGCGGAATTTCTGTTGAGTTGTTCATAATTTCTTAGCCGTCAATAAATTTTATATCTGAACAAAAACAAGTCCGTTTACCCTGTTGTACAATTAGAATGCAATTAGAATTTTATAACAACAAATTCAAACGTAAATACGTTGCATATGTAAACCAAAATAAATATCACTATGAAAACGGTTACTATAAAAGAATGGTGAGCTTAAAGCTACTTTTCGCTACGGCTTGTTGCCCAATCCACTACTTTAGTCAGCGTTAGCCCTTGCCCAATCACAGAAAACAATACGATAAAGTAGCAGCATGAAAGAATAACCTCCCTGTATTGGGAAGGAGGAAGTGATAGCGCCATGGCTACAGAAATACCTCCTCGCAGACCCGCCCACGTAAGTATGAAGAGATTGCCGAAATTTAGTTTCCGTAATCTAAAAAACGCAGGAATGGAAACACTGATCAAGCGGGAAATCAATATAATAAAAATCGAAAGCAAGCCAATTTCCCAATAATTGTTTAGAAAAGGTAGTAATACAAGTTGAAGTCCGATCATAACAAAGAGAATGGTATTCAGAACCTCATCTACCAACTGCCAAATTTGGCTGAGGTACTTTTGGGCCGGATGATCTTTTCCAAAGTTAAGATTGCCAATGACAAGTCCTGCAGTTACAGCCGACAAGGGTACTGACGCGTGAATTTTGGTAGCGATTACCGATATTGCTAACACCACTGCTACAGAGATTAAAAAAATGGTTTGAAAATCACTTATCGATTTTATGAGCCGGTAACCTACATACCCGATGATAAGGCCGACAGCAATACCACCCAATACTTCCTGCGCAAACATTTGTGAAGTATGCGCCAAAGAAAAACCAGCGGTTGACTGATCGGCAACATTCAATAGGGTAACAAACAAAATAAGGCCTACCGCATCATTAAACATTGACTCGCCGGAAATAATTGTTTCAAGCCGTGGTGGAATTTTAGATTTTTTAAGGATAGCAGCCACTGCAATAGGGTCGGTTGGAGAAATTAGTGCCCCAAATACAAAACAGTAAATCAGGGGAACAGAAATATGTAAAAGCAGGGTAACGTTATACAGTAAAAAACCAAATACTCCTGCTGACACCAATACTCCAATGGTGCTTAATACAATTATTGGAAGTCGTAACGCTTTCAGTTTGTTGTAATCAAAATGTAACGCTGTAGCAAAGAGTAAAAATCCCAACATCACATTCAGCAGCACCGATGAGAAATCTATATTGTGAGCAAGGTTAGTAATAAGGCCAGATTTTTCGTCACCTGTTTTACCTAATAGCAAAACAATCAAGGAAACGACGATAGCAATTGTCATAACTCCTATCGTACCCGGCAGTTTTATAAATCGTTGGTTTAAATAAGAAAATGCAGCACTTATAAAAATAAGTACAGTTATGACGGTTAATAAGTCCATTTGACAATTTTAAATAACGTTACAAAAATTCGGACCAGTTAGAAACCCGGAAATAGAGCCAGGAAAGTTAGTTGTACATACAAAATAATGCATTCTAAAAAAGAGGTAGATCGAACGTTTTATCAGGCATGTGAATACTTTTTGAGAGGGCAGCTTTTTATTTAGTCGTACGCTTGGCTGGTTTATAAACATTTTAGCCTTCAGGCTTATTCTTATTTATCTGTCCTGTTCTGTCACCAGAAGGAAGGTTCCAGTGATAGTGAAGCGCTAACAACCGCAACGTAAAACAGGTGATTAAAGAAATGATAGATACCCAATCACCAGAGAGCCATTTTACATACCTTCCTGCAACCACAATTGAAGCTCCTATAAGCGCCGCTGAAGCGTAGATTTCTTTCTGCAAAATAACAGGAACCCGGTTAAGCAAAATGTCTCGCATGACGCCTCCTCCAACCGCAGTAGTAATGCCTAAAAGAATAGCTACCTCTCCGTTATGTCCATAGGAAAGTGCTTTTTGCGCACCTGTTACAGCAAATAATGATAACCCAACGGCGTCGAACAGTAACACTGGTTTATAAAGCCGTTGTACAATAGGATATAAACCGACTGTCACAATTGTTGCGACAACTGCTGCTGCCAAATAATACCAGGTCGTCAGTCCCGCAGGAGGAATTGCGCCGATACAAAGATCGCGAACGATGCCACCACCACACGACACAATATATGCAATGGCACAAATGCCAAACAGGTCGAGGTTGCGCTGTCTCGCTGCAGTTGCTCCACTTAAGGCAAAGGCGAATGTGCCTGCCACATCAAGAAAATAATAGAAGGAGTACAGTTTGTTCATCTTGTGGCGGTAGCACTTTAATTAAGAAAGGTGGTGAGGCGGCTGTCATTCATTGACTGCACGCCAGCTTCTACAATTGCACGTATTACCGGAGCAAATTTCGGTGAATGATTACTGGGTATAGAATTTAATTGATTATTTTTTTAGCTTCTATATAAGTTTTCGAATTAGTGCCGCCAGCAAGCGCAAAAAGGGTAATAATGATTATAGTGTTTTTCCTAAAGGTTGTTATAGCCGAGATTAGAAGACATGAATGAAAATGGATCTCATAAATGACAAACGCTCGACCAATAATAATGCAAGGCAACTGAGGTCCTGGTCATGTAACGAGGATTGAATATTTTATCTATAATTTTTCTGTTTTCAAAATTCTATATAATTGCCTGGCTGTTTTAAAGCCGCATTGCGAGGCAATATATTCGATCGTATACTCTGGATTATTAAGCATTGTATTTGCGTGCTCCTTGCGTAATTGTGTGTGATATTCCAATACGGTAGAGCCTGTCATTTCTTTAAAAACCCTGCTTAGGTTTCTGGGGCTCATGCCAACGGTTGCTGCCAGGTGTTCGATACTGTTTTCTCTGGCCAGGTTGTCGATAAGGTAATCCTGTACCTGGTGTATTTGAGGATTGATATGATTTCTATAATCCAAATAAATACTTTGCTGTTTATGCCTGCCGCTTCGCCTGTGATATACAACCAATTCCCTTGCGACCTTATGAGTAAAAAGAGGCCCTTTTAGATTTTCAAGGATAGCTAATGCGAGATCAATTCCGGCACTAATTCCGGCGCTTGTATACACATTATTGCTTTTTATAAATAAAATGTCTGCAACTACTTTCGCATCAGGAAACCGTTGTTGTAATGCTTTAACTCTGTTCCAATGAGTGGTACATTCCGTGTTTTTCAATAAACCTGCTTCCCCTAAAGCAAAAGCTCCGTTGCAAATTGAACACACCGTTATTTTATTCTCCGAACAATCCTTTAGCCATTTAAAGAACTCCCGCTCTGCTCTAAAAGGAATGCTATCTACATATTGCCAATTCATTCCCGGAACAAAAACATAGTCCTCTTCCTTTAATTGAGCCTTTTTAAAATTCGAGACTTTATTAAATCCCAGTCCTGATGTCGAAGTAGGTTCTTCCTCGTAAGTGAAAAATTTTATATCGGCTTCAAGCCCGTAAGTTTTAGCTTCTGTAAAAACCTGTACCGGCCCCGCAAGATCGAGCAGTTCAACATGCGGAGGTATTATAAATGCTAATGTTCTCATTGTATAAGAATGTCTAAGTATTTATGGGTGTTGTTGAAGTTACCAACCACTATTTCAACTGGCGCTATTTAAAAAATCGGTAAGTACTTTATTGAAAAGTTCTGGCTGATCAATCATTGGTAAGTGGCCACCATCTTGAATTATATGTAATCTTGCATTTGGAATTATTTTAGCGGCTGCTTCACCATATTCTATAGAAAACAATTTATCCTCTTTTCCCCAGATGATAAGCGTTTCATTTTTTATCTGCCGTAATGATTCTTCTGATATTTTAGATACAGCGGATCCTCTTCCTTGTTGAAACGCTTTTTTCCCTCCATTCTCTTTAAGAACAGCTATAGAGTATAGGCTATGATTTGGGTCTCTTTTTTCAGGATTATGGAGGATATAACGAGAATTAAAAAAATTTGCCAAAGAAGATGGAAAAGTATTCATCCATATCATTCCAACAAGAGGCCAAAAAGAGACTTTTGCACCCAAGCCAGCAGAGTCAATCACCACTAATTTATCAACCATTTCCGGGTTGTCTATGGTAAACTGTAAGGCAATAGCACCTCCTTGGGATAATCCAACAATATGAGCCTTTGGTATGTTCAATTCGTTTAGAAAGTTTTTGAGCCACCTTGAGAAATACGGTCGGTCATATGGAGCATTGGGTTTATCAGATTCACCATATCCAACAATGTCTGGCACAATTACTTGAAGACTTTTAGCAATATTACCAATAGATGGATACCAGGTCACAGCACCAGCACCAGCGCCATGTAGAAAAATCATGGGTTTGCCTTTTCCTGCCGATAAGTAGCTGGTTTTAACCGTTCCACTGGTTATTTCTCTTTGTTCAACTAATCCTCCTATCTTGTCAATTAGCTTTTTTCTGTAGTTTGTTTTGTTACTTTTTTTCAAGGTTTAGTCCGTTTATTATGGTTGATTTTATCTATTTAAATCCGCTGTATTTAAAAGCCTTCAATTTCCGACCTTGTAAATAGCTTTTTAAAGGCAAAATGATATATCTCACTTTGATTGTCTCTCACAGGGTAAGCATTAATAAAAAGCCATCCTTCTTTACCCATAAAGTTTAATGCATCAATAATAGTATTGAACTTTTTCAATTTTCCATCATATGTTTTGAGCCTGGTATCTCTCCAAAAGCTTTTCTCTTCACCAAAGTCAATGTCAATAGTAACCTTGTTGCTTAGCAGCCGTGGAATTGCGATGATCTGGCAGTATTGTTCAATTTTTGTTGTGTCAGGTTGAGCAAATGAAGAAACTGATATCAATAAGAAGAAAGCAATATAAATGGTTGTTTTCATTTTATAAGGTTTAATGATTTGTGAAAGTAGATGGTAGTTAAAGGTTTCAAAAGACAGTTAGATGTCAAAAACGGGCATTTAAGAAGTTTAATGTAAGAGTGTCGAAATCCCACACCATCTAAAAAGCTTGTTGTTCCTAATTGTAAAAATTGAGGAAAATAAACAGCTATTATAAGATCCGCTACAGGTATTACAATGAGGATTAATTGTAATCAAGCATCAGCTTTACACAGTTCTTAAAATTGCTTCCGTATAGAGTTGCAATTCGTTCAAGACATTGCTCGATCGGATAGCGATTGGAACTGCTCTCGTAATTTATTATCTGTGCTTGGGTAAAAGATTCTTGTTCCGTTGTATCTGATATATTCTGCCTTAGTATATGAAGTTCATTGACCTCATCTTTTGCATCTCCCGTAGGATATAAGGTGAGTCCGTACTTTGATGAAACGCTCGCACCATTTTTTGAGAAGGAGTTAATGGACTTTGGAAAAGAACGGACATAAGTGTCTAGCACGCTCGCTAATTCAAATTCATTAATACCATCAGTAAGCAATACGCCGATGTTATAATTTTTCTTAAACAGCATTTTTGATGCTATTTTGATAATTGCGCCGTTGCTTACAACCTCGCTTTCATGCCTGACTGTAACGTCGTCATGTGGGTAAGCAACATGGTGAAGAACAGCTTGCATTGTTTGTTCTCCAAACAGTCTTTTTATTACTGTCAGACATCCTTCAACAGCATTGGATACTCCGGCCGTGCTGTATAAATTGCCATGTTGTGTAACGCTTACATTTCGTACCCAATCTGCTTTTGGAAACAGCTTTTGAAGAGTTTTATAGTCAGTTGCATGGGTAGTAATAGGTTTGCCATCATATAATCCCGTAGTTGCCGCAGTTGCTGACCCGTCACAAATAGACAGCATAATATTACTGCTGTTATATTGCTTTTTGATCCAATCTACGGTAGACGGTTTCGGAGGAGTGGTTAGATGAACAGTCATATTTGGAATAACAATGACGTCAGGAGAAATATGCAAAGAATCTATTTCTGAAAAAGAGTAATGTGGAAGTATGAAGAGACTATTAACTAATAGGATCGGAGCTCTTTTCTCTGACACTACAAATACATTGGCTTTTTCAGTTGCATTAAATAAATAAAAAGGCGCCATCAAATCAAACATCTCCGTTCCGTCGTTATCGGCAACTATTATAACTGTCTTTTTTGCTGTATCCGGCGCAGGTCTTGACCATATAAAGTGCTTACTGCCTTTATATACTTTTATTTTTTGTGCAAAAACTTGCGGAAGGGCAAAGTACAAAACTGAGATAAGTGTTAGCAATGTCGTCACCGTGATTAACAGCGGCTTTTTTATCTTTTTCATAATAGTAATTGTTTTGATGATTCTGATGTAAAGATGCAATGCATGAAAAGGCTTTTTCGGACGATAATGTGTCACAAATGGACAAGTGTTTTTCGGAGGTTCGTAGAGGTGTATGGAAATAATCTTCGATGAAATCGCTAAGACTGCTTCTTGAGAAGGTGAAGTGATAGACTTAAACCTGGAACGAGCTTGAACTTCAGTAGCAAAAATCTAACGCTACATCTGAGCACAGTTAATCGTCGATTCAGGAAGCGTTGAGATAAATAGTCAGAAATAAAATAAAACAAAACCTCATTCGTCTTCCTTAGTAAGTGCAAAGGAATCGAGATCAATTTTTAAATCTAAAAAAATATAATCAACGAAAGAAATTTTAAAATAAACTCACTTCTCAATCGTCTATCTTAAAAATGATCTATAAACAAAATAAAAAAAACAACATGAAGAACAAACTTCGTTTCATTATGCCCCGACTTATCGGAGCAACAATAGTAGCAGGCGTATTCGCCCTGGTTATTGCAACAGTATTTAAATTATTGCTGGGACTTACAGTCATTACGGCTGCTATAGCAATGATAGCGAGATCGCTTGGCAAGAGCCGTGAACAGCTAGCTCAATACCCGCAAGGGGCAATAGCAGACTTTGGCAACGGCAGTGCCTGGAACCCCACCATACAACCTGTTGGAGGATATTCTACCAGTAAAGGAACATCCATTGTTCCAATCGATTAACAAGAAGAGTATTTATCAAATCATTTAAAATCATTACAAAAATAAAATACACAATTATGTTTAATAGACAAGAAACAGCAGACAGACAACAGTATCAATTTAAAGGTCACCGTGGATGCGGAGGTTTTGGTAAAAAATTTGGCAGCATATTCGGCGATGCGGTTCAAAGCGGTGGCCATTGGAAAAATGCTTTCGATAGTTTCGGCAATAGAAAAGCAGTCAATATAGAAGAGACTGATACTGCGTTTATACTTTCTCTTTATGCGGCCGGGTTGCAAAAGAATAACTTTGGCATATCCGTTACCGGCGATGTGTTAAAGGTTAAATACACTGCTCCGGCAGATGCCCAGAAGAACCCTAATCAGTATGCCCATGTTGAATATCAGCCAGGGTCTTTTGAACGTTCATTTCAACTGAATGAAAAAGTTCTCACAGAAAGCATTAGTGCGACCTACATAGATGGCGTATTAAAGATAACATTGCCAAAAAACCCGGAGACCAACAAGCCCGCACAAGAGGTGAAAGTGGACTAAAACTATCGCTACAATATGAACGCCGCCACGAATTCATCGTGGCGGTTTTTATGTAAGCTTGCCTGGCGCTGGTTAACATCAACTACCATCGCTCATATAAAACTTAATGTATTATTCCTTTATTTTTCTCATCTTTAAAACAAATGGCTTCATCGTTCGTCTAATCCTTAGATGGATAAGGCATTCGATATAGAAACACAAATGGCAGCCCGTCGAAGCAATACAATTTCGCAAACAATAAAGGAATACAGCAGGCAACTGCTGGGCTTTATTAAACAAAGGGTATCCGGCCATGAAGATGCAGAAGATATTCTGCAGGATGTTTTTTACCAGTTTGCAGCGAGCACAGAACCAATAGAACAAGCAGGAAACTGGTTGTTTACAGTAGCGAGAAATAAAATAACAGATAAATACCGAAAACATTCATTGCCGTTAGCAGATGACGTCTTTGGCAATTATGATACTGATGAAGAAAGCTTTGACTGGACAGAAGTGTTGCTTGCTGCTGATGGAACTCCTGAAACAGAATATTTGCGAAATTTATTTTGGGAAGAGCTGCAACACGCCCTGGATGAATTGCCGGCAGAACAACGGGATGCATTTGTTAAGAATGAAATTGAAGATATTGCTTTTAAAGATATTGCTGCCGAAACAGGGGTAAGTGTAGCGACACTTATCAGTCGGAAACGGTATGCTGTGTTACATTTGCGGGAACGGCTGCGAGTATTGAGAGAGGAGCTTTCCAATTATTAAAATCGACCATAAAAATAGATACAATGAAAAGGTTTTGGTTTAAAAAGGGGTTGATGATGACTGTATTTTTTCTTGTTGCGCTACTGTTATTCAGTGCAATAGTTATGGTGTTGTGGAATGCAATATTACCAGATGTAACAGGAGTAAAGGCCATCTCATTTGAACAAGCTTTGGGGATACTTGTGTTAAGTAAAATTTTATTCGGCGGTTTCCATAATCGGGGTGGCTGGCAAAGAGGAAATCATAATCAGTGGAGAAACAAGTTTCAGGAAAAATTGGGACATATGACGCCGGAAGAAAAAGAAAAGTTCAAAGCCGAATGGAGGAATCGATTTAGAGGGGGAAGATGCGGAATGGACAGAGATGATACGTCTGTTACACCTAACGAATAATTATAAAAATTAAAGAAAATATGAGAGGGAAATATGACTAATAGACCAATTGAAGCAGCCCTGCCTAACATCTTTTGAATTTGCCAAAAGGCAGCTTTTATGGCTTTGGTGAGTTCAGCATTTAAAACCGTAACCTCTATTTCCCGCTTTCACTTAATTCATCAATTAATATCTTCAATTTTTTTAAATGTTTTCCGTAGGTATGGTTAAACATCCATTTGGTTGCGTAATAAGACAGAGGCATAAACACCAAAACGGTTACTCCCAATAATCCTAACATCTTCGGATTATACAAAAAAGCATCAACTGTTTTTCCAGAACCCAGCATTCCGCCTAGTATAAAGCCGCCTGCAGTAGCAATAGGATAGACAACGAGGCTAACCTTTAACTGCAAGGCACACCACTTTTCAAATCCGGTATAGTTGTTAATCAATTCTTGCTTTAAAGAGTTGGTCGGAATAATACCGGAAGGTGTTTGTTTATAAAGCTTCCAGCTTTCAAGCACTATCCATACATTGAAAATCACTAAAACACCAAGCGTAACATATACCGGCCAATCGTGGATGAAGAAGAGAATAGTAATATAGGCAACTGTTATTACGATCGCCCACACCATACTTCCTAATAGATTCATCTTTAATTTCCTCAAAGGCAGTTTAGAATGCAGCCTACCAAAGTCCGCTTGTTGCAACAGCTTATTCAATGTGTCGTCACTGCCTTTATCTTGTTTCCAAATATTTTCAATGTCCATTTAAATGTCTTTTAATAGCGTTGCTAATTGTTGTTTTATCCGGTGAAGTTTTACACCAACAAGATTGGGGGTAACACCTAACAGCTCGCTAATTTCTTTGTTATCATAGCCGTCTAAATGAAGAGATATTACGGCCCTTTCAGTCTCCGGGAGTGTACGGATAGCTTTATATAATCGCTCTGTTTCGTCTGATCCCAATGAGGAAGAAAACTGCTCCTCATATTTCGACGTATCGTCGACGTAATCTACTCGGCTCGTTTTTCTTCGAATAGTGAAGATTGTATTTAAACAAAGCTTGTATAACCACGTACTAAATTTTGCATTACCACGAAATGCAGAGTATGTTTTCCATGCCTGCAACACAATTTCCTGGTAAAGATCCTTTTTGTCTTCTTCAGAATTTGCATACAAATGCACCAGTTTGTAAATGATATTTTGATGCTCTTTTAACTGTGATAAAAACTCTTTTTCGCTCACTAATTTTTAAGTTGATACTGGTAAACCAATCTGTACTTGCAAAGGTATTTGCTGAGGGTTTTGTCATTTAAATTCACGGCTGTAGTAACTCGTTCTTTAGTGCTTTTGAAAGTAGAGAAAGAGCATACCCGCAAGCACGATGGCCATATGAACAAGCAGCCATGCTTTTTGATACAGGAGTTTATGCTGCCACTTTCCCATTGTATTAAAAGGGTCAAACACGAAGGCTATTCCAAGGTTTGTAAATGCCCATACAAAATTGCCTTTTACAGCAAGGTAAAACGCCAGAACCATGTAAAGTACATAGACATAATGGGTAAATCGGGTTGACTTTGAGTAGTCTTTGAGTAAGAGTTGCTGTTTCATGACGGTTAATTTTATATATCAGTGGCACTTCGGGAAGATTTATTACAGCAGGAAAAAACTTTTTTTATGCAAACATTTCCT
>Ga0115844_100057_pt1 | contig 21387 bp, 17 predicted proteins | sample InSIn1gowninarea_FD_83858 | JGI IMG/M metagenome (GOLD analysis project Ga0115844, IMG submission 83858) | reverse complement strand
AGACAGACCTTTAGAAACAAAATATTTGAAAAATCTTGAAAATTGCAAGATATACATGACTGTATTGATGTATAACTGTGTGTATATGCGACTGAGCCTAAGGAAACCTATGTATACATGGGTTTAATTAAGGAAACATGCGTATATACACTTCTATAAACAAAAAAACCCATGTATATAAAATATTTCAAGAAAAATCAAAAAAAACAGTCTGAAGAAACTGACCAAACTTAAAATTCAAGTTGCTACAGGAACAGACTACACAAAAAACATCAAGAAAATAGACAGTTGAGCCATGATTGGCTTGAATAAACCAAAACTAGGAACAACAATACTGTTGTCCCCAGTGGAGTCGCCAATTTTCTTGAGGGACAAATTCCCCTAGGGTCTTTGGATTGAAACCCGAGCAGATTATAGGTTGTCTATACCGAGAAACATGCATTCCATATAGTCATAATGCTAAGATAAGAAAACTATACGATAAGGGGTGTACCTGGGGGTCCTACGTTCGAGAAGATCCTTCTAGGGTCCAAACCCTCTTGGATTTCCTTTTGCTCCTTCAACTTGCAAAAGAATCAATTCAAGAAAGTATAGCAGTGTATGGACTGAACATCATAAAGAAATCATCTTCATAGTATATTGAAAGGTAGTTAGTTATGCAATTAAACAACCATTCACACATGAATCATAACATAGATATCATAAACATGAAGAATATTTATGTCAAGAACAAAGACAGGTGTTTCTTTTATTATAGACAAATAAAGTACAGAAAGGAATAATTTCACCTCATTCATCCTTTCATAGGCTCCAAGCGGAATTTTCCTCTGGATTCATCCAATCTCAAGCCTTTAACAAACTCCTTCCATGACTTACTCCATGATATCTCAAATGGTAGATAGACATCATCACACAAGGAAACAAGGGTTTCCTGTAAATAGGGGAAGTGCAGGAGGCACTAGGATCTTTAGACCTGGTTAGGGAAATCTCAGCATAATAACCTTTCTCTCTCTTCTCTCCTCCTTTAGGCCTTCCCATTGAATCCTTTTTATACTTCTCCCAAAGTAGTTTTTTAGTTGGAAATTCGTTGGGAACAGTTGGCCACGAGCACTAACAAGTGATCAACCGGTAAAACTCACGATCTTCGCTCGAAATTAAGGAGATTTAATTTTTTTAAGTGTTTTAAGACATATATGTGGGTTGGGTATACACAAACCCACGTACACATGCATTCAACTCAGGGCAATGTCGTGTATAGGGAATAAAACACTATTTTTTAAATTTTGGACCAGGTCTAGAGGGAGGGGTTGCCCTAGGCCATGACTGCAGCATCACAAACCTCAAGAGTTAGATTTGGAGCTATAACAGATATGATAGATCAGTCATCCCTAAACATCAAGCTTTTATTTTGCATATGCTACTTGGAAGAGCTAAACGAGCATGTATACACATATTCACCAAGGTGAACCACCGTACAGATTTGCAGATAAAAAGTTATAACCTTGTAGCTATTCAAGTCTCTAGATATACCTATATCATATCAAAAAACATTTGTTAGCACTCAGATCTAGCCTATCCATTATTAGATCTCATAATGATAAGTCATTCTGATCCTGATTCATTATTGGATCTCATCCATCATCAAATACTCAAGTGCATACTTAGTCTAGATCAAGAAAAGCATCAGAAACCCATAACATGCATATTTTCATTTTGATCTAACACTTCATAAGGTATTCATTCCTTGCTACCTATCCCTTTCATCTTCTCCTCCTTATATTGTTTTTTTCCTTTCTCAATACCTCAGACCAAAACCACTTAGGACCCATGATATTCTTGGATGGGATCAACTAGTCATTACTTTGCTCAATATTGTGGGCTAATACCATGGTATTGACCACTAGTATTGTTTATTCTTGAATCTCCTTGATTTTCGCACATATACGTGCTTTTCTTCTTGTGAAAGTGCGTGTATACATATACGCTCCTTTTGTTCTCTGAACCAACATGTATACACTGATTTGACTAAGTGGACCTAGATATACATCTTAAACTTCTTTACACCATTCTTTTCCTTCAACTTCTTTATTCTGATCAGTAGACTTTAGTTCCATCTTCCTGTTCTCATGTGCCAATGCCATGTTACCTTTGAGTAGACCTGTTACATTGAGATTTTCCATATAACTTTTGAAATGATTCCTTTGAACTACCATACATTTTGTCACTTCTGTAAATGCAACTCCCATGCATTTTATCACATTTGATATCTCTCCTGTAGATTCATCTAGTTATGTAGATTCATCTAGTTACCATATACAAGTGAGTTGTTCTGCTACAAGTGGGTTTCCATCAAGTACAACACATGCATCATAATGCCAACAAGAAGGGCATCAACAGGTAAACACAAATGCATCATTAAGTATAATTTCATTATCTTAGAAAGTTATCCATTTCACTAACACAATACTGTATGCGGAGAAATATGGAATATGTTTATAGAATGATTTGCCAACATATTTTATCTTTTCAATCCATAAAACAATCTAAAGAAAATATTAAGTGCCTTGTCATCCACAAAATCCTTGAAGACTCTATCAAAAAATTTGAAATGACACTTTACATTTCTTTGAGATGCATAGAGCATGGTGACATCCACATTAAGAGGCTCAATTTTCATGGGGGGGGGGGCTCAATTTACCTGTTTAGTCGAACACTCACCTTGGAAATGGATTGAAATGAGGCTCATAATGCTTCCAGGGCCGAGGAAGATCCAATTTCCCCCTTTCCTTGCTCAAATTCACCTTCAAATCCTCAATGTTCACCTACTTATGTGATTTTCACCTCAACATTCCTTAGGAAGCAAGCAACTTCTTGACTTTGTCATTTTTTTAATTTCCACTCAGTCTATCATTAAATTTGTTAAATAGATGTTATGACATCACCCTTTGACATGTTTTCACCTTCAAATCACTTAAGTGACCTTTCGTGTCAATATAAACCCCTCCATGATTTCCATAAAGAGAATTCAACCCTGTTAATGACGAAATAAATATTTGAAATATAATTTTGGAGAAAGAATTCCACAAATTCTAATGTGACATCTATAGAGGAGACATTAATGAGTGAAATGAGCTTTACTTTTCTTTGGATAGTGTTTCATGAGCATTACAAAACATGAAATACCTCATGATGTATGAAACCACATGGGGAACTATGATACGAGACAAACATATGTAGATTCATCTCTAAGACACAATGGAAAGGTTTGTTATGTATATAAGAGAAAGTGGTTCATATGGGGAGTAAAGTGTTGTGCTAAACATCAATGTGAAAACCCTTACAAAGGAAAATCACATTTTACATGGAAAAATATAATAAGTGAGTAGCTAGGGTGTCTTTTGAGTAATTTATTTTCTAGATCCATCCTAAGACCTATTAAAAACTACATGGGAAATTAAATGCCCGTTGAGATAGGGAGTTACCACCGATGAAGTGGTAATCACTAGATAAATACCATACACACATAAGCAATGAGAATGGGAATTAAAAGGATTTCCCATGACCTTTAAACTGAGTAGATATAGGATACCAACTAGGAAATACTTGTATATAAAGCATCACGCTATGGTTAACACATTAATGCAATATCATAATATGAACATAATTTTGGCCTATAATGGTATCATATCAATTGAAAAAAAGAATACTTCACTAAGGCGTAACTTGGGTCCAACTATGCGACATGTACTCTTCCTAGGAGTGCATGATAACCTCAATATATCTATGGACCTATAATTTGTAAAAATATGACACAAAAATCATAAAATATGATGAAGGGATGAATATAATCATCTCAAGCAACATAAAATAATATCTAAAATGAAATATAACCTCTACTTTAGGAATTTAAAATAATGAAAGTATTTCTGTACTTACTAAAATAAAGTAAAATGTTAAACTTAGTTATAATGAAACACATAGGTAAATCCAATGCTCATTCTAAAAATATTATTCATGTAGCCCTACTATCATAGAGGATGCATGGCATGCTAAGTAAAATAATAAATCCCATGTAACCATTGGAAATGTTCAACCATACCATAGAGTTTCCCTTTTTGTTTGGTTACAAAACAGATTACTAATTTAGAAGAGCATGAGTAGAAATATGTTAGAAATTCCTTCAACATTTCAGAAGAACTGAGGTAGCATCATGATGAAGAAATGAATTCCTAGTGGCATGTGAAGGTTAACTTGTACTTTTGCAGTGTCCTTCAATCAAGTAGTGGATGGTGCTGATGTAATTGGCATGTCTCTCAATATAGGCAAGACACAATTCATCAATAACATTTATAAAAATATAGGCTTTGATGGAAGCACCAAAAGAAACCCACAAGAATATCGTTTCCCCTCCTTATACCTCCCATTCCTATCAAATACTTTCAAATGATATAATTCCACTTGGAACTTTTTTGTTTCTTAATTTGTCCCATAATATTTCTTCTCTCTAATCCATTTTATGCTTGGAAAAATCTTGGAATTGTCTCTCAATTTGTGCATTATTATCAAAAAGTTTGCAATTGACATAACTATCAGGGACCAAAGGTTGGAAGATGACTTCAAATTTTGGATTTTTCATTACATATTCACCAAGCTAAACAATTGAGATTGGAAATGGCTAGTGCATAATAATTTTTTTGTATAAGACTCATGCATTGTCGACATCCAACAATGAAAACTTCTACTATTATTTCGCCATGAAAATCCTATTGTTGCACTTGTATATTGATCTCATTAGAAGGTTTACATGGATTTTCTTACACAATGGATTATTTTCCACATTCCTTGATCATGTTTGGCTATCAACATGACCAAAAAGTTATAATTTTTCCAGTGGAAATACCATTATTATTATTGTCATAAATGGGATCCCAATCAATGTAAAAACAAATTACATCCCACTTTTTATTTCAATATCAATAATAACATAAATTTTTTGAATATCCTAATTTTTCACGCCCCTTGATTCCATGCAAGTAATAAAGGATGGCTAGTTTCTCTTCTTGTCATGAAAGTTTACTTTACACCCTTTTTCTTTAAATTCCTCTTTATTTCCCATGGAAGAATGATAAAACTCTTAATCATTGTTTTCATCTTGAGATTACAAAATACAATCATATTTATAACTCACTCCATAAGTTTCCTCTACATACAATCATATTTATAACTCACTCCATAAGTTTCCTCTACATAGAATATGGGATGTCCTTTCCTCCTCATTGTCTCCATCAAAAATATTTTGCAAAAATGAGACTATATAGTCAAAGTAAAACAATATTGAGGATGATAAACTCACTTAAATTTATAATCCCTTTTTATTTTGTTTCAGTCTTTTGTGGTGGCTAAGACCCAAAGGATATGGATTTAATCCTAGCTTCTTTAAAAAAAAAAGATAGATTATATTCTCTCCAATACTTATGTAGGAATAAAATATTAAGGAAAAAATGTTACACTCAAAGTCTAGGAAAACGTTTATTTCTTTGTGTTAAATGTTAAGAGCGACCATTTCTAGTCACAAATTATTTTGGCGCAAGCTAGAACGAAGTCCAGAGAAATTTCATAGGAGCTACAACAATAAGAATCATGAGGTATACAAGAATTCACAAGGACTTGAAGGGTAAAGAATAAATGTGAATGTTTTAAGTCGAAAAGTCTTAAACGTCCAGGGACAAAAACAAACATTCTTCCATTATCAAGACAAAGTAGTCGAGGAAATCACTGTGGAGGACGTATCTAAGATATTTGAATTTTAGAAAATCAAGAACTATTTCAAGACCTTAATGTGGAGCACGTATCGAGATGGAGTGAATATGGAGAACTATGCTAAATGTTATTTAATGATCACCTCACTTAAAGATAATGCAACAATCCTAAATACACAAGGAAATATGGAATTTGGATCATCATAAGGCTCATAGTATTAAGAAATTTCCCATACACTTATATAGACATTGCTGTGATCTACTGAAAGCATGTGTTAACAAAATATTTAGAGATCATTTGTGCTACTAACTCATCCTTTCCTTCCCTCATCCAAAAGAATCACGACTCTTCTTTCTCCTCCATAGTTTGAAAAATGTGTCTATGTAATGCTTCATATAAGGTCACGAAATTGTGTTTATGTAATGCTTCATAATAGGTTACGAATAGGTGAGAAAATGATCTACCAAAAACAAATTCTAAAGATCTTGTGGGTTTAAAGAAAAAGAGGCTACTAGGGGAACCTCCAATCACAAGTCATTCCCAATATATTAATTACATTCTTCTACGAGGGGAACCTCCACCATGACTCTTAATCATTTTAAGAAGTGTTAGATATATATATATATATATTAGTTTTGTTGAGGACAAATTGAACTACCATATTTTGTTGTATATATTTACAATTATGAAGTTTCGAACACAAGAGACATGGTCTTCTTTTAAATATTTAGGAATTCCATTGTCTCTTAGCAACCCTTCATCTCTATCCTCGTAGAGAACTATTGAAAAAATCAAGTCCAACATTCAACAATGGGATTCAAAATAGTTAAAACTGGCTGACGAGTTCCTCTAATAAAATCTATCTTTAGAATGCAACAAATAGCTCAATAAATTAAAATATTTTAACACCAAGGGAGGGAAATTCCATATTATTAATTTATGTGGTTATGGATCCTTGCGAAAGTGGATGGTTAGGAATTAAAGTTCCATACCTAATGAATTTAGCATTAGGAGCTAAACTTGCATCCAAAATAATTCTCAGAAGGCTAGAAATGAGGTGTAAAATTATATGAATAAAACACTTTAATGGAAATAAAAAGTGGTGGAATGAAGGTCAGTTAGGAAATCAAAACGAAGCTCATATTTGGAAGATTCTTAACATGGTAATCCATGTATTAGGTTCAAATTTTACTTCTATTTTTAACAATGGAAAATAAATTAGAATCTAGAAACGATAGTGTAATGAGAGATCAACCTCTAGAATGCATACCTTCTCCGAATATATGTTTAACAATGGAAAATAAATTAGAATCTAGAAAAGATAGTGTAATGAGAGATCAACCTCTAGAATGCATACCTTCTCCGAATAAAAGCATGGATGAAGGAAAAGATCTTGAATACCATCTTTGACATATTAACATATTTTTATCACTCTAGATATTGGTTAAGTTGGATGATTGAATCTCCTTTTTCTTATTTGAATGATTTCGTCTTGGTTATATTAGAAAACATTTTGGTTATATTATGAAACATTTTGGTTATATTAGAAAACATCAAAGGAAATGCTTCATGAGAACTTTAAGATTTAGACGAGGTTAGGTTGGATTATATTACAACATGAAAAAGGGACATGCACTAAATTCCAAATATAAACATATCTATCACGCATAATGGAATCTTGATACAAACTTCAAAGTATTGGAATACAATTCCCCTCTAGATTTGCTTCATGCTAATCAATAAAGGAAATACCAAAAATATTTTCTCTGTCTTATTCATGGTAGTTTATCTCAACTTCATTGTTTTAGTTCTGGTCATTTTGGTTCTAATTTACAATAGATTTTACAATTCTAGTGATTTATATAGATTATACTACAACACATTTATAATTTGATACTTATTAGTGGAAGTAATTATATACAAAATAAATAGAATTTTTTAATTTACTAATAGCATTAATTATAATATATTAATGTGTTGAAATATTTATAATATTCTATTTTATTTTTTTATTTTTTAAAGGTTGATTTATTGATTGAGTTTTTTTCTAAATTTTTGTTTCAACTTTGGATTTTTTTTTGTTATTTATTTATTTATTTATAATTGAGAAATTTTGATAATTGATGATTGTAAAAAAATAAATCATTCTACCTCAACATATTGGTGTCAACCACTATATTTGTTAGTTCTTTATAATTTGTTTCAATCTACATGGTTCATGGATATGTTATCATATAAATGGCTCATATTCTGAAATTATTTCAGAAATCCAACCTTAATAAAATTCAATTTTAATGAAATATTCACACTCAACCCTTAATCAAAATTCAATTTTAGTCAAAACTTCATGTACACTTTACATTAAAATACCTATCAAAGCTGTTTATTTGTAACTTACGTCCTTTCTTTACATGACAATAATCACTTTCTACATTACATGGTTAAATACCAAGGCGTACAACAAACAAACATAGGAAAGTAAAAAATCTAAGGAAATAAACCTACCTAATTCTAGTCTTTACCAACTCGATTAAAAAGGTCTATTCTCAAGTACACTTATCATACACTGTCTAAAACATTGTATCATTTCAATTTAGGTACAGGTATTTAAATCATTTACAACAACATATTGAGAAAATTATGAGCTCATTTTATTTGACTTCCCAATAACATTATATAACAAGAAGCATATTTTCCATGCAACATTGTCCATGCCTCTACCGCTAGTTAATTTATCAAGGTTTGTGCTATTATAATGAAAGTTCTCGACAGGAATGTTTACACTGAGTGAGATCTCTAAGCACAAGCACTTTTCTCTACATTCAATATGTGTTCTCTCTCTACATAATTATTATTATATATTATTGGTAATATTTAATACAAAATAACCCATATCTATGTATTCTTAATGCCACTAATTAATTGATTAAAGGTTGTGAGGAGTGTGGATTGAACTCTACACAATAAAATTTCTCCACAAAATGAAATGTATTTGTGAACAATGAAAGTTATCTGCTCAAATCTCTTTGCACGATAAAAGCTCTCGGTAAAATTGAAAGGTCTTCGCAAAATGAAATCTCTCTTCACAAATCTCTCCACGTAATGAAATCTCTCCATATAAAGGGTAGTGAAGACCTCTTGGAGACTAAGTGTGAAAGTGCAAAGAGTAGTGATTTTTCTGGACTCTCATATAAACAACTTCTTCACTTGGAACTCTAGATCCAACCCTACCTCTACCACTAAATAATTGATTAAAGGTTTTTCTCTCATGATAAAATATCTCTGCACAAAGATATAAACAAAGTGAATATTATTCCTCACACGAATTGAACACAGAGGTCATTCAATATTAGATAATACAAGTTCAATTGATAAATTTGAAATCTTGAATGTGATATGCCGGAAGTTGCTCCACAATAGTCATTTTTAAATGTCAACGTTTGAGTCTACACCAAGACCCATCAGTAATCACTATTGCACTTATTATTCTGTAAATATGGATAACAAAGTTTGTTTTTAGTTTGAATGTTGCGATGAAACTTTGGCCAATCATTGCAAACTCCTCTTCTCTCTTATCTGCTAACCATATCTCATTTTCATTCATAAAGATGTCACATTTTCTGTTATGAAACTAGCTGAAGAAAAAGATAGAAAAGATAGATCAACGCCTTAGAATTCAGCCTCTTCGAGGGGGAAACCTCCTTTACATTACACAACTGAACAATTCTTGGATGATACAAATGAAAAGACCTCCTTTCCATATATAGGAGTCTAAGGGGTCATAACATAATCAGAGTCGACATAACAATAATAATGTAAGGGCACAATAATAACAATAGTGGGCTTCTATGGGGCAGAATAGTAACAATATGGGCACTACATGGGTACATCAATATAATAAGTGGGTTGTACTAATAACAATAAGGGGTTACACTAGTAGTATATGGGCCTAACATGCCCCTCTCCTTCAAAAAGCATTGTCCTCAATGCTTGAGAAGTTCTTGATGCTTCCGTATAAAATTGTTTCCTCCCATGTGGAATCCTCAGTGGGTAAGTTCTTCCAGTTGATGAGATACTCTGAAATTGATCAATTTCATAGCTGTCGGATTCTTGTTTCTGTGACTTCTCCAAGTTCCAATATGATTTTTCCTTCCTCTTCAATTTCTGGCAATATTGTTTGAATTGGGATCTTTTGCAACTTTTGAATAAGTGGCCATACTTCTTTGTCCTTCTTCCATTCATCCCTTGCTTCATTTATCCAATCTGGTTGGATAATAAAAATAGCACAAAACAATGCTTCCACATCCTCATCCTTGAAGTCTTCTAGCATGGTTCCAATTTCACCTTTAATGGATGAATTGGAAGAAGAGGTACTGTCTATGGGTTGACTTCCCCTACCTTTCTTTATGGCTACTATAGAATGGTTTCTAAAAACAATCTTTATGTCCTCATAGGATAGTTGGTAGATGTCTCCCCCAGCTGGTAGATGTCTCCCCTGTGGATGGAGGGTGTCTAGGAGGTCTTCTGAATTCCCCTGAGCAGGACCAACTTCAGGGACTCAGGGTCAAGTGTACACCTGGCCCTTTTGTAATTAAGCTGGAACCTCTCCTCATAGTCTTCCAAGGACTCATCACTTCCCATGGTCTTTTTGAAGATTTCTTCTTTAGTATATTTTGTCCTACAATAGTCTCGATACTTGTTGTTAAAGGCCTGTTGCATTTGAGCCCAATTTGTGATGCTATTGCCAGGTAATCCCATGAACCAACACAGTGCTGCATCCTTGAGAGTAGAAGGGAACAATTTCAACTTTTGCTCATCTTCTGCATAGTCATAAGTTTGACAGATGATAGCAAACTCGAACAAGAAAGTGTCAGGATCTTCTGTAGTGAGACCATGGAAGTGGGGTAGGGCTGAAGGACTTATATTCTTCATTTTGGTGTCCCCATTGGTCTCCCGAATGGGAAAGGTACCCTCTATTCTCTCTCCATTTCCACTAGCATTTCTGTTTTCATCCATTGGCTCATGAGGAATTTTTTCTTCTTCTTCTTCCCCTATAGGTTCTTCAAATATTTCTGGCTATTCACCTAAGTGTTCTTCCTAAGTGTAGCCACCAAAGAGAGAAGGTTAGCTATGTGAGGCAGCGGGGTTGTTGGGAAAAAAATTTCCTGAGCTATCTCTATTCCTACGAGGCATGAAAGGAAATCTTTTTTGATGGCTTTTGTTTCTTTTTCCCCATACTGATAGTACCTTCAAAAGCTGAAATTGATAAAACAAATTACAAATAGCTAAAATGAACTTGCTAAATGGGGATTTGCATAATTGAAAGGGTAGCAAGGAAGTGAGGAACTAAAAGGAAAGAACTGACTAGTCTACTTTTGCTAAAATGAAATTTGCAGAATTGAAAAGGAAAGCAAGGAAGTGCAGAACTTGAAAGAAAAGAAATGACTAGTCTACTTTTGCCTAAATAACTATTAGCAGAATGTTGCAAGAAGAAATGGAAAAAAGTAGTAATCACATAATACTATGATGCTTCCCCGGCAATAGTGCCAAAAAGTGGTGAGCACCAGTATTGCAGCAAGAATGTTGCAACTTCTGGGATGCCAACTTTACTTGTATCAACCCGATATTTTGTAACAAAATTGGAAGCATTGGTGTTGTATGCACAAGTACTAGTTCTCGCTATAGGTTGTCAGTTAGTCAACCTGTTATGAAACCAGCTCAAGAAAAGATAGAAAAGGTAGATCAACGCCTTAGAATTCAGCCTCTTCGAGGGGGCAACCTCCTTTACATTACATAAATGAACAATTCTTTGATGATACAAATGAAAAGACCTCCTTTCTATATATAGGAGTCTAAGGGGTCATAACATAACCAGATCCGACATAACAATAATAATGTAAGGGCACAATAATAACAATAGTGGGCTTCTTATGGGGCACAACAGTAACAATATGGGCACTACATGGGTACATCAATATAATAAGGGGGTTGTATTAATAACAATAAGGGGTTACACTAATAGTATAGGGGCCTAACAAACTCTCAACTAAAAAACTACTTTGGGAGAGGTATAAATAGAACTCAAAGGGAAGGCCTAGGGAGGAGAGAGGAGAGAGCAAGATTATTATGTTGAGATTTTCCCTTGACTAGGTCTGAAGTCCCTTGTGCCTTCTGCACTTCTCCCATTTGTACAAGAAACTCTTGTTTCCTTGTGTGTTGATGTCCATCCACCATTTATGACATCATGGAGTAAGGCATGGAAGGAGTTTTTGTTGGAGGCTTGAGGCTGGAACGGATCTAGAAGGAAGCTTTGCTTGGAGCCTGCTGAAGGTGACTCTGGTGAAATTTTTCCATTTTATGTACTTTATTTGTCCATAATAAAAGAAACACATGTCTTGGTTCCCTATATGAATTTTCTTTATGTTTATGATATTCATGTTTTGAATTCATATGTAAATGGTTGCTTGGATTTCATAACTAACTTTATTTATAACATAAAGATGGTTTCTTTATAAGGTTTTGTCCATATATTGTTGTGTTCGTTGGAATTGGTTGTTGTGTAGGACAAAAGAGAAGAAGGGAACTCCAAGAATGGTTTGGACCCTAAAAGCCTTCTCAAACGTAGGACCTGAGGTACGTCCCCTTTACAATAGAATTTGCTTATAATAGCATAATGGCTGTGTGAGTGTGTGTTTCTTTGGATAGATAACTTTCAGTCTGCTAGGGCTTCAACCCAAAAAGCCCTAGGGGAACATTTCCCTCAAACATCTGGCCCTCCTTCTAGCACCAAAAATGTCAATGGTTCTAGACCTACCAACATGTCAAGCGATATCCCTGGTAAGAAGTCCCAACTAGACTTCAGACCATTTGGAGTAGGAGTCCCAATAGTGGGTAGTAAAGTAGTGCCTTGATCATGGTAAATCATAGAGGTAAGTATCATAAATTTTTCAGAAGCAAGTGCATGACCAACTTGCAACGAGTCAAGTGAGATGCATCAAGGTTCAAACACACAAAGTGGAAAAGGAAGTGTGCCCCTTAGAAGCTTGTAATAGTATGCAGCTGAAAAGGAACACACAAGTAGAGTGACATCATAGGATGGAAGAGGAATAGTCCACAATCCAAAGTGGAGGGTTAATACAACAACATGTCGCCAACAAGACTCATACAATTACATAAAAAATAGTTCATACACAAATGCGTAAGTTAAATAACATACATTTCTAAAGTAACAAAAATAGTTGAATTACAATAACAACATATGCATGAAAACATGTTGGCTCAGTTATATTATTAAGTGAAAGTTCCATCCATACATACACCATTGACAACCACTAGCCCCAATAGTGGAACATTATAGTCAACACTGCATGCTCCTCCAAAGATATGTACTCGCTCTACATTGTGGGGAAGCTAAGGCTTGTCATAATACTCTTTGAGCCTACTCTAAGCAATGCCTAGCCAAAATATTGGATCCTAAAAGCTTGTTCTATGAGTTATGAGGTTATATTTATAACAAAGGGTGGGGTGACCCTTGACATTCCCCTTTGACTCTTTGACTACCCTCCTGACTCTCCAACTCCTTTATAAATAACTCTTTACATTACATAGTGATTGTTCACATTCCACTAATGACACTTGGAATTTCACTTACAACATATTTACAAATAATATACATTTTCCACATGTGCCCATGTGAGACAAATTAGGCTAGAGATAGCCTAACAAGGCACAACACTATGACTCCAAATTTTGGGGCAAGACCAACTCGGAAAACTCCACTTGATGATTCTTGGTCATGTACTAATGCCAAGATAGGTACTAGGCTATGATGTCCCCAAACTTCTTGATGGTGTCTTCCTGATAGTAGACTCTTGCCTCCATAGCTTCTGAGTATATGGTCTTGGAACCTGTGTCCATCTCATCCTAAAGCATGTGCAACATGGTGTAGATCATGACAGGACCACCATTGTGCTTCTGCATGTTTGTTGCACTCAGCTCCAAGTCATGCATGGTTGCCTCTCGCCTTAGCTACTCCACGTACCTATCAACCTCTAAGCTGACTTGGTTCTTGTGTTTAGCTTTGGTGAGGGAACCTACATTTATTCACTCTCTTCCTCAACTGCTGGCTTTTCTGGCTCATCAGCCTGTATTGGCATTGTTTTCTCTATCATTGTGCTCATTGTGCCCTTCCTTTGTTCTTATTCTTGCTTTTGTTTCTCTTCATGTTCTCTCTTCCTCAATTCCCATCCTTCCTTCGGTTGTTGTTCTGCTTATTGCAGTCTCAGTTCTTCCACTTGCAAGCTCTGCTTTTCTTTCATCATCCACTCTCATGTATGTGTCCTCTGCTTCCTTTTGCTTATGTTTTCAAAGCTACCTACATGAAGATTGAATTCACTCTCGCTCTGTATCATTTTTCTCCCTTTATTATGTCAGCAATTTCCTCTTTCCCTGATCTTGTACTAGATTTTTTCCTTCTACCATTGTTGTTGGTCTTTCTACCATGTTAGTGTTGAAGCCTTTTTTGTAAACATTTGGAAACTAAACATGCACTTGCTAAATTGCTTCCCCAGTACTGCTTCAAGTGGTCACTCTTGAAACAGCTCTCTTTGGTGCCATGGTACAATGACTATTGGAGAGAAGTGCTTCACGAGTGTGGTACTTGTGGGACAAAATGGACACTCATGGCAAGAAAAAATCAGCTCTTACAAATCTAACTTCACTGCATGATCAAGTTGCAACTAGGGCGTCTAATGAGAGGAATTGTGCAATTTTGATTGACAGGGGTGACTCACTGAATAACTATGAACTGTGCAATCTCTGCAGTTAGTGTGAAATCTTGATGACTGGAACTACACAATGCGCAGTTCAGTCTAAGGCAGGGCGTAGGAGAGACTGTGCACTATGCATTCTCATTGACCAATCTAGGAGACTAGATCCTGGAACTGCACAGTGCACAGTTAGAGCCAACCCATGACAGGCTCTACGCAATTCCATAATCTAAGATAGAGGTCTTGAACTCCCAGATTGCGTAGTGCATGTAGTGAAGTGTGAGATATGAGCAAGGGGGAGCCCAGATCTGTCCATGGGGAGGGTGAAAACAAGCATATCTAAAGTTTGATGTAAGGATGAGTGCAGGTATGATTAAGCGCATATGTATGCATGTAAAACAAGTACAACAAAGCATCAAACTAAAGGAACAGGAGGCATGTGAAGGGAGTCATTGCATGGCAGCCATTGGTGAAAAATCGAGAAAACTCATGCAAAACTCGGGGAAGGCAATGTATAACTTGAAACAACACTTCTACAAGCTAAAACAAGTTAAAATGCCAGTGGTCATTCAAAAAAATGAGTGAAACAACACTCTTACAAGCTAAACAAACAAAAGTGACAAAAAAGCAGCAAAAGGCAATAAAATAAAAACTCACCCTGAAAAGCGATGAAAATGCTCTTAAGGCTCCTTGATCTCCTAAAGAAGCTATAGCTTGATGATTGAATGTATAAGTGAGCTCTAGAGACTTACATTACACAAATGTGAGAAAAAATGGAGTTCATGATGCATATGCTTGAGATCAAGGACAACAACTACACTTGGCAAAAACTTCTAAAGATGGCAATGTGTCACCTTCAGGAAACTAATAATAAATCCATACTTCCTAGGGATGATTTTCCTCTTAGCTTCTTGCTTTTCAGTGATCCAAGAGGATCTTGTCAGATTAGTTACATAGGTTTAGTTTCATCATCATCATTCAGTGCCCAATGCATTCAGCTTTGATAATGATGTTTATGGTTCAGGTTTTCCGGTGATGTTAATGGTTTTCATGGTGTTTGAAGGATAGGGTTTTGTACCTAGTTGTTGACATGTGATTGTCGTCAGTTCTATCGAGGTTTGGTTGTCGACTCATGTTTGTCATCAGTTCCACTAGGGTATGCTTGTCAATTTTGGTCCATGGTTATCGTCATGTAGGTTTGAATGTCACTTTGTGACAATTGGTTGTAAATGGGTTTTTTTGATGTAAAGGCTAAAACCTTATGACTAAAACCTAGCCCTAAAAATCTATGGTGAAAAACACGTAATTCAAACCTAAACCCTAACCTAAGACCTAAAACCCTAATCTACATCTAAAAACCTAACCAAAACATAAATACATTAGTCCTAAGTCTAAAAACCCTAAAACCTAACCTCTTGGACCATAAAAAAACCATACATTACAAAGCTATGTATTAAACATAACCCTTGGACCTTGTATATACATTGCATAACATAAAAAACATTACAAAAATCACAAAACAGTCATAAACCATATATCAGTCCCTAACCACAAAATTAACTACATCGGGAACTGCGTGCCATGTGAATAGAAGTCAAGCAGGTGGAGGTTACATGAAACAGTTCCCACAGTAGGTAGTTGCAGTAGAACCACGTGCCATGTGAAAGAAGTCAAATGGGTGGAGGTTACATAAAATAGTTCCCATCACAGTCACCATGTCATTGCCGCAACTGCCGGGGAGAGCATTGTTCACATTGCACCATAATCGTCAGCTAGCTAGAATAGTTGGGGATTAGATGTCGAGTGTCAGAATGTGGCTAAACTGTGGCTGGTTACATGTTGATAGTCACCTATTTTGTCCGTTCAGCAAACCGACTGCAGTTTGCGCTTATCCAAAGTTCAAATTTGGGTTTTTAGTTGAGTTTTGACCTATTTTAATTCAACTACCATGGAACCTAACCCTAAGGTGCTAAACAATGACAAGACCGAGGGCATATGAACCCTAATTATAGCTCATTCATCCTGAACTCAACCTAAGGAGGTTGGAGTGAATCTGCAGGGTTATAAAAGGAAGTTTTGCTCATTAAAGAAGGGAGAGTTGTTTTTGAGTTTTCCATGCAGATTCTGGAGGATATAGGCTATTTTGATTTCAGTGTAACAGGAGCATCCAAATTCAGAATTAGGAACCATGACAGGTGTTGGAAAGCTGGTTCAGAGAGATTTCTTATTATGGTGACTAGAAGTGCCTGCATGCACATTCAGTTTGGTTAATTTTCTATGTAGTAGACCTTCTTGGATTCAATCCTAATAAAGCGGTTGCCCATCTTGAAAGAGGACCCGAAGGCGTAGTCCATCAGGGATGAACTCTGTAATCAATCTTGTTGTTTGGTATCACTGTGTTTTTGCTACTTTTCACTTATGTTTGCATATTGCTTATGTTTTAATTCTGTCGTCAATTCATTTCTTTCCAAGCAGTTTTCATGATAAAAGCACTTTCAGTTAACATTCAATTCACTAATGGCATTAATCAATTCTACATCAGTTTGACATATGATCATTTCAGATCATTTGGGAACACTGCCATACACTGCTTAGAAAGATTTCACAATTATAGGAAGGACCATGCAACTCTCTAGTTTATGCACTAAGTAGTATTTTGAGCACAACAGGTTTTGTACAATTTCTAGGTTGAGTGGCTATGGGCTACCCCTCATGCTCTCCACAATTTCCCAGCTGAAGACAAGCTTCCAGCTGGGTCTGCACAATTCTAGATCTGAAGCTCAATGTGGGCTTGAACTACACATTTCCTGAGAGAAAGGTTGTTTTCTATTTAGGATTGCGCACATCACCAAGGGAGGCTTAGAACCGAATTGCAACCAAGTGAAGAGGTCATCTTGTGGTTAGATAGCAAAGAAAGTAAGCAAACACAAGCTTTAAATAAAAATATAAAACTAAATGAAAGCATAAGTACCTGGGTCAGTTTAAGACAAGTTGTGGGAATTTAGTAGGGATGCTCCAAAACAAAGCGAAGGAAAAATTTTGGAGGGTGGTTGTAGCCACTACAACACCACATTAGCAACAGTACCCTCAGGAGACATGTCAGCCACTTAGACATCATGTCCCTAGGTCCCACTAATTTTTTGGGCATCTTAGGCCTTAGTCGCTCCCATGGTATAGGAAAAAGAGTGTATAGAAACGTAAAGTCACTCTTACAGGCTTGCCTGCAAGAGACGAAAGACTAAATTTGACAGTGCTATGCTAGCAACTCTAGGATTTGGGCCACTTTTTCAAGCCTAGAGCCCAGGTCACTGCCCAGAATGGAATGATAACTCAGGAACACTAAAATAATAGGCAAACAATGATGCAAAAGCAATAAGTTGAACAAGACCTTAATCAAACCCCTACTAGCCATGCGAGGAATTTCGTCAAACATATCATCAACATGTAACCTATAGGTGTAAATAACATAATTAAGTGTGGGGATCTCATACTTGTCTGAGAATCGTTATGAATCATTGTTCCCTCATTTCATTTGTTGCATTATCATCTATTGGGTGATAGATACATTATCCATTCATTTACAGGTAAAAACATGTTGAGAGTTATACATAGTTGTTGTCATAAAACATACATATAACTAGCATAATAGGGACAAAAATGTCATAAGCATATCAGCCATAAAATCCACATATACATCAGTGCATTTACACATGAAAATCAAGGGAATTAATTTCTCATTAATGAATGCAATAAACCAATTGGAGATGGGACTACCACATTCCATCCAACCATAGAATGGCTAAACCAAATATCTCTTCAGCCATTCACCCCTGTGCCATATTCCAAGCATGAATGTGGGACTCAAACCAAAAGAAGCAACGAGGGCATATCGAGGCTAAGCCACCTCACCCTCATCAATAGAAACCAGGCTTTACTGTAATCGATCCCGATCACTAGGCCAACACAATGAACACATCATAACAGGCTTTACCATGATCTCCATGCAATCACTAGGCCAAATAACCATGGATGCCACTAGATTTCTCCACCTACATCATCAGTAATTTTCATGTCTCCTAGTCTCTCAGGCTTTACCTCAATCCAAATTGCATCACTAGGCCCTAAACTGAGGCCTACTCTCTAGGATTTACCACATATCCCAAACCTGGGATTACTAGGCCCAACGGAGAGAAAGCCACCTCTTGCCTTTACCGTATATCCTACCATTCACCAGCAAGGATTCCTAGGCCCACCGAGGCAACAAAATCTTGGATTTACGCAACCCATAGTTTGGCGCAGGGGTCACTAGGCCCGTGCCTTTACCATGATCCACAGTCCAATTTAGGGACCATTATTCCACGTGATCTATCATTCACAGATCCACCCCAATCAACTTTGAATACATCTGGCAATCCATCTCAACCAAAACATGAGAACCCCATCACACCATGGCTATCCAGAAATGGTGAGGCTATGATGAAAACATTGTCACACCTAGAAAAAACCATACCAAAACAAAAAAATAACCACATGCAATACCATACATTCCAAATCTAGCAAGGAAAATACACATGCAAATTGATACCTGCAATGAATCCTGATGTAGCTTCTTGATCCCGCCTTTCCCTACTTGATCTTTGCTTCCTCTTGCCTTCTTTGCCTTTCTTGCTCCAATGCCAAAATTGCTCCAAGAAAACTCTAAGTGTCCAAGAGTGATAGAGAGAGAGAGAGAATAATGAGAGAGCTCCAAAACTCAATTGACAAAAGGTTACCAACTGATCCTCAAAAGCCTTTTTATGAATGAAGCCTCTATTTTCTTCATTTTCCATTATTTTCCTTAAATTTCCTCCCCACATGCAACCTATGACCTTTCACCTCCATTTTCTCCTAATTAGAATTATTTTATAAATAAATGTGCCAAAAATGTCATTTTTCCTTTCGAAAGCCTTAGCCATTACCTTTTCCAATTTCCTTAGCCATAAACAACCAAATGAACACCCCCTAGTATGTCTTTCCCAACATTCATCTTGGAATAAGTGTCCCATCAACCGTGGTTATTATTTTTTCCTTTATTAACTTTTATTATATGGAATTTTCATCGAGGTTGTTACACTCACCTTACTCTGCTTGACTAATTAGACAAGGATTAACCAAAAATAGAAAACTGATTAGAGTAGGTGGTACTAGTTAAAAGTGCAAGCGTTGTGATTTCACCAAGATGCACTCTAAAAGGAACGTATTTTCCATCAAAGTATCATTGAATAAAAGGAACGCAAGATCTTCATAAGGAGAGGGAATAAATAGATAATCAAATGTTGATAGTTGTACAAGTCCTCTTGTATTTCGCCCTTTTTTTCTCAAGAATCCAAACACAGTTTCATGGGAAGCTAATCCTACGGGTGCATAAACAATAAAACAAGCAAAGGATTGAAGTAAAATTAAAGCAAAAGCAAGTAAGTGAAAGAAAAACAAAAAAGAAAACACTTCTCCTAAATAGCCACCAGTGCATTGGTTGGCCGATTTGAATCATGGAATGGTTAAGAAGAAATATATTTAGGGAAACCAACAAAAAATAAAGATAAAGCAATGAGAACCAACACGTTCGAAGTTTGAATGCGTCCAGAGAAAAGAAAATATTAGAAGTATATGAAAGGCACTCTGCAGATGTATCATGGTGTTGTATCACACTACACAAAAATTACAAGCATGTACACACTTTTGACCTTGAAAAACAACTAAACATGCAAAAAGAAGAAAACTTTCGCTTCGCAACATGGCTTCCTATGTATGACTCCTCCAATGCATGAGTGATAAGATCATGTGATTCTAGTGGAGGATGTGAAACTTGTAGATCACATTGATTTTCAATGTGAACGAGAGAGTGATGAGCATCCTGGGGTAATTCAACAGGTTTCTGATTGGAAGTGGAACTAACCTCAATACTATGAAAACCTGACATAACCATGAACTTGGGATGAAATGCCTCGATAGCTTGATTGGTTTCCGCTTCATCATAATATGGATCATCAAAGATTGGTAGCTTAGAAAGATCAATAGTAAGTGAATCAGAATCATGATCAAATGAATGAGTAAAAATATCACGACAACCATGATCAAAAAATTCAAGATGGACATCGACATCCTCATGATTTGTCGAATCATACAAAGGGGTTGATGAAAAACAAAATTCACCCTCTGAACTTTTCCTTTTAAGGTTTCTTTGATAGGAATGAAGTCCCCTCAGATGACATTTCTTGTGGGTTGTTCGCTTACACGTTTGAAAGGCACATTAAGAAATAGTGTCTAACATTCCCCGCAACCTCTATTCACTCTTTCCATCACATGATCAAAGAGTTAGGCCATTATTTCTTTCTTTTTGACCGTAAAGCACTCAAACTTAAAATTTTGGAGTTATGCAAAGAACCTGATGAATCTGTTGTATAATTTTGGCAACACTTACGTAATCTTTCTTTTCAATTTCGGGAAGATGAATTTGACTGGAAATTTCCAGGAGAAAGATTTCAGTATCTTCTTCACATATCTAACAATTCACATGAGTTAGAATCATTCAAACCCCTCCAAACATACCTCAGTGTTAGAGCTTCCAAATCGAAGATGGAAAAGGTCGTTGTCACAAGTGACTCTTGGTCCTCTTCTCATAAAAAAACTCTAGCTCTGCGGGACCAGGTGGGAGAAGTTGTGAACCAACCTGTTGAACTATCACCTCCTCCCACCCCACATGCTCTGGATTTCTATGTAGATTTGGGTTGAAAACTTGATGGTTGTCACGTGATCTCATTTTCTCAACCTCGATCCTTTGGTTCTTTTGATCCTCCGAATTTTGATGTGTTGTGTTCAT